>Ga0268285_1001317_pt1 | contig 12125 bp, 10 predicted proteins | sample saktaG_2_FD_190144 | JGI IMG/M metagenome (GOLD analysis project Ga0268285, IMG submission 190144) | Saline water microbial communities from Sakinaw Lake, British Columbia, Canada - sak_2013_06_06_120m | ecosystem: Environmental > Aquatic > Non-marine Saline and Alkaline > Saline ... | reverse complement strand
TTTCCACAGGCTCGCCAGTAATAGCCGCACAAATGGCACTGCTGGCCGTGGTATTGCCGATACCCATATCGCCAGTGGCAACAATATCAAGCCCCTCGCTCATCTCAGCTTCAACTACTTCTATACCCGCTTCCAAAGCATTTATCGCCTGCTGACGACTCATAGCCGGCCCCAGCGTCATATTCTTAGTGCCAAAGTCAATCATCTTACACAGCAGACCGGGATTTGGCGGAAAACCGCCAATCACCCCCATATCAACCACCACCACTCTTGCCCCCACTTGACTGACTAAAACATTTATGGCGGCACCGCCACGGAGAAAATTAAGCACCATCTGCCTGGACACCTCTTGAGGATAAAGGCTTACTCCCTCAGCAACAACGCCATGGTCAGCAGCCATAATTACAATAGCTTTATGTTCAAGCTTGGGCATGGGCTCACCCCTGATGCCGGCGATCTTAATTGATAGCTCCTCCAGCCTGCCCAGGCTGCCCAATGGTTTGGTCAAGCTATCCTGACGCTTTCGCACCGCCGCCATGGCAGACTCATCTAAAGGCTTTATTGCTTTCAAGACTCTGCTTAAGGAATCAGTCATAGATAAACTCCACATCAATACTCGATGCCCGGTCGGGCACGGATGCCTTCAGTAAAAGGGTGCTTAATCATGAGCATCTCGGTAACCAAGTCAGCTCGCTGCACCACTTCTCTGGGGACATACCGCCCGGTTAAAACCAATTCTAGCGACTCTGGCTTCTTATCTATTAAGTCCAACACCTGCTTTGTAGTTATCGAGCCCTGTTTTACTGCAATAAAAATTTCATCCAGAATAACCATATCATAGCCGCCGTGAACTATGGCTTCTTCGGCATAAACCAGAGTCCGTTGAGCATCTGCGCTGAGTTGCTCCTTGGTCTTATCAAAACTATCACCAACGGCGAGCTGGACTATATCGAAGGGATGATACTTTGATGCAAAAAAGTGCTCGCCGCAGTTGGGGTCACCTTTGACAAATTGAATGAAAATTACCTTCATCCCCTGTCCCACAGCCCTCATTGCCAAGCCCAAAGCAGCCGTAGTTTTACCCTTGCCCTCACCGGTATAAACCTGAATAAGACCGCGCTTAGCCATAATCACCTCCAAAGACTATTCTGTAAATTCAAGGTAAACTAAGATTCTGTCTAATTACCAAAACCTTTTGACAGAACTCCGACATCTTCTATAGCTGCGATTAACTTGCGGCACTCGGGCAAAGTTCGGGGAGCCAGCCGAATATAATCAGGTAAGCCAAAAGAGGTACAATCCCGGACTAGAATTCGCCGCTGTAGAAGAGTTCGCCGAAACTCTCTGGCTTTACCTACTTTAACCAGAAAGAAATTAGCTCGCGATGGCAGGGGGGATAAACCAAGGCGGGTAAGTTCTTCTACAAGGAATTCCTTTGCTTCTTCAATTTTAACCTTACACTCTTCCAGATATCCATCTTCAGCTAGGGCAGCAAGCCCGGCTCTTTGGGCTGCCCAATTCACATTCCACGGCGATTGAACTCGGCGCAGGTTAAAAATAATTGACTCTGCTGCCACAGCATAGCCAAGACGCAACCCAGCTAATGCATAATCCTTAGTCATCGAACGCAAGACAACCAAGTTACCCCACCCAATTAAATCCAGCGAAGGCCAAGCCTCAGCCACAAAGGCAATATAAGCCTCATCCAAAATAACCAAACTGTCTTTAGCCACTTCCAGAATTAGCTCAATTTCCCGTTTGCCAAAATATTGCCCGGTGGGATTATTGGGATTGGCCCAAAAAATACCTTTGGGCTGATGCCTTTTAATCAAGTCCACGGTCTCCGACGCTCTCAACCGAAACTTATTCTCCTCCTCCGCTTGCTGCATCATAACCTGAGCGCCAACCAAGCGGCTGGCGACCTCATATTCACCAAAGGTGGGCTGGGGAATAAGAACTAAATCATCACAACCAAAATAGCCAAGTGCCACCAGCCTGAGCAGCTCAGTAGAGCCGCCGCCCACCAGGAGATTTTGCGGAGCCACACCCAACTTCAGCGACAGGGCTCTTTTCAACTCAATGGCTTCAGAATCTGGATAGCGCTCAATAGTCACATCAGCCAGAGCTTCTTTCACGCTCGGCGGTGGCCCAAAGGGATTGGAATTGACGCTAAAATCGAGAATTCCCCCTGGGGCAATACCCAGTTTTTCTAACTCGCCATAATCAAGCCCCCCATGAGCACAAGGTCCAAGCCCATCTATCCCCGGTTTAGGCAATAACAAAGAGCATCACCCCCGTTAAAACAGATACCAAGCTCCATAGGAGAGCTACCATTACCATCAACTGGAGCGAGGAGGCTATGGTCTCCAGCGATAAAGGATAATGGTTATCACCCAGCTTATAATATCCTGCCTTTTCTAGCTGCACTCCCAGGGCACCAGCCATGGCGCTCATCGTCCAACCGGCATTGGGGCTCTTTGTTCTGCCGTGGTCGCGAAGCATGATATGCCATGCCCCAGCCACATCCCTTTTACGGAGATAAGTAGCCAGGATTATTATCAAGGCGGTGAGCCGGGCAGGTAAGAAATTAACCACATCATCCAGCCTGGCAGCAAACTTCCCCAAATATCCCCAGTGCCCATGATAGCCCACCATGGCATCAAAGGTATTGATGACCCGGTAAGCTACCGCTCCGGGCACACCGAAAATGAGGAAATAGCCGATTGGCGCCACAAAGCTATCACAGCTATTTTCAGCCACTGATTCCACCACAGCCGAGACTAAATGTTCTTCATCAAGAGAAGTAGCATCGCGGCTCACCAGAGCCCGCAATTGACGACGTGCCCCATCTTGGTTGTCCCCTGCCATAAAATCCCTAACTTTAACCGCCGCCCTTTTCAATCCACTAAGAGAAAAGGTGAGCTTAAGCAAAAAAGCCGCTCCAAAAATATAAGCCACTGGGCTGAACTGCTTCAGGTAAATTAGAAGAAAATAAACACAGGTAACAATCACCCCCAGTGTCACCAGAACTATGCCAATGCCGTAAATTAGCTCAATTATCTTTCCCCGCCTTGGCACCCACTTCGTCTCCCAAGAGATAGCCTTACCCAACCAAGCCACTGGATGCAGAGGATTAGGCAACTCGCCAAAAGCAATATCAACAGCAACGGCCAACAAGATAATAATTGCAATTTCCATATATTTTTAACCTAATTTTCTGCTGCGTTGCCTATGTCCATCCTCACTGGGTACAATAAAAGTCATGGGCAAACTATTAACCGGGTGAGGATAGACATAAACTTCAGCCCCATAGACTTCCTTGATAGCCTGTTTATTGATAACCGCACCAGGCGAACCCCGACTGTAGATTTTTCCCCCGTGAAGCATAACCAGTTGGTCACAATACTGAGAAGCTAAATTAAGGTCATGTAATGTCGCCACCACTATTAACCCTTGCTGCCGGCAAAGCTGGCTAACAAGGTCAAGTATCTCCACCTGATAATTAATATCAAGGTAAGCTGTTGGCTCATCAAGAAGCATTACCTTGGGCTCCTGAGCTAAAGCCCGGGCGATAACCAATCGTTGCCTCTCGCCGCCGGAAAGCTCTTTTAATCTACGACGGGCAAAAGCAATGGTCTGAGTTACTTCCATTGCCCTCTGAACAATAGCTACATCCTTCTCCCCTTCATAGCTAAAACGACCAAGATGGGGAGTTCTCCCCATAAGCACCAGCTCAAAAGCAGTAAGCGACTCTGGTAAAAGTGGGTTTTGAGGCACCACGGCCACCATGCGAGCTAAATTACTTCGACTCATGCCATCAATATTCTGCCCGTCAATAAAGATTCGCCCCGAGCTGGGTGTAATTATGCGGGAAATGCCTCTAATCAAAGTTGATTTCCCACAACCATTGGGTCCAATGACCCCCAAAATTTCACCCGGTTTAGCCTCAAGTTCAATACCCTTGAGGACCAGTTGGCCCCCATAACCCAGGCTAACTTTCTTCAATCGCAAATCAAGCACCTTAATTCCCCTTCACTTTCAGAAAATCGCCCTTCTCTTCTGCCGCAACAAAAACAGAAAGAAGGGGGCGCCCAGAAAGGCAGTTATCACCCCTATTGGTATCTCAGCAGGTGCCATCACAGTTCTAGCTGTAGCATCAGCCAAAATTAAGAAGCTGGCACCGGCCAGAGTGGATAAGGGCAACAGAAAGCGATGGTCGGGACCCCAGATAAGACGCACGGCGTGGGGAATGATAATGCCCACAAAGCCAATGGTGCCACAAAAACAAACGGCGGCGGCGGTAATTAAAGTAGCTGCAGCAAGCAGAATCAACTTAACCCGCTCAACATTGATGCCCAGTTGCTGCGCCTGCTCTTCATCAAGCTGCATTACATTTAATGGTCGGGCATAAAGCCAGATAACCACTGTCCCAACTAACACATAGGGAAGAACCACCATCACCTCTCCCCACCTGGCTAATGAGAATGACCCCAGAAGCCAGGTAAGTATGCCGTGCAGCTTCTCTCCAGAGGTAATAACCAAATAAGAAGTAATCGAGGCCAAAAAGGCACCCAAAGCCACACCGGCCAGAATCAGCGTGGTCATTGGCAAAGTCTTACCCACTCGGGCTACAGCATAAACAACAGCCACCGCCATCAAGGCGCCAGCAAAAGCCAGCAGTGGGATAAGACCAAAACTGGCTATGTGCCAACTTACCGGCAGAAGGAAACCAATGACAGCTCCCAAAGCCGCCCCCTGAGCCACGCCAATGAGATAAGGGTCAGCAAGGGGATTGCGGAATAGCCCTTGGTAAGTAGCCCCGGCAACCGCCAAAGCAGCACCCACCAGACCAGCTAACATTACCCGAGGTAAGCGAATATCAAAAATAATGATTTCTAGGCTGTCTGCCCAAGCAGTCGGAATTTCAACAAAAGGTAACCTGGCTAGCAACATGGTGCCCACTGTAGAGAGGGAAATATGAGTGCTACCTATAGCCGAAGTCAAGACTATTACCAGTACCAGAAGTAAGCCAAGCCCGGCCATGGCATATAGCCGATTTCGCCAGCCGAGATGATAAAGTAGCACTTTCTTGCCAACGCTTACGTGAGATAATTCTAACGCTGCAGATTTCCTCACGATGTTTTCTTTTGCCATAACACAAAAATCCCCTTGCCTTGAGAACAAGGGGATTTTTGAGACTTAAATTAATAAATCCCACCCCCTTACTCCGCGGAGGCAGTCACCTGCATCCGGGCCGCGTTCTGACTATCACAGTAGGCGGGACTGTGCCGGAATTGCGCCGGCTTGCTCTCCATTTAAGCCCTCCCTCGCGTTCGGGCACCCGGATTAAAAACTATTCAATTTGACCACAGAATACCAACAGATAAAGAGAAAGTCAACACTACCCCAAGATATAGGTTACAAGTGGAAATTTATCTAAGAAATTGAAAAGACCTACCCACCACCTCAACTCCATCAGCGGGACATTTCCTAACTGCCTACCAGCAGCTAAGCCAGAAGGCAGAGCTAGCTCAAGTGACTAATGTGACACGAAGCATGATTGATAGAGTAAACTTCCTCGCCATATTGGACACCCTTTACTATCTTGCAAGAACCGGCCGCGTTGCCAGGGCAGCAGCTTGGGCTAGGTCGCTGCTAAACGTGAAGCCCATCGTCGAGCATTCTCCCTCAGTAGGAGAAACAATGCCCGTAGCACGACCTAGAACCAAAAAGCAGGCAATAAAGTGCATGTCATGGTGCATCACGCTGATGAGTTGGAAGAGGCAGAAAAGCTTAAGGCCCAGATTGGCTCAAGATTCAACTGCGCTGAGCTTTATCTCACCGAGTTCACCCCAGGCATGGGGGTCCATGCCGGCCCAAGTGTTCTCGCCATCTCTTTCTATACTGATTAAAGTATCCATTGCCCAGTAATGCCTCTGCACGGTAGTCAGAGACATCTTCTTGCTGGCATGAGAATTAGGATCATTCCGTTGAAAGACAACTGCTATAGACAATCTAACAACCTTGTAATAGCCATTGCATTTATATCTTTAATTCCACATCCCCCCACAAGACGATAAGAAGCCTTCAATCAATCAAACGGAGTAAAGACATACTCCCTCAAATTTGAGGACTTAAGCTGATTAAACAATATGAAAAGTCTTTCTATGCCTGTTGGTGGAGCTGGGGCAACAATAGGTAGAACTTTCGAACTGGCTTTTAGCCTTGCCACCTAGGCAATCTCACTTGCTTTGATTATAGTCTTCTCACCGGCTGCAGGAAATAAGCAACTGTTGCCTCAACTATACGTAACTGGAATTAGTGTTTTGATTTGTAACATGCAATGAAGTTAGTTGTTAGGCAAGAGGTAGCCGCTCTTTACCCCCTTTCTACTCCTTCCCTAAAAGCTACAATCAACGCCCCTGGGCCTAAGTGCGTTCCTAATGTGGGGCCTATCCTGACTACTTTAATCGGTTCCTTAGTAAATATGGAAGATAGCTGCTCAGCTAGATTCTGGGCTTCGTCAGCTGTAGTGGTGTACGCGATGGCCAAATCTTGGATATTTGAGACATTCCTTACTGCATTAATTAGCCGCTCCACCCCTCTACTCCGGGTGCGGACCTGACCTGCTGGTGTTACCTCCCCGTCCTGTACGGTAAGCACTGGCTTTATACCCAGTACTGAACCTACTAGTGCCTTAGCCTTACCTATGCGTCCACCCAAAAGCAGGTACTTGAGAGTATCAAGGGACCCAGCAAGTGTGTGTTGGGGATAGCTTGGTTTATCTCAGTCAACACGTCCTCCAGACTTCCCCCCCGCTTTGGCTATTCTAGCCGCTGCCACGCTTATTAGACCCAAACTTACGGTCACCGTTTGGGTGTCAATCACCTCGATGGGATGTTCACTGGCTATCATTTGCTTGGCTAGCAAGGCTGAATTATAGGTGCCACTCAGCTTGCTGCTCAGGTGGATGGAAACAATACCATCGGGCTCTGATGACAGTTTCTGGTAGACCTCAAGAAAGTCTTGCGGTCCTGGCTGGACAGTAGCCGGATGGACAGAATTAGTAGTTAACCGTTGGTAGAACTGCTCGTCAGTGATATATAGACCATCTCGAAAAACCTCATTGCCAAAACGCACGTATATGGGTACCACCGCAATTCCTAACTCCTGAGCCAGTTCATCAGGCAGGTCAGAAGTGCTATCAGTAACTATTTGCACTGCCATAATTTTCCCCTCCTTTATCGCTCAAGTCCGATACTTGCTGGATTATAAGTTATCTACCCTTCCTCAGTAAACAATTCGCCCTTTTGTGCAGTTCATGTGACCTGCCCCCCGACATTGTTCACAATTCTATTTCCTCAATTTTTATACCCTGGAAACTAGAGTCATATTACATCATCAATTTGGGTTTACATTCAATTACATAGCGGGCAAACACCAAGGGTGATATTAAGAGAGGTGGAAAAGTAGTGTCATTTCTGTCTTTTAGGAGTGGCAAAGAAAGGATGGCCTTCCCGTTCAAAGTCAGGGATGTAATCCCCCGCTGCTCCCATTTCCTGGATCCAGCCATTTTCTATTCCCGTGTCATATAGTAAATGGAGAACCGTTTCATACTCAACTACTGAAATCTTTCTGGAAAGCAATGGAATTCGCTGAGCCCGATGTAACGGTGAGTATTGAGACATTATGCTAACCGTCACCGTGGGAGAAAGCTCTCGAGCTAGCCAAATTAATGATTCCTCACTACCCGCCAGCCCGTTGGGCAGAATAAGATGGCGCACAATCAATCCACGTTGTGCCAGTCCGAACTCATCCAGCATCAGATTCCCAACTTGCCTATACATCTCTTTGATAGCTTGGCGAGCTCGTGCTACATAATCTGGAGTATGCGAGAGTTTTTTAGCCCAATCATCAGAGGCATATCTTAAGTCAGGCAGGTAAATACTTATTATACCGTCAAGCTCTTTTAGAGAGGCAATAGAATCATAGCTGTTAGTGTTGTATACTAGTGGCACCCGAAGCCCCATAGGCACAGCTTCTAGGACTGCCCTAACCAGTTGGGGAACAAAGTGAGAGGGTGAAACAAAATTAATATTGTGGCAGCCTAGTTCATCCTGAAGGTAGAGCATATTTTGGGCAAGGGAATGGCAATCTATCTGCTTTGATTTTTGCTTTTTCCAATTCTGACTTATCTGGTAGTTCTGGCAATAAACACACCTCATATTGCAATTACCAAAGAATATTGTACCTGACCCCCTGCTTCCCGATATAACAGGTTCCTCTCCCTGATGAGCACAGACCGCTGAGACTATGGGGAGATGACCCGAATGGCAAAAACCCAGCTCATTTTGTAATCGATTGACATGACATTCCCTGGGGCAGATATCGCATGAGGCTAACCGTTCTTCAAGTACATTAGCACGGCGCTCCAATTCGCCAGAGTTAAATAGAGCAATATAGCCTGGATCCGTAGACACTATAGGCATCATTGGCAATACCGACGTAACTCGTTAATAGACACCTTTAATTTTACCATAGGTGCTTTCCATGCAGAATTTATTAAATATGAATGCCCTTCGTCAAGAAGCACTCTATAGAACTAATAAGCGAGTGCAGGATGCCGTCAGAGAAATCTACGCTAGCTATGAAACGCAGCCCCCGCTAAGGTAACATTACGCCCCAAAGTACAATTGGCCAACTACAATAGACTTCTATCACGTCATAGTCCTGATCGTTCGCTGATTTGTGTCCGGCGTCAGCAAAAATGGAATGCACCACAGATGTAGGCTAGTGGATACTTCCTGACTAGACCACAATATCGCACTTCTGCTGGGCATCACAGGTCGTACACTTTGCCCGGGCAGGTGAACAGAAGACGGAGTGTGACTTGGGAAGGGTCAATACATAGCATCCGGGATAGAGCTTTCCCGTAAATAGATAGTTGCAAGCGGTATCGTTCTGCCCTATCATTCAACTCAGCCTCATTCGTGACCTCATCACTTTTGAAATCCAGAACAGTAGCCCCTAATGTCTTGTTATCCAGACCTCGCACAATAGTAACACGGTCGAAAACACCGGTTATCCACTGGTCATCAAGCACGATCTCAAAATGCTTCTCGCGCCATAAATCAACATTGCCCTCAGGTTTAGACAAGGCTTGTCGGACCTCTGCAGAAACAAGTGCCTGTCGAAACTGCTCGATGGCCCTTTGCTTTATTTCCTCCACCACTGACGATGTCCCTCGCCATTCCTGAATTATCTTTTCATTATCCACTTCATTGATCCAGGACACCTTTTCAAAGAGTTCATGTATGGCTGTACCCACCTCCATACTATCACGAGCAGCAATCGCAAACAGCGAATCAGCCCTTATCTCGCCTTCCTCAAACATCGACGGTGATATACCAAGCAGCCTCCGCCTCCGCGAAGGTCGTTCCACAAATCCCTCTGGCAACTCACGCCGTTCAGTGGATTCAGCAAGCGGTACCTTCACAGTCACCTTGGTGTACCAATCACGCTCACCCGTCTCATAAAGGCAAATAAGTTCCTCGCCACCGATTGTGACATGTGGCCCATCGGCTGGCTTCATATCTCCTGCCATCTGTAACTTCAGCAAAGCGGCAGGAGTCATAGCAGCAGCACTCTTTCCCGGAAAGCTGGTAACCATGTAGAGCCCCTGCCTGGCTCGAGTCAACGCCACATACAACAGGCACAGGGCATCAAAGCACTCCGTTTCGTTGCTTGCCCGCACCTGCGTGGCCAGGACAGGGTCGTTTTCAGCTATAACCCTACGGGGCATCTTCAATGCCCACAGGGGACGAGCAGTCCTGGACTCACGAGCTACTACAAGGTCAATCTGGCTTGCCTTTGTCATGTTACCCTCCTGTAAATCAGGCAATATGACAATATCAAAACCCAGGCCCTTGGACTGATGGATAGTCATAACACGCACGGCATTTCCAGTGGCAAGTTCATTTACCTCATACTTGTCGATGAAGCGTAAGAAATCATTACAATCGCAACCATCGTTTTCATCGAACTCAACAGCAGCGTTTATAAGGTCACTTAACCTCTTATAACCAAAATCATCCAGTGGCTGTACTGCATCCAGTCGTGCTCCCCATGTGCGTATAAAAGACTGGAAACCCAATGTCTGAATCTCCCTTAACAACGCTGTCGGTAAATTGTTTCGATTCTTCCCCTTATTCTCGAAGTAGCTCTTGAGCGGGCTCATCTCCAGGTGACGCCAGACAAATGTATCACCAGGATGCGCAGCAAACTTTACCAGCGATAGTAGAACAGAAACGACAGGATTATCCTTGATCGCAGCTCTGCCTTCATGGATAATATTCATACCCCTGCACTCGCCCCGGAGGAAATCCACTATTCGCCTTCCACTGTCATTGGTGCGAACCAGGACAGCCACCGAGAGCCCACGATTCAACGGGTCAATCTCATTCAGCAAATGAGCCACCACACGGTATCGGTCTTCGTCCCCGGGTTTGCCCTCATCAGGAGGGCACTGCGGCTCTAGAATCGCAGTACAGCCATGCTCAGGAACAACACCACTCTGGCACTGATGTTTCTGCCAGACTCTATCCCATTCCCTGACTGCCTGTTCTGGCAGCTGGCTCTGCTCCAAGTCACCAAACACGCGGTTCACCGCATCGATAACTGGCTGGCAGGAACGGAAAGATATACTTAAAGGAGTCTGTTCAATATGTCCCTCATACTGGTCTAATATCTTGCCGAAGAGCCGGGCATTGCCGCCACGCCAGCCATAGATTGCCTGCTTGACATCACCGACGTAGAAGAAGCTGCGCTGGCCGCTGGCATCCTGCAATATCTCATCGGCGAGATTGCGCAGTACCTCCCATTGCAGGTCGCTGGTATCCTGGAACTCGTCCAGCAGCCAGTGGTCGAGTTTACAGTCAAGACGATAATCTATATATAGCCGTGCATCCTGTCCCGGTGCCCGACTGAGCAGGACACCACCGTTGTAACGGTTGGCTGCAGTTAACAGATACTGGGCATCAGTAAAAGTGAACTTGCCCCGCTGGCGAATCATCTCATCATAAAACTGCTCATACTGGTCCAGAATTCTATAAATGCCATGCGTCCTGTTCAAAGTGTTGCGAAGCTCCGTGCCTACTACATTTCGCAATATTCCGAACATCAGCTCACACTGCTTAGTGCTAAAATGGTACTCACCTTTGTTATAGCGCAGTACCATCTCACCACGCCTCAGCTCGTCCCATCCTGTCAGGAGTGACTGAAAAACGACAGTCCTTCCCAAAGCGTCATTCCATGGTGCTGACTCGCTGTAGTTGCTGGCAAAATCGATAATCTTTAGCAAACCATCCACCAGCTTCTGAGGAAAGCCGCTGCTTTCAGCTAGACCACGAAGCTCAGTTGCTGCAGACGCAGCTTCACCCGCCGACTCCAACCAGGGTGACCCATCAGGCCAGATAATACCTTCCTGTCCCCATATATCACGCGACGGCATGACTTGATAGTACTGCCTGTATCGACCGGTAAAAGTGTCCAAGCTGCGCTCCAGACTTTTTTCTTCCTGCCCATAGGTAGCCTGCTTAAAGGCATCCAGAAACTCCTGCTGTGCCGCATCATCCACATAATCATGATTAAAAATAGTGTTGAGCACCTCCTGACTGGCACTTTTCGCTGCAGCACCATCGCTGTCCATCACCTGAAACCCTGAGGAGATTCCAAGCTCCATGGGGAAAGCTCTAAGAATACCGATGGTAAAGCTGTCTAGCGTACCGATGTGCAGACTATGCAAATTTGTCAGTAGCCTTCTCAGTAGCTTCAAGAAATCACTCTGCTCAAATCCAGGCTTCCAAATCTGCGCTGCGGTTTTTTGCGCCTGCTCCGGTGAGCTGGCGGATTCGCACAGATACTTGATGACTGAATCGAAAATCTCGCCCGCTGCTTTACGTGAAAAAGTCAGTGCAATGATTCGGTCAGGATTTACATCGTTAGCCAGAAGTCGTATATAGCGATGGGCAAGCTGGAAGGTCTTGCCCGAGCCGGCAGAGGCTGATATAGCTTCATGGCTGATGCCGCTTTTCGTCACTTTGCCTCTTCTCCCATAAAAGTTTTAA
>Ga0268285_1001311_pt1 | contig 12169 bp, 11 predicted proteins | sample saktaG_2_FD_190144 | JGI IMG/M metagenome (GOLD analysis project Ga0268285, IMG submission 190144) | Saline water microbial communities from Sakinaw Lake, British Columbia, Canada - sak_2013_06_06_120m | ecosystem: Environmental > Aquatic > Non-marine Saline and Alkaline > Saline ... | reverse complement strand
TTATACCGCAGATAGCTAATCCTGCAAATATAACAATCTGAGAAAAGGAGAAAAATAATCTAATTACCCCCTTTATGAAGATAAATAGATTATACGTAACATAAATGTTTAAAAAATTAAAGAATGTACTAAAAAATCCAAAGCTCCTAATGTTTTATTTTACACAAAATAAAATATCCAAAATAATTCCCAGCATTATGTTTTTAAAAATAAGATACAAATTAAGAATTGGAAAGAAACTTGATTTAAGAAACCCCAAGACATTTAATGAAAAAATACAATGGCTTAAGCTATATGATAGAAAACCACAATATACACAATTAGCAGATAAATATGAAGTGCGAGAATATATAAAAGAAACAATTGGTGAAGAATATTTAATTCCTCTTTTAGGTGTGTATAATAAATTTGATGAAATTAATTTTGATAATTTACCAGAGCAATTTGTATTAAAACCCAACCATACATCGGGAGATATCTATATATGTAAGGATAAATCAACAATTGATTTTGTAGAACTCAAAAACAAAGTTAATAAGTGGCTCAAAAGTAGATATTATTGGCGAAGCAGAGAATTTCCATACAAAGATATTAAGCCTAAAATAATTTGCGAAAAATATATGGTAGATAGTTCTGGGTTTGAATTAAAAGATTATAAATTTTGGTGCTTTAACGGTGTGGTTAAATATTTATATATTTGTTTAAATAGACACAAAAAACCAGCATTTAATGTGGATTATTACGAGCTTGATTGGAAGCCAATGCCTATTGAAAATCATTACAGGAAATGGGATTGTAGTGGGCAAAAATTAGAGAAACCAAAAAATTATAATAAGATGATTGAATTTTCAAAATACATTTCAAAGGATATTCCTTTTCTTAGAGTTGATTTTTATGAGGCAAATGAGCAATTATACTTTGGTGAGTTGACTTTTTTCCCTGGTTCTGGTTTTGAAATTTTTAGGTCAGAGGAATTTGATAATTTGATGGGTAGTTGGTTAGAACTTCCTAAGTAATAAATTTTTTAATTAATGGTAGTAGGATGGTGGGAATTATAACAAATTCTAATAATAAAATAGGTATTTTAACATATTGTAGGACAATTAATTATGGTACATATTTTCAGTGCTTTGCTTTGGCAAAACAGCTTGAAAAAATGCTTCCACAATTTAAAATTGAAATAATAGATTATTCATATCCAAGTACCTATTATAGAGAATATAAAGGTGTAATATATTATCTTTCAAAATTTAAATTTGATTTAGCTTATAGAAAATTAATAAGAATTTTAAATTTTAGAAAGGCTCAAAAATTATTGCCGTATTCTAAAGAAAAAATTATTAGTTATGATAGCAAAAAAATATTTAAAAAAATTAAAAATAAATATATGGCAATAATCTTAGGTAGTGATACAGTACTTAACAGTTGTTCTGAGCCAATGAATGTTTTTTTGCTCAACGATGAATTTGGTTGCTTTAAACTGACTTATGCCGTATCGGCATATGGAATTAATAGTGAGAAATTTGAGAAGAATTTACCCGAAATTTCTAAAGCTTTAAATGATTTTAGCTTTTTTTCAGTAAGAGATGATGTAACAAGCCAAATGCTAAAAAATATTCTACCGCAAAAAGAGATTTTTTATAGCTGTGACCCAACTCTTTTTTTAAATTTAGATGATTACTGTATTTCTGCTAATGCTTTAAAAGAAAAGTTAAAACGAAAACACAATATGGTTTTTGACAAGCCCCTTTTAGGACTTATGAGCGAAAATAATGAAGTGAACCTAATTGTGAAAAAGCTATTTGGGGAAACTCACACCATTGTTTCTGTTGGTTTTCTAAATGAGAATGCGGATTACATATTAATTGATTTACCCTTGTTTGATTGGGCAAGAATTTTTTCGTTATTTGAGTTTACTATTACAAATTACTTCCATGGGACATTATTCTCTTTGTTCAATGGGACACCGCCGATTTGTTTTAATCGCAAACCAAGTGATAGCTTATCAAAAGGCAAAGTAGAGGATTTTCTGTCAAGAATAGATTTTGAAGAGCATTTTATTAAAGAGGATGAATTTATTGAAGGTGAAGAACTTTTAAATAAAATTAATAATATAGTTAAAAATTTTCAATTAGAAAAGTTAAATAAGGCTTTATTAGAACAAAGAGAGAGTTTTGAGATTTTTTTAAGAAAGGCAAACCAATATGCAAACCTTTGAAAGAACAAAAAATTCAATAAAAAATTTTACATTAACAATCGCTCTAAATTTTATTTCATTACTTGCAGCCTTTGTTTATAGAACCTATCTTATTAAACTACTCGGTGTTGAGTATCTTGGACTTAGCAGTTTATTTTCAAGTATTTTGAATATTTTAAATCTTGCAAACCTCGGGATTGGTTCGGCAATTGTTTATGAATTGTATAAACCCATTTCGGAAAATGATGAAAGAGCCATTAAAGCCCATATGAATTTTTATTCCATAGTTTATCCGGTTATTGGAATAATAATTATAGTAATTGGTCTAATAGTAATGCCATTTTTGCCTTATTTGGCGAAGGACAGAGAAGTGCTTGCCTCTATTCCAAATGTGCCTATCATTTATATGTTTTTTATTCTTAACTCAGCCACTACTTACTTTTTTTCCTATAAATCCGCGTTTATTTCAGTAAATCAAAAACAATATATAGTTGAAACGATAAAAAGTGGGTTAAATATTTTTTCGTTGATAGGACAGATTGTGGCTTTATATTACACACACAATTATATCTTATCATTAATCATTCAACTTTGTTTTGTGTTAATAACCAATTTCTGCTTTTGGTTTGTTGCAAATAAAAAATATCCTGTAATAAGAAAAGTTAGAGGATTTTTATTAAATGACGCAGAAAAAAAAGAATTAGTAAAAAATGTAAAAGCATTATTTGCCTTTCAGCTAAGCGGAGTGCTTGGGAAAGGAATAGAAAGTGTTATTATATCAACTTTTGTTAGCATTATAATTTCAGGATACCTTTCTAATTACAATTTGATTATTATGTCTATTTCAACTATGCTAACCGCAGCCACTAGTTCTATCATCCCTATTGTAGGCAATTTACATGTATCAGACAGTAATGAGAAGCAACATAATATTTATTTGGCTATGTTTTGCCTCATCGCATGGACTTTTGGACTAATTTCAATCATAATGTTTGCTTTACTTAATCCTTTTATTATGTTATGGGTTGGGGAAAAATATGTTTTTGACAATTCTATTGTTTTTTTGCTTGTTTTTAATTTTTATTTAGTAGGGACACAAAGTGTAAATAGAATATTTAGAAACGCAAAGAAATTATTTCTTTATGGCAGGTACAGGCCTCTGTTTACTGCTTTACTCAATGTAATATTTGCTATTGCACTTGCGAATTTTCTGGGCGTTTTCGGGGTTTTATTGGGTGGCACAATAAGTATGCTTGCAACCTTTTTCTGGTATGACCCTTATATTGTGAATAAAATAGGATTTAACAAAGGGCTTTCATTATATTTTATAAAGTATGCAATCTACTTTGCTGTTACATTTGTATTTGGTGTTTTATGCTATTTTGTTGTAAAACAATTTACCCTTTCAATTGTAGGTTGGCTAATTGCGTTTATAATAATTTTTGTAGCTTTTAATTTATATTTTATGGCCTTTTTTCATAGAACAAAGGAATTCAAATACTTAAAAGATGCTATTATTAATAATTTAGGATTTTTGAAAAAATTAAAATAGGATGTGTTTTTATTGGGAATTTTAAGTAATATAAGAAGACTATTGTATTATTACAAAAATGTATTAAATGATACAAACAGAATGTATAGGTTTTATTCATTAAACGAAAATGATGAGCGTAAGCTTGCCAATTCAATCCGATTATGCGTCCATTCAATTGAAAAAGGTATGTCATTACAGGATACCAGACCAAGATTTGGGATTAAAAAAATTGATGAGCTTATTAAGCTATTAGAACAATATAAAAACAAAAAATGTTCTTATGACAGTATGGCTTACAATTTGGGAATTGATGTACTAAAAACTTATATTGATTATCATAACGATTTATCTATTGATGTAAAAGATATTTATTTGAAAGCAAAGTATTTACTTGATGAAAATTCATATGAAAATAAAACAGGAGTATATACATTTACCAAAAAAGCTATTTACGAAAATATAAGTGATTTTAAATTGTTTGCAAATAGCAGACATTCTGTAAGAATGTTTGGAGCTGATAATGTAGATGATGATAAAATCAAAAATAGTATTATTTTGGCTCAAAGTGCACCAAGTGCTTGCAACAGACAGCCAAATAAAGTTTACTGGATAACAGAACAAAATTTGTTAAAAGAGCTAATACAATATCAAGGTGGAACAAAGGGCTTATCTAATATAAAAGGCATATTAGTTGTGACAAGTAATCTATACTGTTATAACAGCCCCGCAGAAAAAACCACTCCTTATGTGGACGGTGGCATTTATTATATGAACCTTCTATATGCACTACATTACAATGAAATTGCTACTTGTCCTCTTATATGGCACTCAAAACCCAAATCGGTTCAATGGTCTTATAAAACACTTGGTATACCAGAAAATGAAATTATTATAGCAACAATTGCATATGGCTCTTATCCTCATGAGCAGTTTAAGGTTGCCAAATCGTATAGACGAGGCTTTAATGAAGTTTTAATAAAAAAATCTTAAATAAAGGCGGTATTCTTATGTTTAAAATTTCAGTAGCAGGAACAGGCTATGTAGGATTGGTTGCAGGAGTTTGTTTTGCCGAAGTCGGGCACCAAGTTACCTGCGTTGACATTGATGAAAACAAAATAAACTTGTTGAAACAAGGTATCTCTCCAATCTATGAAGCCGAATTAGAAGGACTGATGCAGAAAAATTATGTAGCTGGTAGGCTAAATTATACAACTGACTATAAATCCGCATATAAAGATGCAGATGCTATATTTATTGGGGTGGGAACACCAGAACAGCCAGACGGTTCTGCTAATTTATCATACTTAGCAACAGTTGCAAGGCAAATAGCTGAAACTATAGAAAAAGATTGTCTAATCGTAGTTAAATCCACAGTTCCTGTCGGCACTAATGACAAAGCAGAACAGTTTATCAAAGATTTTTTAGTTAATGATGTAAAAGTAGAAGTAGCCTCTAACCCGGAATTCTTGGCACAAGGCACTGCGGTTAGAGATACTTTACAGGCAGCAAGAATTATTATTGGAACGGAAAGTAAATGGGCTGAAGAAATGCTAATGAAGATTTACAAGCCATTTAACCTGCCTATTGTTTCGGTAAGTAGAAGATCGGCAGAGATGATAAAATACGCCTGCAATGACTTTCTTGCTCTGAAAATATCATATATGAACGATATTGCTAATCTTTGCGAATTGGTTGGTGCAGATATTCAGGATGTTGCTAAAGGAATGAGCTTTGACGAACGAATTGGCAAAAAATTTCTTAATGCTGGTATTGGTTATGGTGGTTCGTGTTTCCCTAAGGATACAAAAGCACTGGATTATCTTGCAAGACAGCATGGCTATGAATTAAGGACAGTTAAAGCTGCTATTGATGTAAATAAAGACCAGCAGACGATGCTGTTTAAGAAAGCTCGTAAAAGACTTATTACCTTTAATGGTTTAAAAGTAGCAGTACTTGGACTTACATTTAAGCCGGGAACTGATGATTTGCGAGAAGCTCCATCTCTTGAAAATGTACCATTGTTATTAAATCAAGGAGCAGTTATTTATGCATATGACCCAGCTGGTGTGGAAAATTTCAAAGGCAAATATCCTATAGGAAAAAATAGAAACGGCAGTATAAATTATGTTAATACTATAGATGAAGCTTTAGAAGGAGCTAATGTTTGCTTTATATTTACCGAGTGGGAAGAGATAAAAGCTGTGAAACCAGAAGATTATAAGAAATTAATGAGAACTCCTTTGGTTTATGATGGAAGAAATATATATAAAACTAAAGAGATGAAAGAAGCGGAAGTTGAGTATTATAGTGTGGGAAGATAAAGGAGATTCAGCTATGGAGGCAATTAAGTTTGAAGCTAATAAAAATTTAAGCAACTTAAAAAATAAATGCTAAATTTAGCATATACACATCCCCATAATAAAATTTGAGATTACAGATATTGACTAACCGACAAACTATAAACAAGTAATAGTCTACGCACTTAAAAGCGACACTTTTTGTGTTTAAATGGCGGTTGGAACACTTACCTCTGCGTGCTCTGTAGTTTATCTGTTATTTCAAATTAATTATATTAAATTAAATAAATAAACCCAAGGCGAGGCAATAGGTTTCATACCGTTTTATGCCTTGAGTTTAACGAAAGGTATGGGCATAATTATGACAGAAAAAATTGAATCAACTGCAAAATGTGGAGGGCGGTATATATCCTCTAAATCAGATTTAAAGACCTTTTTGAATGCTGAAAGTAAGAAATATAAAAGAAAGAATACAAGTATTCCGTTTTTCGCCATAACGGAGAATCAGATATTGTGGAAGCATAGTGTTTTACTCAGAAAAACTGAGTACTATACAAACACAAATCATAGGATAATGCGGCTAATATATGTAATTAGGTTGACATTATTACAAAACAAGTATTGTCTGCACATCCCAATAAATTGTTTTGATTGCGGTTTGAAAATTATGCATTTGGGACCAGTTATTGTTAACAGAAATGCCAGGGTTGGAAAAGACTGTTCAATGCATATGAATACAAGCATTGCTGCGGCAGGAACTAGTAATGGCGTTCCGACTTTGGGTAATGGGATAGTTATTGGCATTGGGGCAGTCGTTCTTGGAGACATAAAATTAGCTGATTATATTGCGATAGGAGCTAATGCGGTTGTTAATAAATCTTTTGATGAAGAGAACATTGCAATTGCCGGTGTTCCTGCAAAAAAGATAAGTAATAATGGTAGTAAAGAGTGGGAAAAAAAATAACTGACAAAATAGGAATGAAGGGATAGAAAGTATGGCTAAATTCAACCCATTAGATACAACTAAAAAAATATTGGTTACAGGAGTTGCAGGTTTCATTGGATACTTTTTATCAAAGAAACTTTTAGAGCAAGGCTGTCGGGTGGTGGGTATTGATAATATAAACGAATACTATGATGTTAATCTTAAGTATAGTAGATTGAATTTGCTTAAACCATTTGAGAATTTTACCTTCATTAAGGCTGACATATCAAACAAAGATATTATTATCAAGGTCTTTGAAGAGTATAAGCCGAGTATTGTGGTAAATTTAGCCGCCCAAGCCGGTGTGAGGTATTCAATAGAAAACCCCGATGTGTATATTCAAAGCAATATCATAGGATTTTTTAATATTCTTGAAGCGTGTAGAAGTTATCCGGTTGAGCACCTCATCTATGCCTCATCAAGTTCAGTATATGGTTCAAATAAGAAAGTCCCATTTGAAGAATCAGATTTCGTAGATCATCCGGTATCACTTTATGCGGCCACGAAAAAGTCAAACGAATTAATGGCATACACTTATAGTCATCTTTACAAGATACCTTCTACGGGACTCCGATTTTTTACCGTTTATGGCCCGTTGGGGCGACCTGATATGGCATATTTTAGCTTTACTCAGAAATATTTTGCTGGTGAGCCGATTAATATTTATAATAATGGTGATTTTGAAAATGACCTATATAGAGACTTTACATATATTGATGACATAGTGGAGGGGATTGAGCGACTTCTTTTTAATTTTCCTGATGGAGAGGTTCCTCATAAAATTTTCAACATTGGAAACAACTATCCGGAGAAGTTGATGACATTTATTAAAACGCTGGAGAAATGTTTGAGCAAGGCTACAGGTAGAGAGATAGTATTTGATAAGATATTTGAGCCTATTAAGCCGGGTGATGTTACTGCAACTTTCGCCTCTACTGATTTGCTACAGGAAGCTATAGGATTTAAACCAAAAACGTCAATAGAGGAAGGTTTGCAGAGATTCGCAGACTGGTATGTTGAATATTATAAGGATAACTTTAAGAATATCAAATTATGAGGTGAAAAAATGTTTAAAAACAAAACTTTACTTATTACCGGTGGAACAGGTTCGTTTGGCAATGCAGTTATGAAAAGATTTTTGCATACTGAAGTTGCTGAAATTCGCATATTTTCAAGAGATGAAAAAAAGCAAGATGATATGCGAAAAAAGTATAATAATGATAAAATTAAGTTTTACATTGGCGATGTTAGGGATATTAGCAGTGTAAAAAATGCTATGTATGGAGTAGATTATGTTTTTCATGCGGCGGCTTTAAAACAAGTGCCATCTTGTGAGTTTTTTCCTTTAGAAGCAGTAAAGACAAATGTGTTGGGAACGGAAAATGTTTTAACAGCAGCTATTGAAGCGGGAGTTAAAAAGGTAATTTGCCTTTCAACTGATAAAGCGGCTTACCCTGTTAATGCAATGGGAACATCTAAGGCTATGATGGAAAAGGTTTTTGTTGCTAAGTCAAGAACGGTATCTGCTGATAAAACTTTAATTTGTGGCACTCGCTATGGCAATGTTATGTGTTCTCGTGGTTCTGTTATTCCTTTATTTATTGAACAAATTAAGTCTGTAAAGCCACTTACCATTACAGAGCCAAATATGACAAGATATATTATGAGCCTTGACGAAGCAGTTGAACTAGTTTTGTTTGCTTTTGAAAATGCTAAAACAGGGGATATTATGGTTCAAAAAGCACCCGCTTGCACAGTAGGAGATTTAGTCCAAGCGGTAAAAGAATTGTTTAACGCCCAGAATGAAGTGAAAACTATTGGTATTAGACACGGAGAAAAAATGTATGAAACTCTTTTAACAAAAGAAGAGTATGTAAATGCTATTGATATGGGAGGCTTTTATTGCGTGCCTGCCGATACAAGAGATTTGAATTACGATAAGTTTTATGTTCAAGGAGATGAAAAAGTTGCTATATCTGAGGAATATAATTCAAACAACACCACACAATTAAATGTTGAACAAATTAAAGAAAAACTATTAAACTTAGAATACATAAGAAATGAACTTAAAGGGTTGGAATAATAATGAAAATATTAATAACTGGTTCAAATGGCTTTGTTGGTAAAAATTTAATTGCAACTTTGAACAATGCTCAGCCATCCTCGGCCATTCTCAGCCACCCTCAGCTTTATCTATTTGATATTGATACTGATGTAAAATTACTCGACACTTTCACAAAAGACTGTGATTTTGTTTTTCATTTAGCGGGTGTAAATCGTCCTCAAACTGAAGAGGAATTTATGCAAGGCAATTTTGGTTTTACTTCGGTACTCCTTGAAAATTTAAAAAAGCATAATAATAAAGCCCCTATTTTAATAACTTCGTCAACTCAAGCGGCTTTAAATAATTCTTATGGTATAAGTAAAAAAGCAGGGGAAGATTTAATGTTTTCTTATGCTAAGCAAACAGGAGCAAAGGTATTGGTTTATAGGCTAACAAATATATTTGGGAAATGGTGCAAACCAAATTATAATAGTGCAGTTGCTACTTTTTGTAATAATATTGCAAATGATTTACCTATAAAAGTAAATGACCCGAATGTTGCTTTAAATTTAGTATATATTGATGATGTTATAAATGAGTTTATAAATGCTTTACAAGGCTTAGAAAATAAAAAAGATGAATACTGCTTTGTTCCTACAGTTCATAATGTAAAGTTAGGCGAAATTGTGGAACTTCTTAATTCTTTTAAACAATCAAAAATAAATTTAAGTGTTCCTAATATGTCTGATGAATTTACAAAAAAATTATATGCTACTTATATTAGTTACTTACCTACAAATCAATTTAGTTATCCATTAAAGATGAATATTGACAATAGAGGCTCGTTTACAGAATTTATAAAAACCCCAGAAAGAGGGCAGGTTTCAGTAAATATTTCTAAACCAAATATAACAAAGGGTAACCATTGGCATCACACAAAAAACGAAAAATTTTTAGTCGTTAGTGGAAATGGAGTTATTAGATTTAGAAATATTAATTCAGATGAAATATTTGAGTATTTTGTTAGTGGGGATAAATTAGAGGTTGTGGATATTCCAACAGGCTATACTCATAATATTGAAAATTTAGGGCAAACAGATATGGTTACAATTATGTGGGCTAATGAGGCGTTTAACCCAGAAAAACCGGATACATATTTTGAACAAGTATGATTTTTATTAGTTGAGGATAGATGAGTATAGTTGAGAGTAGGTGAGTATTGTAATATGATATATAGAAATCTAAAAGTTTGGCAATTAGGAAAAGAATTAACAATAGATATTTATAATATTACTAAGTTATTTCCGGCAGAAGAAAGATTTGGACTTATTTCTCAAATTAATAGGGCGGCAGTATCTATTCCTTCAAATTTGGCAGAAGGTTTAAGCAGAACAAGTAATAAAGAGCAAATTCATTTTATTGAATTTTCTTATGGTTCTTTAATGGAACTTGCCTGCCAAATTGAAATTGCTTATGAGTTAAAATATATAAATAATGAGCAAATAAATGATATATTTGAAAAGATTGAAAAGTTAGCTGTAATGCTTTCAAATTATAAAAAAAGCAAAAAACTGAGAGATAATGCGGAGTAATAATACTAAGCAATCCTAATCTATCCTTATCAATCCTCAACTATACTCAGCATAATATATAGGAGGTAAAAATGAACAAATTAAAACTAATGACAATTTTAGGCACAAGACCGGAAATAATTAGACTTTCTGAGGTAATAAAATGCTGTGATAAATATTTTGACCATATTTTAGTTCACACAGGTCAAAATTGGGATTACACATTAAATGAGGTTTTTTTCAAGGATTTAGAATTAAGAGAGCCAAATTATTATCTTGATAGTGTTGGAGCAAACTTAGGCGAAACTATGGGAAATATCATAGCAAAAAGTTATGATGTTTTGTTAAAGGAAAAGCCTGATGCTGTTCTTATGTTGGGCGACACTAATTCCGCTTTATCGGCAATTAGTGCAAAAAGATTAAAAATTCCTATTTTCCATATGGAGGCAGGCAATCGCTGTTGGGATTGGAATGTTCCTGAAATGATAAATAGAAAGATAGTTGACCATATTTCAGATATAAATTTGCCATATACAGAACATTCAAGAAGGTATTTATTGTCAGAAGGTATAGACGGAAAAACAATTTTTGTAACAGGTTCTCCAATGCGTGAGGTAATAAATAAGAATTTAGATAAAATTAATGCAAGTGATGTTTTAGAAAGATTAAGTTTGATTAAAAATAATTATATATTAGTTTCAGCACATAGAGAAGAAAATATTGATAATGAAGAAAATTTTATGAGTTTAATGACAGGGGTAAATGAAATTGCCGAAAAATATAAAATGCCTGTAATTTATTCAACGCATCCTCGTTCAATGAAATTTATTGAAAATCGCAACTTTAAATTTCATCCATTAGTGCAAAACTTAAAACCATTTGGATTTTTAGATTATAATAAGCTCCAAATGAATAGCTATTGTGTCCTATCGGATAGCGGAACATTATCAGAAGAAAGTGCTATGCTTGATTTTGCAGGAGTTTTAATTAGAACTTCAACAGAACGACCGGAGGTTTTAGATAAAGGAACAGTTGTAATAGGTGGAATAAACGGTTGTGATGTTTCACAGGCTCTTGATTTAGCAGTAGCAATGCGAGATAACAACGAAGTGGTTGTTATGGCAGAGGATTATGCAGATACTAATGTATCTGTCAAAGTTGCTAAAATAATTCAAAGCTATGCAAAAATTGTGAATATCACAACTTGGGGCAAAAAATAATATTTCATCATATTATTAGAAGCTACACAAGAGCTTTCTAAAATTTAAACAAATTCGTCAAATTTACAACTTTAAAACAGACCTCATTTATGTTAAAATATTAGCATTAACGAGGTCTTATAATTTGATCAAGAAATTAGATAAAATCAAAAGCCAATCTTCTATAAACGAGGTAACTTAATGAGTAATGACACTATTATATTTCTAATTGGCACATTAGCAATTGCAATTCTTATGTGTTTTGCGTTTTACAACCCCCAACAAGAGCAAGCCGTGTTAACCATAGATGGGGCAACGCTCCTTATTGCTGTACCTGGAAGC
>Ga0268285_1001309_pt1 | contig 12184 bp, 8 predicted proteins | sample saktaG_2_FD_190144 | JGI IMG/M metagenome (GOLD analysis project Ga0268285, IMG submission 190144) | Saline water microbial communities from Sakinaw Lake, British Columbia, Canada - sak_2013_06_06_120m | ecosystem: Environmental > Aquatic > Non-marine Saline and Alkaline > Saline ... | reverse complement strand
TATATATTCAATAGTGCATTTGTCGCAGTTGTGGGAACAACGATATACATATTCATCTCGTCATTGGCGGCCTATCCATTAGCAAAACATGAATTTTTCGCTAAAAAAGTATATTTAAAGGTAATAGTTCTTGCAATTTTGTTTAGACCAGAGGTTTTAGCAATTCCACAATATTTGATAATTTCAAAAATGGGCTTAGTTGATACATTTGGAGCATTGATATTTCCCGCACTTAGCGGAACGCTTGGAGTTTTTATGCTAAGTCAGTTTATGTCAACAATACCAACAGCACTGCTTGAAGCTGCGAAAATTGATGGAGCAGGAGAATATACAATATTCTTTAAAATAGTAATGGCACAGATAAAACCAGCATGGTTAACACTTATAATATTCAGTTTCCAGGCGTTCTGGAACACATCAGCATCAGGTGTATCTTACATATATACAGAAAAGATGAAAATGCTCCCTACAGTACTTGACCAAATCATAGCAGGTGGATTAGCAAGAACAGGAGTCGGAGCGGCAGTAGCACTTATAATGCTCATCCCTCCAATATTAATATATTTAGTTTGTCAAGGCTCGGTAATGGAAACGATGTCACATTCAGGAATAAAATAATTAAAAAAGGAGACTATTTGCAGATGAAGAAAATTATTATTTACATTTTTATAACTACAATAATTGTTTGCAGTATGTCTTTTAGTGTAATAGCAAAGGATATTCCATACCAAGGATATACCTATAATGAATCTGGAGAAGCAATATTATCACCAAACGGATATTTGCCGGAAGATGTTTATACTGGGCTTTCAATAGGAACAGGAAAATTTTCAAATCCAGAGGATTTATTTATTGATAAAGTGAACAAAAAGATTTACATATGCGATACAGGCAATAACAGAATAGTTATAACGGATTTAACCTTTAATTTAATAAAAGAAATCAAAGAATTTGTTTCACTCACAGGAGAGATAGAAAGCCTTTCAAGCCCAAGCGGGATATTTGTTAAATCAAATAATGAAATATATATATCCGATACAGAAAACGGGAGAGTAATTGTTTGCGATTCTAATGGGAAAATAATTAAAAATATAGGGAAACCAGATACGGCAATCTTAAAAAATTATGAATATTTTCCTAAGAAGGTTTGTGTAGATTCACAAGGGATAATTTATATCCAAGCAAAAAACATCTTTCAGGGGATAATAATGTTAAATTCTACAGGAAAATTCACATCGTTTTTTGGAGTAAACACTATTGAACTCACACCACAGCTTTTAATGCAAATGGTATGGAGAAGATTTATGACATATGAACAGAGAAAGGGCGACCTTAATTATGTTCCTATGGAATATTCAAATATATTTATAGATCCACAAGATTTTATATATGCAACAGTTCCACACACACAGAACTCAGTTGATGAAATAAAGAAACTAAATTTTAAAGGTGTTAATGTATTAAGGGTAGATCCATTTGCAAATTCAGCAATACCTAAAAACAATTATGGAGATTATCCAATTTATTATCTTGCTTCACTTCAAAAAGAAGATACGACATTTGTTGATGTTTGTGTTGATGAAAATAATTTTATTTATGCACTTGATAATACAAGAGGAAGAGTTTTTGTATATGACCAAGAAAGCAACTTTCTTTTTGCATTTGGAGGAATAGGGCAACAAAAAGGATTGTTTTCAATGCCATCAGCAGTTGGTGCAATAGATGGTAAGGTAATAGTGCTTGATAGTAAAACTGGAAGTATAACAACATTTATACCAACTCAATTTGGAGTTAAAGTTAAAGAGGCGATTTTATTATATAATCAAGGTGAATATATAAAAGCACAACAACCATGGCAACAGGTATTAAAGCAAAATGTCAATTATAATTTAGCCTATGTAGGTTTAGGCAAGGCTTCTATGAGAATAAAAGAATATCAAAAAGCAATGGGATATTTCAAGTTGGGCTATGATAAAAAAGGTTATTCTGATGCAAGTTCTGCATATTATCTCGAAATAATTAAAAATAATATAGCAGTTACAATTATTCTTTTATTAGTAGTTCTATTTTCACCATTTATTATAAGCATAATAAAAAAGAAGATAAAGAAGAAAAACATAAAAACTTTTGGGGAGAATTTATAATGGAAAGAAGAAAATATTTATTTCCAATATATAACATTTTCCATCCCATTGACTCAGTGGATGAAATGAAATGGTATGGCAAAGGCTCATACATATCTTCATTAGTTTGTGTATTTTTATTTTTCATTTCAAACATTATAGTCAAAGTAGGAAGTGGATTTGCTTACAGTACAGCAAGTGGGACATATGGAGTTTTTGAAATCTTCATTATAACTTTTGGAGTATTTTTATTAGGAGTAATTTCTAACATATTGTTATGTACTCTTATGGATGGAGAAGGAAAAACAAAAGAAATTTGTTGTTTAATATCATATAGCTTAATTATATTAACAGCATCAAACATAGTGCATACAATATTGACAAACGTATTACAGCTTGAGCTTATAATATTCATTCAAATAATTGATGTAATATTCTATATATGGTTCTTCGCCTGCTTATTTTTAGGATTAAAAACAGCACACAACTTCACCTTTTTTAAAACGGTGCAAAATATTGTATTTACAATTATAGCAATGATTTTAGTATCATTTTTAATCTTATTGTTATTTAGTCTTTTTCAGCAGGTAGCATCATTTGTATATGTTGTCTATTGTGAATTAGTATTTAGAATGTAAGGTGAGTGGGATGAAAAAATATACAAGAAGAATTTTGTTTTTTTTAATTACTATAATATGTTTGATTTCAATATCAAATTCACCTTATGTAATTGCTACAGATGATATGCCTGTCAGTGCAGGGATTGAGATGAATACAGTTGACGATGTAAAAGTAAATAGTGTTGGGGCAGGCTTTTTAAAGACGGTTGAGAATGATAGATTTATTTTAAGTTACATAAAGTCTGGTGTGGTCTCTATTTTAGATAAAAAGATAGGGAAAGAATGGCTGTCAAACCCAGTATATACTGAGGAGGATACTGGTTTACAAGGTATCAACAAAATAAATGCACAATCTCAATTAATAATTACATGGGCAGATAGCAACAATATTCTATCAGTCAGCAGAAGCAATATCTGTTCAGAAGAGGATGGCACGCTAACAAAAGAAAATATTGAAAATGGTATTAAAGTCACATATTCTTTTTTGGATGAAAAGTTTTCAATTCCTATTGTTTATAAGCTAAATAAAGATAATTTTGAAATATCTATTGAAACAAAAGGTATCAGAGAAACGGGAGAAAACAAAATTTGTGAAATAGCACTTTTGCCGTTTTTAGCGGCTGCTAAGAACACACAGAAAGGATATTTTTTAGTACCTGATGGATGTGGAGCGCTGATTAATTTTAACAATAAATCAGAACAAAAATATTCACAGCAAGTATATGGAACAGACCCAACAATAAATAAAGAAAAGGTTTCAAAAACAGAACAATCAATAAAGCTTCCGATATATGGAGTAAAGCAAGAGGATGCAACATTATTTGCAGTTATAAATGAGTCAGCAGCAAAGGCGAAGATATTTGCTGAAACTTCAAAAGACACGCTTAACTATAATATGATATACACATCCTTTGTTTATAGAAATACGATAAACGTACAGTTACCAACAAAAAACTATACAATTAAAGATGTAAGAATACTTGAAAAAACACCATCAAACGACAGAAACTATTCAGTAAGATTTTATTCATTACCTAAAGGCTCGAACTATTTAGATATGGCGAATACATATAAAGAATATCTAACAAAAGAGATTGGAATAAAAAGCAAAACATCAAATCAGGATGTTATCATTGAAACATATGGATATATAAGCAAAACAAAAAGTTTTTTGGGTTTCCCAATAAATTATGACCAAAAGTTGACAACTTTTAATGATGTTTTAGAAATAACAAATGAAGTTAAAAATGAAGGAATTAATCCAACAATAAAAATGTCAGGATGGGAAAAGGATGAATTTTACAAAAAAATCCCTGTTAATGCAGTACCGCTTAAATCTCTGGGAGGGCTTAATGGCTTTAAAAATCTTTATATAAAGCTTTCAAAAAGTAATATTGATTTCTATCCATCAGCCGATTTTATAAATGTATATAAAAGTGGTAATGGTTTTTCTAAATTTAAAAATGTTGCAACACAAATTAATGGAGTATCATTTGCACAATATGCCTATTCACTAAGTAATTTTTATAAAAATAAAAAGATTCCTCTGTGGTATTTAATTGACCTATCAAAACTAAAAGAAATAACAGAAAAATTTACAAATAAATTAGATAGCTATAAAATTAAGAATATATCGTTAGAAAATATAGGGAATACAGTATATTCGAATTTTGGGAGCAACAATTATTCAAGAAACTTATCAGTTGACTATATTCAAAAAGCGTTTAACAACATTCAGAATAAAGATTATAAAATTATGGTTGATGATGCCTGCGATTATAGTTTACAATATGCAAAAACAATAATAAACACACCAACATCATCAAGTAATTATTTTATTGAAGATACGGAAGTCCCATTTTATCAACTTGCATTAAGAGAATTAATACCGATGTCAACACCATCAATAAATTTGGAATCTATACCGCAAAAGACAATCTTGAAATGTTATGAAACAGGAATATCCCCAATGTATACATTTATAAAGCAAGATAGTTCGTTGTTAAAAGGAACTAGGTTAAATAATCTTTACAGTGTAAGCTATGATGATTGGAAATATGAATTTATCAAAACCTGTAAAGAGTTAAAAGAGTTTAATAAAAAAATAAAAAACCAGTCAATAAAAAGTCATGAAGTTTTAATGAAGAATGTATATAAAACTATTTTTACAAATGGGGTAACAGTAATAGTAAATTATAATAGTAAATCAATAGAAGTAGCAGGAAAAACAATAAAAGGATATGACGTAATAGTAGAGTAAAAAACAAAATAAACACAGAGTGGAAACGGGTGAAAGCATGAAAAAGCTGAAAATTTTGAGATTATCATATGAAAAGAGAAAGCAGATAAACGGATACTTTTTTTTATTACCTTGGATAATTGGGGTATCATTATTTTTTATAAAACCTTTAATACAATCAATTATTTTTTCATTTGAAAAAATCACAATAGGGGAGACAGGCTTAATTGAAAAATTTGTACAAACAGAAAATTATTATTATATGCTTTTTAAAGATCCGAATTTTACTCAAAATTTAATTAATACATCAGTTAAATTGCTTCAAAACACCCCTATAATAATATTTTTCAGTTTATTTATTGCAATCATCTTAAATCAAAAATTTAAAGGAAGAGCAATAGCAAGAGTATTTTTCTTCTTACCCGTAATTATCACCTCAGGGGTTGTTATGGAACTTGTAGGGAATCAGATATTTTCAGTTAATACAAGTGCAGTAGTGCAGGATATGCCATTGATGCAAAGCACGGTATTAAGAGATATGCTATTGAATTCAGGCTTGCCAATAAGCATAGTACAAACATTAACAGGATTTATAGATCAGATTTTTTCACTAACTTGGAGATCAGGAATACAAATCATTTTATTCTTATCAGGACTTCAATCAATACCAAAGATGTATTATGAAGCATCAAGTGTAGAAGGGGCTTCCGCATGGGATTCATTCTGGAAGATAACTATACCGTTACTTTCACCGATAATGTTTATGACATTAATATTCACAATTATAGATGGCTTCACAGATTATACAAATATAATCCTTCGTTCAATTTTTTCATCAGCCTTAAATGACTTCCAATATGGGCTAAGCTCAGCACAAGCATGTATGTACTTTATTGTAATATTGGTCTTTATAGCATTGGCATATCTGATTTTCGGCAGAAAAACCTTTTATATGGTAGACTAAGGAGGAGATTGATTTGGTAAATATTAAAAACATAAAAGCAATTTTTTTCAATAAGGATATCGACAAAGACAGTAATTTTCTAAAGAAAATAAAATGGAAATCGGCAAAAATATCATGGCAAATTGTAAGAACGTTTCTTTTAATAGGATTATGTTTCGTACTTATCTATCCGTTGATATATATGCTATCAAATGCCTTTAAACCTATTGTAGAAAATTATGATACATCAGTAATATGGATTCCAAAAAGCTTTACATTTAATAACTTTATAGATGCAATTGTAGTTATAAGATATTGGGATGTATTAAAAAACACAGTTATAATTGGAGTACTAACAGCAATTTTTCAAATTATGTCATGTATGATTGTTGGATATGGCTTTGCAAGATTTAAGTTTTATGGCAGAGGAATATTGTTTGTTATAGTATTACTAACCATAATTGTACCGCCACAGACAATAGCAATCCCGCAATATATTGATTTTAGATATTTTGATTTTTTTGGACTTTTTAAGTTATTAGGGATTGGCTCTAAATCATTGCTTGATACATATTGGGCATTTTATCTACCGGCGATATTTGGAATGGGACTTAGGTCAGGTATATATATTTTCGTATTTAGACAATTTTTCAGAGGATTGCCGAAAGAGCTTGAGGATGCGGCAAGTATAGATGGCTGTAATGCTTTTAAAACATTTTATAAAGTAATGCTTCCAAATGCAGGAGCAGCAGTTTTAACAGTATTTTTATTCAGCATCGTTTGGCAGTGGAGTGACTATTACGGTCCACAAATGTTTTTTGCAAATAAATCAACGATATCAACGGCATTAGCAAATTTTACAGTATCAGCGGCAACATTACCGGGAGTTACTGAAAGCTCGGGAGATCCAATGGTATTATCAACAAGAATACAAGCTGCGTGTCTTTTATCAGTATTTCCAATGCTTCTTTTGTATTTGATATTGCAACGTTATTTTGTTGAAAGTATAGAACGCACTGGTATAGTAGGATAAAATATTTTTTAATAGAAAGGTGATAATTATGAAAAGCTTAAAGACAATTTTAGCAATATTATTAATAATTGCAATTTGTATTACCGGTTGTGGTAAGAAAATTGACAAATCAAGCAACACATCGTCAAAGAGTTCAAGTAGCACTTCATCTAAAAGCTCTTCGAGCCAAACGGATATAAGCAGCTCAACTAATGAAATATCAAGTACATCAGAACAAATATCGACGTCAAGCGGGGAAAAAAATAAAGACGGAACATACACATACTATGTTGCACAAAAAACAGGAAATGATGAAAATCCAGGGACAAAAGCAAAGCCATTTGCATCAATAGTAGTTGCTGTAGATTTAATGAAATCGGGGGACACCTGTCTTATTGGCGATGGAATTTATTATGAAACAATATATCCGATTAATGGAACCGCGGCAAAACCAATGACAATAGATGCTATTTCGGGACAAAAACCAATAGTAACAGGAACAACTCTATATAAAGGCAGCTGGAGATATTATAAAAACAATATCTATGCAACTGATCTTTCGGAGATATATTACGATATTGATTCAGATCAACTTCAAGTATTTGCAAATGAAAGTGCTGGGATTGAAGCACGTTGGCCAAATCTTCCCGGGAATTCAATTGATTCAATATTCCAAAGTAAGAGGGCAATAGCACAAGCAAACACAAACTTCCAAAAGCTTGTAGCAAATGGATTACCAACGACAAGCATAAAAGGAGCAAAAGTAACGATTTGGCCAGGACCTGAAGGGGGTTCGGGCTGGGTAAATATAACAAAAACAGTTTCAAAAGTAGACCAGTTAGGACAAGTATTTTTTGAAGAACCATTTAAAAACCCTTCACAAGCAACTAGTACGGAAAAATCATTTATTCCAACAGTAGGAAATCCATATTTTATTCATGATTCACTCGAACTTCTTGATGCTCCAGGAGAATATTATCTTGATAAAGTGAAAAAGAGATTATATTTTTATACTCCTGATGGAAAATCACCTGAAAATTATCGGATTTCCTTAAAATCCAGTAGATATTCACTTAATATGGACGACAACACCTATGTAAAGGTAAGAAATATAAAATTCTATGGTGCAGGTTTTACGATGGAAAATGCATCAAATTGTATAATAGAAAATTGTACTTTTAAATATTCAGATTATTTAAATAATTTTAATCTATATCAAACGTCAACGGATAATCTATTCAGTAATATCGTAACAGGGGAAAATAATATAATTCGTCGTTGTGAAATTGGAAATACAGCATCATGTGGAATTATATTAGGGGGTACAAAAAATGTTGTTACAAATAATAATTTCCACGACACCAACTATTCAGGAACGAGCTTCGCAACAGTTTTATTGTACAATAATGCGGACGGCGCAACAGTCTCCTTTAATACAATGAAGAATACAGGGGGAACGCATATTGTTTCACATGGTAATTCAAAAATAAAAAATGTCACGGTAAACAACAACAGCTTATATGAACCTGCATATTTTATCAGTGATACAGGAATATTTTATTTCTATCAAGTTGATGGAGGAAACACAGTAATAAAAAACAATTATGTTGATGGCACAACAAAGGGCGATAATGGAGCACATGAAAAGATTGTAGCAGGAATTTATATTGATAGTTTTTCAGTAGGCTTTTCAGTCCTTAATAACATTGTAGTTAATGTACCGGGCGGAGGATTAGTAGCAAACCTTCCAAACAGACGATGTGTATGGGCAAATAATACAGTAGTAAACTGTCCTGAAGGGTTTGATATGTTTGGTATTTCAGAAGAACCTGATATGACTGGAACAACAGTAATAAACAATCTTTTTGTTGGATGCACAGAACATACATATACTTTCAGGGTAATAGAACACGGAGTATGGTCAGACAAAAGAGGAGTGCTTGTAAACGGAAGTATTCCTGTAATAGATGATGTGACCAAAAAAATGAATTGTAGCAATAATCTTGAACTTGCAACAATAGGAAGCGATTTTAAGCCAACAGGATTAGCAATTGGCACAGGAATAACATTTCCGCCATATATAACATCATCAAAACCCGATATAGGGGCAATTGAGGCAAATTCAAGTATATTTAAACATGGATCAGATTGGGTAATCGGATAATGAGGAGTAGAAAGATATGTCATTAGCAGACGGAATGGCGGCACTAAATTTAGAAATGCCAGACAGAGTGCCAAGAACAGAATATTCAATTGAAACTAATTATGAATTACTTAGCGCAGTAACAGGAATTGAGGTTAAAGTCGGAGATGATTTTGAAAAAATAAACAAAGCTCTTTTTGACTTTAAAAAAATTTGGAACTATGATTTTATTTGGAACATAACCTTTGGTGGAGAAATTTTCGGAGATAAAAAAACGAAAATGGGTCATGCATCATATAGTTCACAGGGTGCAGATTATGACAATCAAACCTCTGAATTTTATGATGATCCTGAAGAAACATTGAAATTTGACCCATGGGAATTATATGGAAATCCAGACGAGAGTGCATTACTGAAAAGATTTAATGAACATTATCATAATGCAGTTAACACATTTCCTGATGCAGTTAATATGCCTGGGATGTATGTAACATGCATGTCAGGATTAATAGATATCTTTGGATGGGATATGCTTTTATGTACAGCAGGCACAGACCCGAATGGCTTTAGTGAATTAACAAACAGATATTGTGCATGGATACAGCATTATTTCAATGCTTTGGCTCAGTGTGATTCTCCTATTGTAATGGTACATGATGATATAGTATGGACATCAGGAGCATTTATTCATCCAGATTGGTATCGTAAATATCTTTTCCCAAATTATAAAAAGATGTTTGCACCACTAATAGAAGCAAAGAAAAAGATAGTCTTTACATCAGACGGTACATATGATGAATTTATTGATGATATAGCACAAACAGGAATTAATGCATTTGTACTTGAACCAACAACGAATATGCAGTATATAGCAGATAAATATGGAAAAACACATGCATTTATTGGAAATGCAGATACAAGGATATTGTTAATGGGAACAAAAGAAGACATTGAAGCTGAAGTAAAAAGATGTATGGATATAGGTAAAAAATATCCGGGATTTTTTATGGCAGTAGGAAATCATATACCAGCAAATACACCAATTGAAAACGCGATTTTCTATAATGAAATGTATGAAAAATACAGTAAGAGATAGGATGGAGGGAAAAGTATGGATGTAATCGCACATAAAAAAAGAATGGAATGGTTTGAAAATGACCGTTTTGGAATGTTTATTCATTGGGGATTATATGCAATTCCGGCAAAAGGAGAATGGATAAGAAGTCTTGAAAAAATAAGTAATGAAGACTATGAAAAATATTTTGAACAATTCGACCCTATTGATTTTGATGCAAAAAAATGGGCAAAAGTAGCAAAACAAGCAGGAATGAAATATGCAGTACTTACAGCGAAGCATCATGATGGCTTTTGTCTTTTTGACTCAAAATTAACAGAATATAAATCAACAAACACAAAATTTAAACGAGATATAATAGCTGAATATGTTGAAGCTTTCAGAGAAGAAGGAATAAAGGTTGGATTATATTATTCATTGCTTGACTGGTATCACCCGGACTACTATCATTATGGCGATTTAGTACATCCAGAAAGGGAAAATGAAAAATTTAAAGATGTAAAGCATGATTTTGATAATTATCTTGATTATATGCACGGACAAATCAGAGAGCTTTGTACAAACTATGGGAAAATAGATATTTTATGGTTTGACTTTTCTTATTGCGAGCTTGGTGGAGAAAAATGGAGAGCAACAGAACTTGTAGAAATGGTAAGGAAGCTCCAACCGGATGTTATATTAGATAACCGTCTTGACGAAACACCAAACAGTTTACTTAAAGAAACCCCAAAATTTTATTGCGGAGATTTTGTTTCTCCTGAAATGTTAATACCACCTGACGGAATGTTCAACTGTAAAGGGGAAAGAGTTCCGTGGGAAGCTTGTTTAACTTTAAATAATAATTGGGGATATCACAGATACGATAACGATTATAAACCGGCATCGGCAATCATACATAAATTAGTTGAATGTGTTAGCAAGGGCGGAAATATGTTACTTAACATAGGCCCCGATGCTAGAGGTAATTTTCCAAAAGAAACAATAGCGATACTTAAAGGTGTCGGAGAATGGATGGGAAAGAACAGTGAAAGTATATATGGTTGTTCAATTTCTGACGTTAAAGGGCCTGATATGAGCTATGTAACACAAAAAGAAAAAAAGGTTTATCTTCATGTAATGGATTGGGTAATAGGCCCCATTCCGGTTAAAGGAATAACAAAAGATATAGTAAAAAGCATAAAATTCCTATCAACAGGAGCAGAACTAAACATAACAGAAGATTTCACTTGCTCATCATTCCCCGAATTTATGTTTATGTATTATGGCACTATAGCACACGGAACCTATGCATTACCCGATCCAATTGACAGTGTTATTGAAATTGAATTAAAATAAAAATAAAAAATAGAAAGGTGATAATTATGAAAAACTTTAAATCATTATTAGTAGTTCTCTTAACATTAGCAATATTTTTAAGCCTTGCAGGATGTGGAGATAAAAAAACAACATCAAGCTCATCAAAAACAACAAGTGTAACAAGTGGCGAAACTGAAAGTCAGAGTTCAACAAGTGGCGAAACTGAAAGTCAGAGTTCAACAAGTGGCGAAACTGAAAGTCAAAGTTCAACAAGTGCAACAGGCTCATCAGGAGAAATTAAATATGACACAACTCAGAAAGTACAGATAAAAGATCCATTCCCAACCTTAATAAACAAAAATATAAAAGTAATTCATTGGATAACAGCCGAGGAATATACGGGACTTAAAAAACAAGGCAAAAAAGATAGTATTTATGAAACAAAAGCAGCCTTTGAGAAGAAATATGGTGGGAAAGTAACTGTTATAGGTGTTAACTGGAATCTTCAAATGCAAAAAATAGTTCAAATGCAAGCAGCAGGAGATGCACCTGACTGTGTTATTATGTCAACTCAATTTTTCCCATCAAATGCAATACAAAAAGTTGTTCAACCATTTGATGATATTAAAGGTTTTGATAAATCGATTTGGACATCAACTTCAATGGATTACTTCACCTATAACGGGAAAATATATGGTATAAATGCAGGTTCAGGGATATCAGTTGAATTTAT
>Ga0268285_1001307_pt1 | contig 12187 bp, 12 predicted proteins | sample saktaG_2_FD_190144 | JGI IMG/M metagenome (GOLD analysis project Ga0268285, IMG submission 190144) | Saline water microbial communities from Sakinaw Lake, British Columbia, Canada - sak_2013_06_06_120m | ecosystem: Environmental > Aquatic > Non-marine Saline and Alkaline > Saline ... | reverse complement strand
ACTTCATCCCACTTAGAAATACATTCCTTTATGGAAATAGGAGGGCTGCACAATGATAAAATTTTATGGAAATAGAAAAAAATTCTTTATTTTTTCAATGACTATGTTTGCAATAGGCATTATAGCTTTTTTCATTAATGGAATTAGTCTTGATATTCAATTTAAAGGTGGAGCAATATTAAAATATTCATTTGTTAATGAATTAGACAAAGAAAAAGCAGCCAACATAGCAACAACTACATTGGGTAGAAATGTTAATGTACAAGAAATTACAGATATTGCAAAGAAAACTAAACAAATAGTTTTAAATGTTGCAGGCAATGAAGGTATTTCTGCTCAAGACCAAGAAAAACTTGATATAGCATTAAAAGAAGAGTTTAAAGATGCTGATTTAAAACTTAGCGAATCAAATATGGTTGAGCCTTTTATAGGCCAAAGATTTTTCACTAATGGACTATTGGCAATACTTTTAGCATCTCTATTAATTACAATATATGTTTGGTGGAGTTTTAAAAGAATTGCAAGTCTTTCATTGGGTGTTATGGCTTTAATTGCTTTGCTTCACGATGTGGCAATGGTTTTAGTAGTATTTATTTTGTTTAAAATACCTCTAAATGACTCTTTTATTGCCGTAGTGCTGACAATTCTCGGTTATTCAATGAATGACACAGTTGTTATATATGATAGAATTAGAGAAAACGCAAGAATTATGAAGCCAAATACTCCGGTTGATGAACTTGTTGATGTTAGCATTAATCAATCCTTAACTCGTTCAATTAATACTGCTCTTGCAACTTTTGTTAGTATCCTTATTGCATATATTTTCGCCTTTATTTACAATATTGAATCAATCAAAACCTTTGCATTACCAATGTTAGTTGGTATTGCCACTGGTGCATATTCATCAATTTGTGTGGCAGGTCCTTTATGGGTAGTTTGGCAAAAACGCAAGCAAAACCAAAAACAATTATTAAAACAAGGCAAATAGTTTAATAATAATTTTATTAAAAAGCTGGTGAAAACCAGCTTTTTTTGAAAAATTAACACATTGTTTACAAATAATACAAGTAAAATTCAAATTTATGAAATATAATATGACCATAAAGAAAAAGGAGCTGATAGATTTGTATGTAATAAAAAATGCTTTGAAAAGTATTAGTAGGTCAAAGGGCAGAAATATACTAATAGGGATAATTATTGTTGTTATTGCTATTTCAAGCTGTGTATCCTTATCAATTAAGAATGCCGCAGATACAGCACAACAAGAGGGAATTAATGAAATAAATATTACAGGGCAAATTACACTTGATAGGCAAAAGTTAATGCAACAGGCACAGGCGAGTGGCAATGCAGACTTTCGCACATTAATGCAAACCTTCACCGAGCCAACATTTGAAGATTTAATGAAATATTCAAAGGCAAAAAGTGTAAAAGGTTTTAATTATTCAATGACAAGTTCTGTTAGCAAAAGCGGAGCATTAGAACCGGTTGATACTTCAAGTAGCACGACCACTACAACAAATAACATGCAAAATTTTAGAGATTTTGGACCACAAGGTGGAATGGGAAGTCAAGGTGATTTCACAATTACAGGATATAGTTCTTATTCTGCTATGTCAAGTTTTGTATCAGGGCAAAGCAAAATAACAAGTGGAATTATTTTCGATGAAAATACTTCCGACAAGGTTTGTATCATTAATAGTGAACTTGCAACTCTTAATAACATAAATGTAAATGATAAAATAACCTTAGCAAATCCAAATGTTGAAACTGAAACTTATGAATTTACAGTAGTAGGTTTTTACACAGTAACAAGCACTAACACAGAAACTAATAATATGAGATTTTCAACCTCGCAGGACCCGGCAAATCAAATATACACAAGTTATAACACATTAAAAGCAGTAATGGATGCTTCAATATCAGTAGCAGAAACCTCAACTGACGATAATGGAATAACAAATACAACCGCTTTGAGAAATCAAGTTAGTGGAACTTATATTTTTGCAGATGCTACTTCATTTGAAGCATTTAAAATTGAGGCAAAAGCCTTAGGGCTTTCCGATAATTATTCTGTAAATTCAGGCGATGTAGCAAATTATGAGGCGAGTTTAATCCCCTTGAAAAACCTTAGTGACTTTGCAACTACATTATTATTAATAGTGCTTTTAATAGGTGGTATTATTTTAATTGTATTTAATATGTTTAACATAAGAGAAAGAAAATTTGAAGTGGGTGTATTAACTGCAATTGGTATGAAAAAGGGTAAAGTAGCACTTCAATTTATTTGTGAATTATTCATAGTAACATTTTTAGCAATAACAATTGGCACAATAGCAGGCTCGGTTATTTCAGTGCCAACCGCAAATTCAATGCTAAAAGCACAAGTTGATGCACAGCAAAATCAGGCAACTCAACAAGATAGAAACTTTGGAAGACCAAATCAAATGCAAAATATCCCTCAAGGCGAAATTATGGGTGGCAATTTTTTTGATAGATTTGGTGGACAAGCTGCAAATTACATTAGTGATATTAATGCGGCTATTAATATTAAGGTTTTATTGCAACTTTTGGGAATTGGAATACTTTTAACAATAATTTCAAGCCTTGCCGCAGTTGTATTTGTTTTAAGATATGAACCATTAAAAATTCTTTCTGAAAGAACTTAAAGGGGGTAGTGATAATGAGTGTATTAAAATTAGAAAATGTTGAGTATTCCTATGATAATGGAAAAACTAAGGTTTTGGAAAATATAAATTATGAGTTTGAAAAGGGTAAGGTTTATGCTGTTGTTGGGAAATCGGGTGCTGGAAAAACTACCCTTTTGTCCTTGCTTTCAGGGCTTACAGTGCCAACAAAAGGCAAAATTTTATTTGAGCAAAAAGATGTTTCTAAAATTGACAGATATAGATACAGAAGCAGATTTGTAGGTGTTGTTTTTCAAAGCTATAATTTGCTCCCTCATCTTACTGCAATGGAAAATGTAGTGCTTTCAATGGATGTTTCGGGCAAAAAAATTGGCAATAAAAAAGCAAAAGCAATGGAATTATTGCATAAGGTTGATTTAAGCGATGATTTGGCAAAAAGAAGAATATTAAAATTGTCCGGAGGAGAACAGCAAAGAGTTGCAATAGCAAGAGCCTTGTCCTATGATGCGGATATTATTTTAGCAGATGAACCAACAGGAAACCTTGATATATCAACGCAAGACGAGATAATAAATATATTTAAAAAATTGGCAGAAAAAGAAAATAAATGCGTAATTATTGTTTCCCATTCGCCCGAAGTGGCAAAAAATGTTGATGAGATTTACAAATTAGCACCATATAAAAACGAGGGAAAAATCAGTTAAATAAGAAAAAATCAAAAAAAGCTTTGTTGACAAATAAGTTTAGTATTGCTATACTATTGTCCAAAGCTTTTTTTGCGAAAGTGGCGGAACTGGCAGACGCGCACGCTTGAGGGGCGTGTGGGCGACCGTACGGGTTCGAGTCCCGTCTTTCGCACCAAAAAAATACTACCCAAACGGGTAGTATATTTTTTTATTAAATGGGGCTCGAACCCTGAGAGGGCTTTTTTCGTAAAGAAAACAATTGATAATTGTTTTTAGAAAAAAGGTGCGAGGAGTGTAAGCTTTAGCGTCGACGAAGCAGATAAGACACAAACTGCGTTTGTGGATGTGTCCCGTCTTTCGCACCAAAATATTAAAAGCCGAAAGGCTTTTTTTATTTTGGTGCAACTAAATTCGCCTTGCGGCGAGCTAAATTGCTACGCAGGTAAATTGACCTTTGGTCAGCGAAATTTGGCATAGCCAAGCTAAAGGGCGAATTTAATTTAGCTGTCGGCAAAGCCGACAATTTAGCTATTGACTTTGTCAATAATTTTGCTTTTACAAGGAAAAATTACAAAATTGTTGAAAATTTTTACTTTTTAGTGTATAATTATTTCAAGTATTTTCTACAATTTAGTTTATGTAAAATTAAGGAGAATAGAAATGAGCAAAATTGAAGCAAAGGAATATTCAAATTCTGGTCGCATTTAGCACATAAACCAGGATGGTAATGAATTTTGGTTTGCAAGAGAGCTTTCAATTGTGCTTGAATATAAAGAATGGCGAAACTTTTCTAAGGTAATTGATAAAGCAATGCTTGCTTGCAAAAATAGCGGAATGGATTTAGATTACCATTTTGTTGAGGTCAACAAAATCGTGGAAGCAGGAGCAACTTCAAAGCCTGTTATTGATTTTGAACTTTCTCGCTATGCCTTATGAGTGATTACGGTATAAATTGCGGGACAAGGGCTTGTTCATACCTATAAAAGTAAAAAAACTGATGAGATAAGATCGGAAGATGAGTATATGGAAACAGATTTATACATATTTAAAAAAGAAATAGATTGGTCTGCACTGCATTTAGGAATAAATATTCCTATTTCTTTGCAAAATATATTTTATGATAATATAAAGCTTAAAATGTCAAAGGGAGATAGTAAAAGTAAAATCTATACTTATCCAAATGGCTACATTGAAAAATTGTGCTTAAATTTGCATTTATAAAGTGTATATAGGAAGGTGAAAAAAACAATGCCAAAAGATAAAAATTTTAAAGCAACAATTAATGTTATTGGCACTGAAATTACTATTACATCAAGCGGAGAAACTAATGATGATTATATTTCGTTAACTGACATGACTAAAAATTTTGATGGAGGTAGTGCATTAATTGAACAGTGGCTAAGAAATAAAGACACTATAATTTTTATAGGAACATGGGAAAAGATATATAATATATATTTTAATTCCCCCGAATTCGAGGGAATTAAAAATCAAGCAGGAGCAAATAGTTTTTATCTTTCCGTTAAAAAATGGATTAGCTTAACAAATGCAAAAGGAATTATTTCAAATGCCGGAAGATATGGAGGAACATTTGCACATAAAGATATAGCCTTTGAGTTCGGTTCATGGCTTAGTCCTGAATTTAAGCTATATCTAATCAAAGAATATCAAAGATTAAAAGAAGATGAAAATAGCAGACTATCTCTTGACTGGAATGTTAAAAGAACACTTGCAAAAATTAATTATAAAATACATACTGATGCAATAAAAGATAATTTAATACCCGAAAATGTATCTGCAAAACATAAAAGCATTACATATGCAAACGAAGCAGATGTATTAAATATAGCCATGTTTTCTAAAACTGCTAAGGAATGGCGAGATGAAAACGGAGAAAATAAAGGGAATATTAGAGATTACGCAAGTTTGCAACAACTTATAGTGCTTACTAATTTAGAAAGTTTAAATGCTGAATTTATTAGGCGAGGATTACCACAATATGAAAGGTTGGTTAAATTAAACGAAATTGCAATAGTTCAACTTAAATCTTTAATTGAAAACCGCAATATTAAAAGGCTTGAAAGGTTAGATAAAAAAGATATAAAATAAATTGAGCAAAAACAGACAACAAATAAGCGAAGTTTGAAGACAAAATATTTTTCTTTTCAACCTTTCACATTATCCCTTTCCGGTATAAATAATCGTAGGGATGTATGGTTATACATCCGTTTAAAGAATTGCATATTAAATTTGAGGATAGCCTTTTTGGGCTATCCTTTTTGGTGGAAAAATTCATTTACAGTCAACTAAAAAGTAGACAAGAGAGGGAGCTAATTAGTAGACAAGAGAGGGAGCTAATTAGTAGACCATAATAATATAACATTAAAGATAACTTTAAATATAATAAGGAAATTATTTTAAACTAAAATCCTTATTTACAAGGAAAAATTACAAAATGCTTGAAAAATGTAATTCTTTAATATATAATTATGTTAAAGTTTTCATTGTTAAATATATCTTATGATAGTTGTAAGTGTTTGTTAAAAAAAAGGGAGTTTTATTTAATATGAATAATAGCAATGTGAAAGCAGAACAAATTTGTTTTGATGGTCAAGTTATCAATGACTTTGCCGAAATTTTGACAAAGAATGAACTTAAAAAAATTATTTTATCATCTTTTAAAGGGTCGTATATAAAAAATGGTATGATATATGGTTCTCATCGAAGCAAACAGTATTGTATATATTTCAAAAATATAAGTTATTTAGGCACTCCACATTTATTATATAAAAAAAGAATTCAAATTCCACGAGATTTTAAGCAAATATATGATGAGAATATCTCAAAAGGAATTACTACACTTTTAATTGGAATTTATATTTATAAGAGTTTAGTTTTATTTTGTGATTTTAATACAAAAAAATACATTACAAATAGACTAAATAATTCCTCTGCTCATGTTTATACGATTGATTTGAAAAACGGACATATTTTTGGTGCTTTTCAAAAAACAGATTTTAAAGGTAATGAAATAACTGTATTTAATAGTGCAAATATTAATAAATATCTTGATAACAAATTAATTGGAGATGTCAACTTAAATTTAGAGATGGTAAGTGTTTTTGATGAGTTTTTCCTTATGTTAGAAAGACATTGGCATGGTATCGCCTGTTATTCCGAGATGATTTCTGCTAACTTTTCAAATAAATATCAGTCTGAATGGCCCGGCTTTTATTTGGAGTTTAGATTCGATAAATACATTAAAGAAAACGACAAATCAGAAGTAGTTTGTTATAGACAAAATAAAAAAAAGGATGCTATAGACTTAGATTTATATTTTCCTCAGTTATCTTCGTATGGTGATTTGAAAGCTCATAGTTTGGATTCGGATGGGATACAAGGGAATGATTATAAAACTATTATGTCAATACTAGAAAATAAGAATATTTATTACATAATATGCAATCATGATACAACTAAAGACAAAAACAAGGGCTATGAAGTCACAATATTTTGGAACAAATTGCAAAACAAACCTAATTTAATGAGTTATTCTGAACGCATGAAAAATTCAATTGATTTGAGAAGTTACTATATTTTAGAAATTAGTAAATCAAATATGCATTATCTTGATATATTTAATCAAGGTCGCAATAGCAACGGGGCTAAAAGGGAACCGAAAATTTCTATTAAGACAAAAAATATTAATAATTTTTTAATTCATCAACTATCATTATAGTTTTTGAAGTTTATTATACTAAATATGCAATAATTCCTTGAGGTGGAAAAATGGAAAAGAATAAATTTAAGTTTGTTGATTTGTTTTCTGGAATTGGTGGGTTTCATCAAGCAATGGAAAATTTGGGTGGTGAATGTGTGTTTGCATCTGAAATTGACCAATATTGCATTGAAACATATTATACTAACTATGGTGTTAATGCAGATTGCAATATTCGTGAGGTAGACGAAAAAAAAATACCTAAGCACGATGTACTGTGTGCAGGATTTCCATGTCAAGCCTTTTCAAAAGCTGGATATCAAAGAGGAATGAGCGATACAAGAGGAACATTATTTTTTGAAATAGAAAGAATATTAAAATATCATAAAACAAAGTATATTATTCTTGAAAATGTGCGAAATTTAGTTACTCACGATGAAGGCAATACTTGGAAAACAATATATAAGCAATTAAGAAATTTAGGATTTAGGTTGACGCCTGTTCCAATAATAATTAGTCCACATCAATTGGGAATACCCCAACTGCGAGAAAGAGTAGTAATATTAGGTATTAATGATTCCATTAATAAAAATAATGATTTGCATATTGATTTGGGACAATTAAAAACAAAAGAAGAAAATAGTATATATGATATAGTTTTTAAAGGCAAGGTTGAAGAAAAGTATTATATATCAAATCATGAGGAAAAAGTACTAAATGCTTGGGATGAGTTTTATCAAGGAATCAAAGAAAAGATTATTGGATTTCCCATATGGGCAGAATATTTCTTGTGCAGTGAAATAGATAAGAAATTACCAAAATGGAAACAAGAATTCATTGAAAAGAATATTTTGCTATTTAATAATAATCAATTTTTTATTAAACAATGGCTAGAAAAGTATGATAATTTAGAGAATTTTACACCAACTCAAAGAAAAATGGAGTGGCAAGCTGGAGATAGTATTAATTCAATTTGGGATGGGGTAATTCAATTTAGACCTTCGGGGATTAGAGTAAAAAAACCAAATACTTTTCCTGCCTTAGTAGCAATTGTTCAGGTGCCAATCATTGGCAAATATAAGAGAAGACTTACTATAAGTGAGGTAGCAAGATTGCAAAGTTTTCCTAGCACATTTATTCCTAACAAGAATGGCATGCAAGCATATAAACAGTTTGGCAATGCTGTTAATGTAGAAGTGATTCAAACAATAGCGAAAAAATTGTTTGAGATTAAATGTTAAATTTATTTTTTTCAAATTTTAAAGGGTGAAAAGATGAGCAGACCAAAAGTAGGGAGTATGTTCGCAGGTATTGGTGGCATTTGCTTAGGTTTTAAACAAAATGGGTTTGAAATTGTATGGGCAAACGATTTTGATATTGCTGTATGTAAAACTTATAGAAAAAACTTTGGGAATGGTTATTTAATTGAAAAAGATATCAGAAAAGTTGAAATATCTACTATACCAAATGTAGATATATTAACCGCAGGTTTTCCTTGTCAACCGTTTTCAATTGCAGGAATGCAAAAAGGGTTTAAAGATAGTCGGGGTAATTTATTTTTTGAAATTGCAAGAGTTGTTGATTATATTAGACCACAGATTATTTTTTTAGAAAATGTAGAAAATTTGATTAAACATGATGATGAAAAAACATTTTTAGTTATATATACTACTTTGGCACAATTTGGTTATTCAGTTCGTTATAAGGTTATGCAGGCAGATAATTTTGGAAATATTCCTCAACCTAGGAGCAGAATTTTCATTATAGCTTTTAAAGATTTGAATAAATGTGATGCATTTAAGTTCCCTGAACCAATAGAATTGACAACAAAAACATCAGATATTATTAATAGAACAGAAAAAAAGCATGAAATTTATTATTATAAAAATACGGACTCAATTTATTCGTTTCTTTTAAATAATGTAAAAGATGAAAACAGTATTTATAGCATGTCAGAAAAAGGATTAAGAAAAGTAAAAAACAATTTGTGTCCCACTTTAACAGCTACTATGGGAATAAAAAAGAATAGAGTTCCTGTAGTAAAGGATAATTATTCTATTAGAAAACTAACAATCAAAGAATGCTTAGAGTTTCAAGGTTTTCCAAAAGAATTTAAGTTTCCAAGTTCAATAAAGATTGAAGATGCTTACAAACAAATAGGAAATTCGGTTTGTGTTCCTGTAATTAAAAGAATTGCAGAAGAAATTTTAAAAGTTTTGTGAAATATATTGTATTTCAATTTTAGATAATAGAATAATCCACCTTCCGCTTAAATATTATATATTAAAATATAATATTTAAGGGTTGTGTTTTATTTGCCTACTACTGATTACAAAAGCACGATTGTCCGAGGTGCTTTGATTTTAACTATATCAAATGTATTAGTTAAGGTTTTGAGTGCTTTATACATTATACCCCTAACCAATTTAATTGGTGAGCAGGGTATGGGGTATTTAAACAGTGCCTACACTATTTACATAATTATTTTTATTATTGCAACTGCCGGCTTGCCTGTTGCAATTTCTAAAATGGTCGCCTCTGCCAATGCATTAGGACGATTTAACGAAAGCAGACGAATTTTAAAGGTAGCAATTTTTGTTTATATTTTTGTTAGCCTTTTTTTAACCGTTTTTTTGATAAGTGGAGCATCCTTTTTGTCGGGATTTCTTAATAATCCTTATTCTTATTATTCTTTTATAGTAGTAGCCCCTTCAATACTTATTATTACTGCCACAGCCGCAATAAAAGGCTATTTTCAAGGCTATTCAAATATGGTGCCGACTGCAATTGCAAATTTAATTGAAGCGGTTACAAAATGCTTTTTTGGTCTATTAATACCTTATTTGTTATTAAAAAAAGGCTATTCCTTACCAATAGTTTCAGCCGGTGCAATTTCGGGGGTAACAATCGGCTCTTTTGCAAGTGGGATTTATATTTTATTGGTATTTTTAATTAAAAGGTTAAAGTCGGCTCTGCCTGCTTATATTAAGGCTTTGCCTTCAAGAAAATCGCCTGAAATATTAAAAGAATTTTTAGCTTTAGCTTTGCCTGTTATGATTTCTGCTTTATCTTTAAATATGACAAATGCTATGGATTTAGTGCTAATAATGAAAAGGCTCGTAGCATCCGGGCTTAGTGCACAGCAGGCAAATATACTTTATGGAAGTTATTCAAGTATGGCAGTAACCTTTTTTAATATGCCGACACTAATAATCTTAGGTATTTCCACTTCAATAATACCCGCAATTGCCGCCGCTTTTGCCATTAATAACAAAAGAAGAATTAACAATACTATTAATTACACATATAAGGTTACTTCAATTTTAGCAACTCCTATGGCTATTGGAATATCTTTTTTTGCATATCCCATATTAAATTTATTATTTAGTTCAAGGCCAATAGGAGTAGGAATAGCAGTCCCTTTGTTGACAGTGCTTTCATTAGCGGTAATTCCTCTTTGTTTAGCTTGTATAACTAATGCAATTTTTCTAAGCATTGGAAAGCCTTTTATTCCTGTGTTTAGCATTTTAATTGGTGGGGCTGTAAAATTAATTGTAAATTACATTTTAATTGGTATTCCAAGTGTTAGAATGATGGGAGCACCAATTAGCACAAATATTTGCTATATAATAATTGTTATTTTGAATTTTTATTGGCTTTATAAATACACGAATGTTTACCCAAAAATAATAGAAGTATTTGTAAAACCGATTATTTGTGCTTTGGGTTGCTGTTTGGTTGCTTATTTTGCGTATTATTATTTGGGAAAATTTATAAATTTTAAGGTTTCCCTATTGATTGCAATGCCAATTGGTGCTATAATCTATGTAGTTTTATTGTTTTTGAGTGGTTTAGTAGATAAAAACGATGAAATTATTAAAAAAATCGTAAAAACTTTTCAAAAATACTTGAAAATAAAGGATAGATAGTATAAAATGAATAAAGAAGTAGATTTTTTGCTAAGAAAATCCAATTATACTTATGATGACCTTGTTAAGATAATGTCAATTCTGCGTTGCCTTTGCCCTTGGGATAAAGAGCAAACGCATAAATCAATAAGAAATAATTTAATAGAGGAAACCTATGAGGCTATTGAAGCCATTGATTCTGATAATGATGAGCTTTTAAAAGAAGAATTAGGGGATATTCTTTTGCAGGTTGTTTTCCACTGCGAAATTTCTTGTAATGAAGGCAAATTTAATATTGATGAAGTTTGTGATGGAATATGTAAAAAGTTAATTCTTCGTCATCCACATATATTTTCAGATGTTCTTGCCAATACAACAAATCAAGTACTTAAAAATTGGGACGAAATCAAAAAAAATGAAAAAGGGCATTCAACTCATAGTCAAGTTTTACAAAGTGTTGCAAAATCCTTGCCGTCACTTATCAGAAGTCAAAAAATCCAAAAAAAAGCGGCTAAAATTGGCTTTGATTGGGATAGTGTTGACGGAGCCATTGATAAAGCCTATGAGGAACTTTTAGAACTTAAAGAGGCTATTGTTTTAGGAGATAAATATCATATTAAGGAAGAATTGGGAGATTTGCTTTTTGCAGTTGTAAACATTTCTCGGTTTATTGATTGTGATAGTGAACAGGCTTTATATTCTGCTTGTGATAAATTTACATATCGTTTTTCCAAAATGGAGCAATTAGCATTAAACCAAGGCAAAAATTTAGAACAATTATCTTTAAAAGAAATGGATATTCTTTGGGATAAAACAAAGTTATTTAATCTTTAATGGGAAACCAAAAAAGATTAAAATATAAAAAAATAGGAGGATAAAAAATGAATAAGTCTGAGTTAATTGCAGCGGTTGCTGAAGGAGCAGGATTATCAAAGAAGGATTCCGAAAAAGCAGTAAATTCATTAGTTGATGTCATTGAAATGGCACTTAAAGCTGGGGATAAAGTACAGCTTGTTGGTTTTGGCGCATTTGAAGTTAGAGCAAGAGGAGCAAGAAAAGGCAGAAATCCAAGAACTAAGGAAGTTATTAATATTCCTGCTTCAAAAGTTCCAGTTTTCAAGGCTGGTAAGGCTTTTAAAGAGGCAGTTGGTAAGTAATTAATTATAGTCATAAGGAACGGGGGTTTTGACCTCGTTCCTTATGAAAATATCTAATTATTATTTAATA
>Ga0268285_1001297_pt1 | contig 12294 bp, 10 predicted proteins | sample saktaG_2_FD_190144 | JGI IMG/M metagenome (GOLD analysis project Ga0268285, IMG submission 190144) | Saline water microbial communities from Sakinaw Lake, British Columbia, Canada - sak_2013_06_06_120m | ecosystem: Environmental > Aquatic > Non-marine Saline and Alkaline > Saline ... | reverse complement strand
TGAGAAAATAGTGCTTGAAAGGTCGTTCTATGCGGATATACAAGAAGCCCCCGCTTTACGGAGGGAAAGAGTATATAAAAGCGGGGGCCCCAAAAGACTGTTAGTATCAAGCTCACAGCCCTTTTATAAGGTTTCATTCTGATAATTCTCTTACAGCGTTCTGCGTCTTCTCAGCCAGCTTACAAATCCTACGCCGAGACTGCCCAATAAAATGGCGCCTGGGGCGGGAATCACTTCGGCAATACCATCGATGTTGTAATAGCCTGGCCTTTGGTGATCCCAGTCGTTCCATCCACCGGTTGCCGCATTCCAGTTCAGGACAGCATAATCCTCGCCGATGGCCGGCGGCATCATGTTGTTGGGTTCACCAGAGTCCCAGTTAGTGTAGGTTACAGGTTCTCCGCTCGACCAGACCCAGGTTCCTTCCACTGCTGCATCCGTGAAACCAATCCAATAGTAAGTCTGGTCTCCGAAAATCGCCCTGAGCCATGCTTCTTCTGCAGCATCATTAATCGTCACCAGGTGGCCGCCCAATGCGATAGCGTTGTTCTCCGCATTATCCCAGGATCCGTTAGCTCCGGAAGAGACAATGTCGTACCAATGATGATTGGCCGGATTGTAGACCGGGGCACATCGAGCGATGTCAACTGCACTGAGTAAGCAGGCAGCAACACAGAAAATTATAAACATCTTCTTATTCATTACACTCCTCCTCAATATCTAATTTCAAACCATCACTTCATTCCAATCTCCACTTGCCTTAAATTCGGAGAATCTTGCGCACTGATCCTCTGTGTTATAAAGAGTGAAGATTGCCAATAAGGCAGGATTAGGCGGACCACAAGCTGTGTGGCTAAAAGAGATGCAGGTGAAAAACGAATATTCCGCCTTACACCGCTCCTCCGTCTCGTGCCGTATTACCTCACTCTATTTCTGTTCCTAACCCGATCACGCATCAGGTTGTTGCCCAGGAACCGTGGATCCGTAATACAGCTGAAGCTATAATCTCAGAAAACACTCCATCTTCGCTTGCTCATTTGTACCAAATATCCCATATTGGTGTCAAGGGAAATTTTTTAAAAATATCCGCTAAATCTAAAAATACGTAGTCTCCACAATAAGAATATGCCTTGAAGACCGTTTTTATGCGGATTAAGCGGGGCAAGCCCCGCCCTGCAATTCTTTATTTCGGTATGGCCGGGTCGTTGACGAGCAACGAATCCGCTCTGTTGGCGGGTTTGCTGCCAAGCCTGGGCGGCGTGCCGCGCCGTATATCTTCTCCATTCCAATAGGTATAAATGTTATCGTTATTTAAGCCGCAAAAAGAATGTCTCTCTTGACTAACATGAATGTCCAAAAACAACACGTTCTGTGCATCTGTCTTGTGAGCAATGGTATTTCCTGCTCTGATTGCCTCTTTGCTTCCATCAGGATCAAACGCCTGAAAATCTCTCGCTTTTTTTGAAGGGTGAATCTATCCATGGATTCCTGTCGGCTGCTACGGCCATCTTCGAATCGCACGACGTAGTCAGAGGATATCCGCCATAAGGCACATGATAAGAGTAGCTGCAATGCTTCTGAGGTTCGGGGCCGAAATCCCACAGATCAATTAAATCTCTGTCACGTATTTTGTAGCTGCTGGGTTTGAATTCTTTAATCCCGACATCGCCCGTGCAAATAAAGCTTTTTGGTTGAACTTCGCAGTACTTTACAAGAAGATAAAGACTCGATGAAATGTTACCCTTACCTCCTGAACCATCCGGTTTTACGTTGTAAGCTGAAAATCGATTCATGGCTTTCCAGTCGGGTATTTTCGCTGCCCAGACACTGTTCCTGCCGCCGGCTTTCGGCAATTCATCCTCGTAATCGTTGGCGTATATCAGCATTGCTTTGCCTATGCCGGATAAGTTCGTACCGCAGACCATTCGAAAGGCGACACTTCGTGTTCTTATCCCGACCGCGACCCAAGTCGGAAAAACGAGCGAGCCAAGAACTCCAATTAGAACTGCTCCGATTGCAAAGGCTCTACCTGTGATTCTTCCACCACTTCGTTCGATTCTGATTACACTGACTAATCCCAGGATGGCCGTGACTCCAAGAACGATAAGGCCTATCAGGAAGGCGAGTCGGTCCGTTTCCGATACTCTTGAGCGAGGCCGACTGATGGTAATAAGAAACAATATTGTTAACGCAAGGCCACAAAGGGCACCGGTGCATGCGACAAGTGCCATTTTGCTGACCTTGACGGATACGGTTTGACCTATCGCCTCAGCCGGCGTCAAAGCGCAACCACATGAGCAACAAAACCGGGCGCCTTCCGTATTCTCTCCGTTACAGTTTGGACATCTTGTTTGTATCTTCTCATTTTCCATTTTTTCCTCTCCCAATTATAAAGTTATTGTTAAGTACCTTTAGCCTCCTGAGCCATCTCGTTGCAGTGTTTTCGCAGGGATTCTAAGGTTTTTTTGTACTTTTCGTCTTTAGCCAGGTTAATCGTTTCGTTTGGGTCGAGCTTCAGGTCGTACAGTTCTTCGTAATCGTAATCAGTGTAGCGGGCGTACTTATAGTCCGGCGTGCGGAGGGCTATGGTTTTGGCGATTGTTTTATGCTCGAAAGGATGTTCATAGAAAAACTCGGTTCGCCATTTGGGCTTTTTGCCTTTCAGCAGCGGCACGAGGCTGCGACCCTGCATTTGTTCGGGCGGTTTTATGCCGGCCATCTCAAGAATCGTCGGCGCGATATCGACGTTGAGCGCCATTTGCTCGACGGTTCGGCCGCGGAGCTTTTTGCCCGCCCTGGGATCGAAGACAACCAGCGGCACGCGGATCGATTCTTCGTGCGGGAACCATTTGCCCGCCAGGCCGTACTCGCCGAGATAAAAACCGTTGTCGCCGATCAGCATTAAAACTGTGTTGTCATCAAAATCGAGCTGCTTTAACTGTTCCCGAATCTTGCCGATGACGACATCGACGCCGAAGATCAGGCGGTAGTAGCTCTTAACGGATTCCTGAAACTTTTCCGGCGTGGAAAAACGCATGTCCCACCGCCTGCGGGCCTCGGAGGTTCGCAGAAATTCCGGCAGGGCTTCGAAATAATGCCGGTCTGCCTTTTCAGGAACCGGAATAATCGTATCCTTATACAAATCTTTATAAGCGCGGTCGTAAATGAACTGTCGCGGGTCGCTGTCCTGAACGTGAGGTGCTTTGAAACTTATAGACAGGCAGAAGGGCTTGTCCTTAGAGCAGCCTTGCATAAACTCGATCGCCTGCTCGCCCATGATCTGCGTGAGGTGTTTATATTTGCCGTCCTTGTCCTTGTTTTCGTACCGGCCCTGGCCGGGAAAGCCTTTCCAGTAATCGTACTGATCGACCGGCAGGTCCTTTTGTGTTCCTACGCCGTACTTTCCGATAAAGCCGATTCGATAACCGGCCCCGCGAAGCAGCATGGGATATGTCTGTGCCAGTGCCTCCGGCGAAAAATGTGTAGCGAAGTCTGTGATGCCGTGCCGGCTTGTCCACTGGCCGGAGAAGATGCTCGCCCGGCTGGATGCACAGATCGAGGTGGTGACAAAGGCGTTCGTGAACCGCACACCGCCCTTTGCCGTCGCATCCATATTCGGCGTTTGAATAATCGGGTTGCCCGTACAGCCCATCGTGTCGGCTCGCTGGTCGTCGGTCAGCAGGAAAATGATATTCGGCGGCTTCTTCGCAGCAGTACCGCCTCCGGCAAAACCACCCTCACAACCAGTCAAAGACAATCCCGCCGCAACGGAACCACCGGCCGCCAGCCTGAGAAAGTCGCGTCGATTCAGATTCTTCATTTCGACCTCCCTGTTGTTTTTATGTATAGAGTATTGACATCGATACTTCTTTTAAGTTTACTATAGATATAAATGTAAAGAGCCGAGATATCAAGGAAGAAAGCCGTGAAAGCTCGGTGAAGTGTGAAAGGCACGGATATGAATGAACACACAAAGCCCGTGCGGACCGTGGACAAGACAGCACGCGGTAAATGGAAAGATTCGCATGTGGTTTTCCTCGTTCTGCCCGTTTTGTGCATTTTTTTTGTTTCTTTTTGGGGCTTCACGGGCTACCTATGTGGGAGATTGAGTCGTCACATGCCCATTACTGTCTGCATGCTCTATCCATTAGCATTTATCTTGATGATCTTTTTTTTCTTCGCAAGCATTGTGCGATTGATTTACGCATGGAGAAAATGCAAGTGGGCAAGGAGAACATTAATCATCACCGAAATCTGTCTTCCGATAGTATTCGTGATCTTGTTAATAATGCCAATGTGTCTTCGAGTCGAATCACAATTATGGCCTGATGCAGCAGCTTTTACATACGGCCTTAGAGACCGAGTCAGAAGCCAGTCTGATATACAGGCCATACGGGATTGGCTGAAGACTCTTGACAAAAAGGATTATATCCCAAGGCGTGACTATCTATCTGCGGATGAGCTGCCGGAGGCTCTGAAAGCGATGTGTTTCGGTGTCGTATCGCTCTCCGAGGACAAGAACGGCAATCCTGAGGTCTATATATTTGCAGGTGGGGGTTTTCACCATTGGGGAGCAACAATCGGACTGGAGGACATGGTGATTTCAGAATCCGACCTTGAGTCCCGATACGAATGCTGGTTGCTAGTCGAACCAGGAGTCTATGTAGGCGAATGGTGAGTGTCATTCAAGACTCAATACGCAATCCATATGCGATAGCGATTTGAATTCCTGCTTTCGCAGGAATGACAGAGAGACAGAAGAAAACGGTCCGCGAAAGCTCTCTCAACTATCATCGTTGTTCTTGAGCAAATCCGCGCGCAATTTCTCGATTCACCCAGGAACCTCTCGATCCTGGCGTTCGGTTATTAATTCGCATTCGGCGACGCGGAATTACTGCCTACCGGAGACGGAATTTTGATTCGATTCAACTTTCCTGTTTTTCTCCGGGATATTTTGTATCGTTCTTCCGGGAGATCCGTTTGTCGAGTCCTTGTCGGTCGGCGACTGAGCACTCAATCGCTCCTCGGCGGCGTGCAGGATTTCTCCCAACATCTGCGAATAGGACAATCCGGCGATTTTTGACATTTTTGCCAGGTGCCCGTCCCAGCACCAGCCGGGATTCGGATTGACCTCAAGAATCTTCGGATTGCCTTCGGAGTCGATTCGCCAGTCGAACCGGCTGTAGTCTCTGCATTCGAGCCTCTCGAAGAGCTTCAGGCAGCACTCGACTACGAACTTCTCGACATCGTCCGGCAGATTAGCCGGGATCGACTTGATTTGCCAGTAGGGCGAATCGGGCATCCACTTGGCTTCGTAGCCGCAAAGTCTTGGCAGTTCGGGCGGCAAGGCTGAATAGTCTTCCTGAATTATGGGCAGAACCGTATACGATTCGGGTGGGTTGCCGATGATACCGACGGTGAAGTCTTCGCCGGTTAGAAATTCTTCGACCAGAACCGGCTTTTCGTATCCGAACTTCTCTCTGATTTCGGAGATCGCGTTTACAAGCTGCTCGATGGAGTATGCGACGCTTCGCTGAGTTATGCCGAAGCTCGAATCGCCGAAGTTGGGCTTGACGATAACAGGAAATCCGATCGGCAGGTCGAACGTGCTGTCCTCGGGTTTGATGAAGAAAGCTTCCGGCACGGGGATATCCATTTCCTTGGCGATTCCGCGAACGAGCGACTTGTCGTAGCAGAAGGCCAGGCACTGGGGGCCGCCGCCGGTATAGGGGATGTTGAGTATTTCCAGCATAGATGGGACGTGCAGCTCCTTGCGGGGGTCGTTGTTGTAGCCCTCGTCGCAAAGGTTCAGGACGAAATCCGTTTTGGAGCCAAACTTGACCAGATCGTTAAAGAGCGTATCGTGATTGTTCAGATACGAGTACCGATAGCCATCCAGCTCTCGCAGCGCATCCTTGAGCTGGTCGATAGTATAAAAGTCGTCATCGTCGAAGACGCACAACGGCTTTAAGACGTCCGGCTTGCGGGGATCGCCGAACAGGACTGTCACGTTCTTGGATTCCTTTCTGCGCTTTCTCGGCATCCAGTCTTTCCGCACAACGCTGGTAACGATGATTCGTCGTTCCATCATTCCCAGGTCCTGATTGCGAGCAGAGCCGCCGGAGATCTGCCCGTGGACGGTGACATCGGCAAAACCGGCCTTTTCGAGCAGCTCGGAGATGCTCTTTTTTGAATACAGCCGTTCTGCGTAAAACTGGTCGGCAACGACGCCCTTTTCCACGTTCGTGACAACTTCCCGCGAAATCAGGCGCTGCTTATCCAGAGACAGAGACCTTTCCCGGCAGACAAAGAACTTCTTGTCTATCCATTCCCATGAGCGGGGCTGGAATTTTCTCCTGAGGTATTCCCCGTCGGTGACATCGATGAGCACTTTTCCCCAGGGCTTGAGCACCCGGAAGACCTCCCTGATGACTCGCATATCGTCCTCGACCGTCTCGAAGTAGCCGAAACTGTTGCCGAGAATCATGACCACGTCGAAAGTGTCGGACGCATAGCGCAGCTTTCGGGCGTCGCCTTCTTTGAATTTTATGCTGAGTCCTTCCTTCTTCGCCTGGGTTTTGCCCCTTTGGATCAGGTAGTGTGACCGGTCGACTCCTTCGACGTTGCTGAATCCCCTTCTGGCCATCTCAAGGGATATGCGACCCTGTCCGCAGCACAGATCCAGAATTTTGTCTGCCGGGGCCAGGTTGAGAATCCCGCAAAAGACATCCACTTCTTTGCTGGTCAGTTGCGGGTCATCGACAACGTCGCCGTCGGTTTTCAAATACGTGGCGTTAAAAATCTGCCGCCACCACTCGGGGTCTACGTGCTCTTCAAGGTCGGGGACCGGCCCCAGAGACCTTGCCGCTTCCGATGTTGCCCTGGGCTTCTGCCCCGGCTTGCCGGGCAGTATTTGCTCCTTTTCTTTCATTTATCAATTCTCCTTTTTTAGATCTCTTTCAATAGATCTGGCCGCCAATTTTTCGTTCGTTCGAGGGCCTGTCGGCGTCGCCACTCGGCGATTTTGGCGTGGTCGCCACTTAAAAGGATGTCGGGGACTTTCATCCCGCGAAAATCTTCCGGCCTTGTATAGTGCGGGTATTCCAAAAGGCCTTCACTGAATGAATCGTCTTTGGCCGAGTCTTCATCGCCGAGCGCCCCTTCCAGCAGTCTGACCACCGCGTCGATGATGACCATCGCAGCCAATTCTCCGCCACTCAGGACATAGTCGCCGATGGAGATTTGCTCGGCGCCCAGGCCCGTGCGGATTCGCTCGTCGAATCCTTCATACTTGCCGGCGATAAAAATCAGGCGTTTTTCGGCGCTCAACTCCAAAGCTTTTGCCTGGTCGAATTTCTGTCCCTGCGGTGTAAGCAGGATGACCCGGCCTTTTTCGTCTGATAGCTTTTGGACGTTTTCGAAGCAGTCGAAAACGGGGCCGGGCATCATTACCATTCCCGGTCCGCCGCCATACGGTTTATCATCGACCTTCCGATAGTTGTCTGTGGAAAAATCCCGTATATCGGTTAGTGCGATTTCGATAAGGCCGATGTCCTGAGCCCTCTTGATAATCGAGTAGCTCAAAGGCGATTCGAACATATCCGGGAAAAGCGTAAGAATATCTATCCTCATCGCTCTTACCTATTAATCAGCTCTAAGCCGATTCCTCTTTGGGTTTATCTTCGGCGGCATCGGCCTCAGGTTCTACCTCGGCTTTCGCTTCCGGCTTGGCTTCAGCTTTCTTTTCTGCTTCCGGTTCGGCCTTTTCAGGCTCAGGCTCGGCCTCGGCCTCAGCTTTTTCTTCTACTGCTTCAGCTTTTTCTTCCACAGCTTCGGCTTTGGCCTCGGTTTTCTCCTCAGCTACTTCGGGTTTGGTTTCTTCTGCCTTGGCTTCTGTCTCGGGTTCGGCTTTTTCAGGCTCAGGTTCAGCTTCGGTTTTCTCTTCTACTGCCCCTGCCTCCGGTTTTTCTTCTGCCTCTACTTTGGCTTTAGCTTCTGCATCTGCCTTGGCCTTGGCTTCGGCGTCTGCTCTGGCTGTGGCGTCGGCGTCCGCTTTGGCTTCTGCATCTGCCTTGGCCTTAGCTTCGGCTTCTACTTTGGCCTTAGCCTCTGCTTCTGCCTTGGTTTTTTCTTCGGTTTTTGCCTTGGCTTTTTCTTCTATCGCTTCAGCTTCTTTTTTAGCGGCTATTCTCTCGGTACTGTTGAACAGCTTGCCCTTGGCCCTGGCGAGGGCCTTGGCTTTTGTCTGACGAGCTTCTTTTTGTTCCGCGTATTTATGTTTGATCCCATGGCGGAGCAGGATTTGCGAGACGGCGTCGCTTGGTATCGCCCCTTTATCCAGCCAAAACTCCACCCGCTCGCGTTTTAAGACAACCTGCTTTGCAGGGTCCTTTTCAATCGGGTCATAATGGCCCAGCTTTTCAAGTATTCTGCCGTCACGAGGCGTGCGGGATTCGACTGCATTGATTCTAAAGAACGGCCGATGCCGCCTGCCCAACCTTGTCATTCTCAATTTTACTGACATAATTTTTTCCTTTCTTTAATATATAATCAATTTCCGTGACTTACCCAATTCGAGTCACGAAACACGTTTACAATGTAAAGCGTAACCATTCAGGAAGATCGCCAGGTTGGCCGGGTCGACCTGGGCGTCGGCGGCAAGTTTTTCGGTCTGCTCGTCGTTCAGCGTATCAGCATTCTCTTTTTCCGTCGGGGTCATGATCGCCACCGCCTTTTTTAACTGCTCCAGTTCTTCTAAGCTCGGCGAGACTAACATGGCCAGCTCGCTGGCGCCCTGTAAATCATCGAACTGGTCCCTTATCATCTTACCGTAATCGCTGCCGGAGAACCGGGCGACTTTTTCAAGATACTGTTCGATCGAAATTTTGTTCATAATTGTTATTCTACTGTTCCCAGGAAAATTCGAGGGATAAATAATTACAACTTTTTCAATAATCCACAAATAAAATTTGGGTATTTAACGCTTAATTCCCGCCTGGGCGGGGATGACATTAAACATTATCGTCTTTTCTTTATTTTACCTCTCCGCTTTATGACTCTTTTTCGTTTCGAGCGTTGTTTGATTTTTTTGCCGCTGGACATCATCTGGCTCAACGATCCCATATTGAATCCGCCCGAGAGCAGGCTCTTGAGCCCGCCGAAGCTTCCGCCGCTGATCGCTTTGAGCATATCCCTGCTGCGTTTAAATGTCTTGACCAGGCCGGAAACATCCTGGACCTGAACGCCCGCTCCGGCGGCAATCCGCCTTCGTCTCGACGATTCAATGAGGTCCGGATCGCGTCGCTCCTTTAGCGTCATCGAATGCACCATCGCTTCCATATGCGTCAATTCAGCGCCATCGAGGTCCATGTCTTTGAGCTGGCCTCCCATTCCCGGCATCATTTTGAGCATATCTTTCATGCCGCCCATTTTCTTGACGGTCTGCATTTGCTTGAGGAAATCGTCGAAGCCGAAACTGCCCTTGGCCATTTTCTTCTGCATCTTCTGGGCTTCTTCAACCTCGAAGTGCTCCTGGGCCTTCTCGACGAGCGTTATGACGTCGCCCATCCCCAGGATTCGGCTTGCCATCCGGTCGGGGTGAAATTCTTCGAGCTTATCGAGTTTTTCGCCGATACCGATGAACTTGATGGGCTTTCCGGTAACGGCTTTGACGCTGAGGGCCGCTCCGCCGCGTGCGTCGCCGTCCAGCTTGGTCAAAATGACGCCGTCCAGTTCAAGCCGTTCGTTAAACTCTTTGGCCGAATTGACGGCGTCCTGGCCGGTCATCGCATCGCAGACCAGGTAAATCTGCTGCGGTGTAACCGCTTTCGCGACGTTGGCTACCTCATCCATCATCTCATGGTCGATGTGCAGCCGGCCCGCGGTATCGAGGACGACCACGTCGTGACCGTTCTGCCTGGCATATTTGAGGCCGTTCTTCGCGACCTTTACGGCGTTCTTGCTCTCTTCGCTGTAAACATCGATGCCTATCTGCTCGCCTAAAACTTTCAACTGCTCGATAGCAGCCGGTCTTTGCAAATCGTCGGCAACCAAAAGCGGCTTCTTGCCGTTGGCGAGGATGTACTTGGCGAGTTTAGCGGCGGTTGTGGTTTTACCGCCACCCTGCAGACCGGCCAACATGATTACGGTAGGCCCGGGCGAAATATAATAAATCCGGCTATCTACCGGCCCCATCAACTTGGTCAGCTCGTCGCTGACGATTTTGACCATTACCTGGCCCGGATGAAGACTCTTTATCACCTCGGCACCAAGGGCTGCCTGCGTAACGTCCTTGCAGAATGTCTTAACAACATTGTAGCTGACGTCCGCCTCCAGGAGGGCCTTGCGGACCTCCCGCATAGCGTCCGAGATGTTCGCCTCGGTAATTCTCCCCCGGCCGGAAAGCGACCGGAAGACCGAGTTAAATTTTTCCGTCAATGACTCAAACATCACTAAAAATCTCTATTCCCGGCCCGAAATGCCCCATTATCGAGCATCGGACCCCAATAATTTAGACGAACCAGATAGTATAAAAACCCGGAGCAAACTTTGCAAGGGTAAAATCTATCAGATGTATTTTGGCGAGGCACAAAGGCCTATAGGTTATAAAGTGAAGAAATCATAGCATTAAAAATAGGCGAAATGCCGGAAATACAGTAGCGGTTGAGATCGATTTTTGGCATTACCACCAATGATATGGTTCCGAGAAGCGGACGACCATATCACTAAATGGGCGCCATTCGAGATGTCCGTCGACGAACAGAACATTGGTGCCGACGGGCTTACTGCCGTGGGTAAGGTGGTTGGTGCGGTCGAAGATCTGCCAACGATCCCATAAACCGCCACGGACCTCAACGAAACTGGCCGTCTCGACGTCGGGACCGGTGCTTAGAGTCGCATCCGTCATCAGTTCGGTTGCTGCCGGCTGTTTACAGTTAAGAGTCTTTACCCATTCTTTTTTGGGTGTGCCCTCCAGCTCGACCGTTCTGCCCTGGACGGTATCCATCATCCAGAAATAGCTGGTGACCCGGTAGAGGCCGCCCCGTCCGGTTTTGGGTTCCACTACCCAGTCGGAATCGGTTCCTATATCAGGGTTCTGGCTGTACTGCCAGAAAATCGCCATTTCCGGTTTTTTTGTTGGGTCTGCCGGGCAATAGAATGTGCGTCTGTCGCCGCCTGTATCCATAATATAATCGGTCGTGCTGTAAGCGATATCCCACAGCCAGTTTCCTCCCTGGTTGAGGGGCAGCTTGCTGTCGTTATCCGAGCCGTACATAGTCAAGCTGATACCGATTTGTTTAAGGTTGTTGGAGCAAACAATTTTCCTGCCCTGCTCTTTGACTTTTTGTAAGGCCGGCATCAATATCGCCATCAATAACGCAATAATGGCAATTACCACCAACAACTCTATTAATGTGAATCCTTGCCGTTTATGCATGGTCATACCCTGCCTTTTTGTAAAAACAAAGTGCTGAAAAATAACACATAAATATTAACCGATTTTCCAGACACAAGTCAATTAAAAAAACAAGGTTATCTTCTTTCATCCAATAGACGCAGGAATAAACCTGTTGCAGCAGAATTTACGCTTGGTACAATGGCCCGAAATGAGTTGTTCAGGCATGTTTTTTTGAACCAGGAAGGGAGTAGCCACACCATGAAACAGGAGAATGGAGCACAAAAGACTTTTCTGTTTATCGTATTTTTACTCGCAGCCGGCTTCTGGATTCCCGGACCGATATACGCCGACGATTACGCAATCGGCGCCGACCTTTCCTTCCTGAAGCAGGCTGAGGAGCGGGGCACTGTATTCAAGGACAATGGCGAGACGAAGCCGGGGCTTCAAATCTTCAGGGACCACGGCTATAACTGGATCCGCCTGCGATTATTCCATACACCCACAAGGTTGCCGAACGACCTCGAATACACCATCGCTCTGGCCAAAGAAGCGAAGAAACTCGGCTTTAAATTCCTGCTGAACTATCACTATTCCGACACATGGGCCGATCCGGGCAAACAATATATCCCGAAGGCATGGGAGGGCAAGTCGCACACCGAACTTGTAGAAGCGGTGTTCGAATACACGCGGGATACTATTATCGCTTTTAAAGAAGCCGGCGTCCTGCCGGATATGGTTCAGCCCGGCAACGAGATCATCCACGGGATGCTCTGGCCGGACGGCAAGCTGCCGGACAATTGGGACAATTTCGCCGAGCTGATGATGGCCGGCATTAACGGCGTCGATGTGGGAAGAGGCAACGCCCAACGCCCCCTGATTATGGTCCATATCGACCG
>Ga0268285_1001292_pt1 | contig 12323 bp, 9 predicted proteins | sample saktaG_2_FD_190144 | JGI IMG/M metagenome (GOLD analysis project Ga0268285, IMG submission 190144) | Saline water microbial communities from Sakinaw Lake, British Columbia, Canada - sak_2013_06_06_120m | ecosystem: Environmental > Aquatic > Non-marine Saline and Alkaline > Saline ... | reverse complement strand
TAACCCCCATATATCTTATTCAATTTATTTTAGATAAAGCAAGAATAAAATGGAAAAATGTTGAACAAGAGACATCAAAAATAATTATTGAGAATACCTTTAATCCAGTATTGAAACAACTTTTATATGAAAAAAATATAATTTTGCTTGAAGAAATTAACAATTCTATACTATTTAATAATGAAATCAAAGTATTTGAACGAATAATTGAAAAGTGTTTTATTAAAGAATTTAATAATATTAATGCTTTTACATATTATTGTTTTAGATGTGGAGAAAAAAACGAAATAGCTATCAATAAGAGTACTCTGAATTTCAAATGTAACAAATGCGGGAAGATTATTTATATTAAAACAGATTTATTAGGTATCAAGACAAAAAAAACAATAAATGGAAATAAGAAGTGGAAATTATTTTAAGTTATTTATTAATTTTCATTTATTCGGGTCGCCGAAGGCGGCGACACCCTACAAGTAAAATTATTTGTTCATTTATCAAAGACAAGAAATAAAGAAAATAGTTTTTTTACCTACATTTTCAACTTTCAATTTTCAACTTATTAAGCTCCTCATTCCTAATTAGAAAGCCGGTGTTTCCCTTGCTTCCAGAGAGTTTTTTACAAGAAATAAGAGACAGAAATGATGCTGAAAGTATCATTTCAAGATATGTTCGTCTTAAAAGAGGCGGAGGAAAATTGGTTGGGCTTTGCCCTTTTCACAATGAAAAAACCGCATCATTTACAGTGTTTGAGGACACGCAATCCTTTTATTGCTTTGGCTGTGGAGTCGGTGGGGATATTATAACTTTCATTAAAATGATTGAAAATCTTGATTATATGGATGCAATTAGGCTATTAGCCGAGCAATCCGGTTTAGAGGTGCCGGACAATAATTCTTCTTTTGAAGGAACTTCTAAACTAAGAGAAAAAATTCTTTTAATGAATAAAATTGCGGCTAATTTTTTTCATAAAAACTTAAATTCCCCTAAGGGTAAGATTGCAAAGGAATATGTTAATAATCGTCAATTAACCGCTAACACAATTACACGATTTGGCATTGGCATTGCATTTGACGAATGGGATGGATTGTTAAAAGAATTAAAACAAAACGGCTATTCTCAAGAGGAAATTTGTTCTGCCGGATTAGCTATTAAAAACGAAAAAGGGGATTGCTATGATAGATTTAGAAATAGGCTAATATTCCCTATAATTGATGTGCGAGGTAATGTTATTGCTTTTGGTGGCAGGGTTTTAGATAATTCTATGCCAAAATATTTGAATTCACCAGACACATTAGTGTTTAAAAAATCCCTTAATCTTTTTGCTTTAAATTTTGCAAAAAGCAGTGCAAGTGGGCGGCTTATTTTAGCCGAAGGGTATATGGATGTTATTTCAATGCACCAAGCAGGCTTTACAGAGGCAGTAGCAACCTTAGGAACAGCAATTACTCAACAACAAGCAAGACTTATTTCTCGCTATACAAAAAATGTAATTATTGCTTATGATGCTGATAGTGCAGGACAAAAAGCAACCGGGAAGGCAATTGAACTTTTATCAAGTTTAGGAGTTATTGTTAAGGTGCTGAAAATTACCGGTGGAAAAGACCCTGATGAATACATAAAAACCTTTGGAGTAGAAAAATTTAAGACTTTGATTTCAGGCAGTGGAAATCATATAGAGTATAGAATAAACGATTTGCGGGCAAAATATAATTTAGAAGATGCACAAGATACAATTAGTTTTTTGCGTCAAGCCGCCGAAGTTTTTGTTTCAGTTAGAAATGCCATTGAAAGAGAAGTCTATATTAATAAAATCGCAAGCGAAACTAATATTAGTAAAGAAAAATTTGAAATAGAGGTTAACAAAAGGATAAAGGAAAAAGGCAAAAAACTTTTTTTAGATGATTTTAAAGCAAAAAATGCAATGCTCACAGGCATTAGAGATACGGTAAACCCTCAAAAGGCAAAAAATTTACTTGGTGCTAAGGCTGAAGAAAAGTTAATCTCTCTTTTTATGCAAAACCCAGATTTTTATCAATTTATTACTGAACGAATTAGCGAGGATGACTTTGTTACTGATTTTAATAAACGAGTTTTTGTTTATATAAGGGATAGAATAGAACAAAATTTAAGCCTTGATTTTATTATGCTAAGCAAAGATTTTTCTAATGATGAAATGAGTAAAATTATTGGCTTTTGTGCTAATGGAAAACTTACTCATATGAACACAAAAGAAGAGACCGACGATTATATTAACACAATAAAAAAAGCAAAAAATAAATCTACCCTTAAAGATATTAAAGATATGTCTATGGAAGATTGGAGCAATAGTTTTAAAAATAAGAGCAAGTAAAAAGAAAGGAATGAAACTTAATATGAGCGAATTAAAAGAAAAAAAAACAGTTATTAATAAATTAATTGAAACTGGCAAAGCTAATAGTTCGTTAAATGCTAAGGATATTATTAATGCTCTTGAAGAACTTGAATTAGAACCTGCACAAATTGAAAAATTCTATGACACTTTGGATCGTTTGGGCATAGAAATATTAGAAGACATAGAGAACTTAAAAAACTACAAAATTGAAGAATTAGAAAATGCTGAAGATGAGGTTACATTAGACCCGGAACAAATTGAAAAATCTTTATTGTCAGAAGGCGTAAAAATTGATGACCCTGTTAAAGTTTACTTAAAGGAAATTGGGCAGGTTGACCTTTTAACTCCTGAAGAGGAGCAAATATTAGCTACTTTAATAGAACAAGGCAATCAACAAGCTAAAATAAAATTGGCAGAAGCTAATCTAAGGTTGGTTGTAAGCATAGCTAAAAGATATGTTGGAAGAGGTTTGCAATTTTTAGATTTAATTCAAGAAGGAAATTTAGGGCTTATTAAAGCTGTTGATAAATTTGATTATACTAAGGGTTATAAATTTTCCACTTATGCTACATGGTGGATTAGACAAGCAATAACAAGAGCAATTGCTGACCAAGCAAGAACTATTAGGATACCTGTGCATATGGTTGAAATTATTAATAAGGTAGTGCGAGTTGAAAGACAATTACTTCAAGAATTGGGAAGACAACCTGAAGTAAATGAAATTGCAGCTGAACTGGATTTGTCTCCAAAAAAGGTGCGAGAAATTATGAAAATTGCTCAAGAGCCAATTTCTCTTGAAACTCCTATTGGCGAGGAAGAGGATAGCCATTTGGGCGATTTTATTCCAGACAGTGATATTTTAACTCCATCTGATGCCACCTCAAATATATTTTTAAAGGAAGAATTAGCACAAGTATTAAACACTTTATCTCCGAGAGAAGAAAAGGTTTTAAGGCTTCGTTTTGGTTTAGAAGATAGCCATATGAGAACCTTAGAGGAAGTGGGCAAGGAATTTGAGGTTACAAGGGAAAGAATAAGACAAATAGAGGCGAAGGCTTTGAGAAAATTAAGGCATCCAAGCAGAAGCAAAAGATTAAAAGACTTTTTGGAATAAAAGAGATTGAATATTAGCCTCATTAATGGTATAATGAATTATTATTTTTTTAATGGGGTATTAGTTTGAAAGAAATAAGCAGCACATTGGGTCGTTGTCAGTAAAAACTCAACCGTTTGCATATATAAAATATGCGGCACGGCTGTTTTTTTACCTTACGCCTGCCATTGCACTACTTCTTTCTTCCAAACTTTGCACCTTAATGAAAGGAATGTATCTTAAATTGAAACAATGGGTAGTAAAAACACAAGAGCAAAGCATAATAAATAGAATGATAGATGAGTCTTGCCTTTCAAATTTAACGGCAAGAATACTTTATAATAGAAATATAATAAAAAAAAAGGAAGTTGACTTATTTTTAAATAATTCCATTTCAATGTTAAATGACCCTTTTTTGCTCTGTGATATGCAAGATGCGGTTAATAGAATTAAAAAGGCTAAAACTAATAATGAAAAAGTTGCAATTTATGGAGATTATGATGTTGACGGTGTAACCTCGGTTAGCCTTTTATATTTATATCTTAAAGAATTCGGTATAGATGTTTCCTATTACATACCTGAAAGAATTGAAGAAGGTTACGGCATAAATTTATGTGCATTAGATAAAATTAAAGCAAGTGGTGTTAGTTTAATAATAACTGTTGATGCAGGAATTACTGCCATTGAGGAAATTAAATATGCTTATGAAATTGGCTTAGAGGTTATTGTTACAGACCATCACGAGTGTAAAGAGAAAATACCCTCTTGCGTAGCAGTTATTAACCCTAAGCATTTTTATTGTGATTACCCGTTTAAATATTTGGCTGGTGTTGGAGTTGCATTTAAGTTGGTTTGTGCTTTAGAGGGCAAGAGAAGTTGCGAAACAATGCTGAAAAAATACTCTGATATTATGGCAATTGGCACGGTAGCAGATGTTATGCCATTAATTGAAGAAAACAGATACATAGTAAATCAAGGCTTAAAAAAATTAAATAGCGAAAATAAACTTTGCGGTATAAAATCATTAATAAGTATTATAGGGGCTAATGATACAAAAAAAATTACTGCTAAAACAATTGGCTTTTTATTAGCTCCTCGCATTAATGCAGCAGGACGAATTGGTTGTGCTATGAGAGCAGTTGAACTATTTATTACGCAAGATATGGAAAAAGCCAATGAAATTGCTTTGCTCCTTTGTGAGGAAAATAAGCAAAGACAAAACACTGAAAATGATATTATAAATGAGGCAATATCCAAAATTGAAGAGGAATTTGACTTTAGTGAAGATTTGGTAATAGTATTGGCAAACGAGGGTTGGCATCACGGAATAATAGGCATTGTTGCTTCAAGGCTTGCAGATAAATACAATTACCCAACAATTTTAATTTGCACAGATGGAACAAACGGAAAAGGCTCTGGAAGAAGTGTAAAAGGCTTTAATTTATATTTGGCTTTAGAGAAATGTAGTGACCTTTTAGAAAAATACGGTGGGCACAAATTGGCAGCGGGTTTAAGCATTAATGTTGATAAAATTGATTTGTTTAGAGACAAAATAAATTATTATGCTAAGAATAATACTGATTTTGAAACCTTAAAACCTCAAATAGAAGCAGATTGCGAAATTAATTCAAACGAATTAAATATTGATAATGCAAAGGGATTATCTTGTTTAGAGCCTTTTGGTATGGGCAATCCAGAACCAATATTTTTGATTAGTAATTTGATTATCAAAAATATTATTTCATTATCTCAAGGTAAACATATTAAAATAATTTTTGAAAAAGACAATATTAAAATTACAGCATTGTATTTTGGTAAAAAGTATTTAGATTTCAAATTTTTTGAAGGTGATACTGTTGATTTAATGTGCAATTATGATGTTAATTGTTTTAGAGGCAATGAAAGTTTACAGCTTCTGATAAAAGATATGAGACTTTGCAATTAACAAGTAACAAGTAACAATTAAGGTGTCAGAGCCATTTTCTTTATTTAAATTGTAAGGGTAGGGAACGCATTAATGCGTTCCGAGTAAATAGTGAAACAGTGAAAGAGTTTTAAGTCATCTAATTGAAAAAAATGGTTTTGATGCTTAAATTCCTCATTTCTCATTCCTAATTTCTCATTCCTAATTAAAAAGGGTTGATTTTATGGTAGAGCAATTTAATAATTTAATTGAACTTCTCTCAAAAAATCCTGCTAATTATGATTTAGAAAAAATCAAGAAAGCATATTTTTTTGCCAAAGTTGCACATAGTAATCAAAAGAGAGAATCTGGTGAGGATTTTATTACTCACCCAGTTGCTGTTGCCACCATTTTAGCCGATTTTGAATTAGATACCGATTCAATTATTGCCGCTTTACTTCACGATGTCATAGAAGATACCGATGCTACTTATAAAAAAATAAAAAAAGATTTTTCGGTTAGTGTTGCCGACCTTGTTGAAGGTGTTACTAAGTTAGGTCAAATCCCTTACACTTCAAAAGAAGAACAGCAAATGGAAAATCTAAGAAAAATGTTTTTAGCTATGGCTAAGGACATTCGTGTAATATTAATTAAACTTGCCGATAGGCTTCATAATATGAGAACTTTAGAACCTTTAGAAGAAGGGAAAAGACGAGAAAAGTCCCTTGAAACAATGGAGGTTTATGCCCCATTAGCACACCGACTTGGAATGCAAAGAATTAAGGTTGAATTGGAGGATATTTCTCTTAAATATTTAGACCCAGTTGGTTACAAAACAATTGAAGATAACTTGAAAGTTAAAATGCAAGAACGAGAAATTTTATTAGCAGAAATAAAAAATAGAATTATAAATGGAATTAATTTATCAGATATTAAATATCATTTTGAAGGAAGAATTAAGCAAATGTATAGCATATATAGAAAAATGTATCATCAAAACAGGGATTTTGATGAAATTTATGACCTTTATGCTATTAGAATTATTGTTAATAATTTAATTGATTGCTATTCTATATTAGGAATTATTCACGACCTTTACAAGCCTATTCCCGGTAGATTTAAGGATTTTATTAGCACACCTAAACAAAATATGTATCAGTCCTTACATACAACTGTTATTGGCAAGGAGGGTATTCCCTTTGAAGTGCAAATACGAACTTGGGAAATGCACAGAACTGCCGAATACGGTATCGCGGCTCATTGGAAATATAAAACCGGAATTTTTGCAAAAGATAATCAAGATGAAAAATTAAATTGGATAAGAAAATTACTTGAAATTCAAAATGATGCAAAAGAGCCAGAGGATTTTATGCGCAACTTAAAGGTAAATCTTTTTACTGACGAAGTTTTCGTGTTTACTCCAAAGGGAGATGTTGTTAATCTTCCGTCAGGCTCAACCCCAATTGATTTTGCTTACTCAATTCACAGTGCTGTTGGCAACAGAATGCTCGGTGCTAAGGTTAATGGTAAAATCGTTGAGCTTTCTTATAACCTTCAAAATGGTGAAATAGTTGATATTTTAACCTCTGGAGCATCAAACGGGCCTAGCCGAGATTGGCTTAAAATCGCCAAAACGAGCGAAGCGAGAAATAAAATTCGTCAATGGTATAAAAAAGAAAAAAGAGAAGAAAATATTTTACAAGGCAGAGATGACTTAGAAAGAGAATTGCGAAGAAATGGCATTATGCTTAATGACAGCTTAAGAGAAGAGGTTTTTGCTCCTACTTTAAAAAAATTAGGGCTTAAAAATGTCATTGAATTATATGCTACTATTGGTTATGGTGGTGTAACAATTTCAAAAATCATAACAAAAATTAAGGAAGAACATCATAGACTAACCAAACATCAAGAAGAAGAAAAAGATGAAATAGTTGAAAATATTTCTACTATCAAAAAGCCACGATTGCCAAAAGGTATTATTGTTGACGGATTGGATAATTGCCTTATTAAGTTAGCGGGTTGTTGCAATCCTTTGCCAGGAGATGAGATTATTGGCTTTGTAACAAGGGGATTTGGTGTTTCAGTTCACAAACTTGATTGCCTAAATGTTGTGAATTTAGGTGATGAAGAAGTTCAAAGGTTAATTGGAGTTCATTGGGACATAACTGAAAACGAATATTTTGCCGCTAATCTAAATATCATCACAGTAAACAGAATTGGTGCAGTAGCTGATATTACAACTCAATTAGCCGCTATGCGTGTTATGATTAACAATTTAAATGCAAGACAAGATAAAGAAAACAATGCAGTAATATCTTTAGCCATTAATGTAAAAGACTTAGAACATTTAAAAAGTATAATAGCAAGACTTGAAAAAATTGGCGGAGTTATTAGTATTACAAGAGGAAATGCTTAATTAAAATTAAGCCTTTTCGATATTGACTGCATATTTTATTAATGATAAAATATTAAATTAATATAGTATTAATAATGAATATATTTTTTTCATTTCTCTTAAAAAGAAAGCGAGTATTTTATGCAAATTAAAACCATTTCTGTAGGACCTGTTGAAACAAATTGCTATATAGTTACTGATAATATGGGGCGTGGAATTATTATTGACCCCGGTTTTGAGGCATGGAAAATTGAAGAAAAAATTGAAAAAGATTATAAAATTGATTATATAGTATTAACTCATTTGCATTTTGACCATTTTTTAGCCGCAAAAAAAATAAAAGAAAAAACTAATGCTAAGATAATAATTCACGAAATAGATGCCCTTGGTTTAGAAAATCCTAACTTAAACCTTTTAAGTCGATTTGATGATTTAGGGGAACAACTAATAAATACTGATATAAAAGTTAATGAACAAACAATTCTTAAAGTTGGCGATTTAACATTAAAGTTTTTACATACCCCCGGACATACTAAGGGGTCAATGTGCATTTTAATTGATAATGCAATTTTTTCGGGCGATACCTTGTTTCGTTTAAATATTGGACGAACTGACCTTCCCGGTGGTAATATGAATGAAATGCTAAATTCTTTAAAAAAACTTTTTGAATTAGAAAAAGATTACGATGTTTACCCCGGTCATATGGAAAAAACTACACTTTTTTTTGAAAGAGAAAATAACCCTTACTATAATCACAATTAACAACCAACAATTAAGGTTGTCGCTAAAGCGACAAATAATTTTCTCTAAACATCATTTATTTTCTTTTTTTTTAAATAATAATGAAATTGAAATAAATAAATATAAAAATGCCAAAACTCCAACTAAATACACCCAAAAATTAATATTTGAAGGTTTATTAGCTAATAATTCATAATTATTAGCTTTATTTTGTAGTTCATTTTTTATTTTACTTGAAACATTTATAATTGGTTCAAAAATTTCAACTCCAATGTTTAGCATTGAATTAAAATTAAATTTTTCATTTGCTTTTTCATATAAATCTCTGTTCCAACTATGGTCGTTTTCCATAAAGGCATCGGATTTTAAAAAATATTTTAGGTTTGGGCTATTTATATTAAAAGGAGTTACCGGGTCATCCCAAGTAACATCAATGTGATAATATTTTCCTCCTAATTCAACTAAATTCCATGCGTGGCTTGAACTTGTCCCGTTTTTGTCTGTTGCGTAAGCATTATTAATAATAATTCTTGCATTAAAACCCGCCTGTATTATTAACTTATGAAAAAGACCGGTATAAGCACTGCAAACTCCTTTTTTATTTATTATTAACTCATAAGTATCGTGTATAGGTGAATCTTTATTAGTATCATATTGATAATTATCAACAACAAATCTATGCAAAGCTAATAGTTTTGAATAACTATCATCCTCTTCATTAATTAATTTATTAACAGTTTCTTTAACAAATTGGTCAATTTTCCCAACTTCGTCTTTACTGTCTGCCCAAACAATGTCAAAAGAAAGTTTAAATTTATTTAATTTTTCAATATTTATTCCATCATTCCAAACGGTTTTTCTAACTGTGTATTGTCTTAAATTTAAAGCATTATAATCCTTGCCAATAGTTTTCATATATTGTTCAATAATTGGGGCTTCAAACTCTGATGTAGTGTTTAAAAACCCTTTATATGTGAAATTATTTAACACTTTACCTGTTACTATTACTGAAAAATTAGTATCATTATTATCTAAATGAAAAAAGGTAAATTCCTTAATTTTTTCACGCAATTGTTGATAATTATTTGGAACTAATTCAAAATTATTGTTTGTAATATCATTAGCATTTGCCCTTAAATTTAAGGACAAAAACAACACTAATATTAAGATTAGGTTTTTAATTTTAATGTATTTCAATAATATTAGCACTTCTTTTCTAAATTAAGATACTAATATTATTACCAATTTAAAGATTTAAAATTCAACAAAAACCAGTTTAGAAGTGTCTTTCATAAGAAAATATGAAGAGCGAGGGAAGAAAGCAAATAAATGATATACTGCACAGCAGTATGATATAAAATAAATCCCCTATGCACCGCAGTGTATATCATAAAGCTTGCTTTATATCATACTCTTATGAGTATATCATAAATCCCAAAAGGGGATTTATATCATTAATAAAAAATATATCACATATTTTTCTCTCGCTTTTTTGATTGGTCGCTTACTGACATTCTCAACCAATCGGAAATTATATTAGTGTGCCAAAAAGTTATTTGTTTTCTTTAACTGTTTTACAGGATGCAATGAGCAATCGTCTTATGTTTCCACATAATCTACTAAGATTTTTATAGTCAATTGCATCAATTGAATTCGTCTTGTTTAATAGTTCAAGCCAATAACTTGTTTCATTTGCTTCTTTTAGTGATATTTCAAGTTTTGCAACAAAATCAACTTTCCCGTGTGCATATTGTGCCTCATGAATATTGGCACCAACACTTGTTCCGCTACGGGTAATTTGATTTGTTATTACTTTGTTTGCAATTTTATTGTTTTTAACAAAATCAAGTAATAAAACCGCAAATTCCATTGATAATTCTACAAGCTTGTTTTCTTTCATTTTCATCACCAAAAATATTTTAGCACAAAATAAGAATGAACGCAAATTTAATGATATACTGCACAGCAGTATGATATATTTTCTACGAAAATATGATATCCGCAACTTACTAATATTAATTGCGGATGATATAAAATAAATCCCATATGCACCGCAGTGTATATCATAAAGCTTGCTTTATATCATACTCTTATGAGTATATCATAAATCCTCAAATGGGATTTATATCATTGTGGCGTTCTTCTTTCAGAAGACGCCAATATTATACGGTTTACATAAATAAACCTCTTTATATTTTTTCTTTAATATGTTTTCACAAAGCAAAGCAGTTTTCTCATTATTAAAAATTGCAACAACGGATGTTCCGCTACCGCTCATTACAATTCCCAAAGGATTGAACTCTGTCATAATACTTTTAATTTTCACTATTTGCGGAACTAACTTAATAGACACTATCTCCATTACATTAAAAACGCGTCTTGCAATACCATTTAAATCATTGTTTTTAAGACTTGTAAATACACCTTTAATATCGGGATGCTCTATTATTTTCATTTCATCCATAGCTTTATAAGCCAACGGTGTTGATATTCCTACTGGTGGCTTTGCAATAACAAAATAACAATTTGGCATATTCTCTAAAGGAGTTATTTTTTCTCCTAATCCTTCTACTAATGCTGTTCCTTTAATTATGCAAAACGGAACATCTGCTCCAACCAAAAAACCAATTTCACACATTCTTTTTGGACTTAAATTTGTGTTTAAAAGTTTATTTAAAGCTATTATTACTCCAGCGGCATTGGCACTTCCTCCTGCTAATCCTGCCGCTATTGGTATTTTTTTATAAATTTTTATTATAATACCTTTATTTTTTATTTTAGTTGTTTCAAAAAAAGCTTTTGCGGCTTTATATGCTATATTTCTTTCATCGGTAGGAACATAGGATACATTACATTTTACTTCAATATTTGAACTGTCTGTAAGCGTAACTGTAACTTCGTCAAAAAGTGAAACTGTTTGCAAAATCATTTTTACATTATGATAACCATTGTCTCTAATGCCGACAATGTCCAAAGTTAAATTAATTTTCGCAGGACACAGGATTTTAATGGTTGACATAATAACTCCTTGAGAATGAGGAATAAGTAATGAGGAATTAAATTAATTTCTATTACTTAAAAATAAATTCAAAAACTCATTTGGTGTAACAATAAATTCTTCTTTTGGAAAGTGCTTTATATTTCCTGTTATAAGAATAGCACCACATGCTTTTGCCACCTCGTAAAATTTTTTATCCCCTTCATCAACAAATTCATCTTCTATTGGGTTGGGCAATACCGAAAAACCATTTTCTATTAAAAACTTTAAAACGATTGAAATATCCTTTTTGTTAAAGCCGAATTTTTGCCTGTTCAAAACATTTTCATATTCCTCAAGAATTCTGCTGTCATAGCAAATCAAATCACTTGAATTAAAGCAATAGTCAAGCACTTTTGCAGGAGCACCATTCGGATTTAAAAGAGCAGAAACCAACACATTTGTGTCAAGCACTAATTTTAGCATTAGTTTTTCTCCTTGCGATATTCATTAATTTGTGCATTTATTTCTTCATCCGAAAGGTTGCTCTTTCCTTTTTTCATGGAAGTTGAACGCAAACGATTTACTGCCCTCATTGCGTTCGCCTGATGAATTAAAGACAAAGTTTCCTCTAAATTTTGGTTACCAATGTCAAGCATTAGAGCAGTAGGTTTGCCATTGTTGGTTATAATTACTTCGCCATTTTCAGACAAGCTTTGCCAAACCTCTTTTGGATAGGTTCTTAAATCTCGGACAGAATAAAATTCCACATAAATCACCTCACCATTAGTATACAAAATTGTCACACAATTGTCAACAAAATTCAAATATATTATATGTAAA
>Ga0268285_1001286_pt1 | contig 12372 bp, 9 predicted proteins | sample saktaG_2_FD_190144 | JGI IMG/M metagenome (GOLD analysis project Ga0268285, IMG submission 190144) | Saline water microbial communities from Sakinaw Lake, British Columbia, Canada - sak_2013_06_06_120m | ecosystem: Environmental > Aquatic > Non-marine Saline and Alkaline > Saline ... | reverse complement strand
CATGAATATCTCAGGGGTCGTCCAATGTATGAACCAGAACGCAGGCCCAAAAACGGAAAAAAATGAGAACAACAGTTTTTTCAAATCACTCAGATCTGATAAAAAAATGATGTGAAAAAGGACAAGAATAAGTAGAAATGAGTTAGTTACTTGAAAAACCTTCAGTTCGTCTAAGTTGATAGCACGTAAGAAAAATTTTACTGGGATATTGAACAATGAATACCCCCAAAAATGACTGCTATAAGTTTTGTTGTTATCTGCCGTGTGGTAACCGGTTGTTAAACCGGGTGAGGGATACAAGAATTTCACCCCCATCTCCTCTAAGGCCGCAACATCTTGGTATTGTGCGTCAGGGCTCAGATGATGATAAAACGATTGAGTCATAAGGTAATACTCGTCACCATCTCCATACAACTTTGGGGCAAGTAAAAAAACCATCGCTAGGAGTAGCGTCGAACTTATTAAGAAAAAGAAAAACCGGTTTGCATGAGAGACATCAATTTTTAAAAATAACATGGAGTAGAGGATTAAACTAAATATTGTGATTACAAAAAAATCAATACTAATCTCATAAAAAAGTTGGTCGCTCGCCGTTAAATAATGTTGTAATGAATAAGTGTCCTGCGCCCTTATGACCTGATTTAATGCACCAAAAGATTTTCCATAATACGCCGACTCTATCAGGTTGTGACTAAAAATGAAGTAGATGAACCATACCATTGATACAATGATCACTACAAATACCATAAGCACAATCAGTCGATCACCTTCTTTTAATTTATCCCAAATAATATCCTCAGTAGATTTTTTCCCACCCATTTTATCCTTTTTCAATCTTTTCGCCTTCTTTTAACCGGGTTGAAGTATTTTATTGTGAAAAGCCAGTGTTCGAGCGGGAAGTCGCGGAGGAATCTAAGGAAGCGTATCGGATGGTGTGTTATCCTGTAAATCAAGTACTTGATCGTTTCCTTTTGAACGCGCCGTTCGAGCGCGGCCGCTTCGTCAGATTCCTTGGTAAGGCACTTTCTAGCGTAAAATGCGTTCAAGTCCTTACCGTCGAGAAGACCTTGATCTCTGCACACACGCTCAAGTTCGGTGCCCAGATACGGTGTGGCTATGGAATACTCAGCCCAGTCAAGAGAGGTTTCATAAGGGAAATTAAACGTTTGGGAAAGCTCTTCCGGGGTCTCCCCTGGCAGTCCTACAACGAACATCCCGCCCACACCCAAACCAATTTTCTGGGCAGATCTTATGAGCTTTCTCACGTGATCAATTTTTTGAGGTTTTTTAATGACTTCTGAGAGTACGCGTTGGTTCGCCGACTCAATTCCGAACTTCACGTAATAGCATCCGGAATCCTTCATTAGCTTGAGCATCTCCTCGTCCATGCACCATGCTGCAACGCCGTTGGGTGTATTCCAGGGTATTGGTCCAAGCTCATTGCGCATTAGCTTGAAGAGTTTTTTCGCGCGTTTCCCGTCGAAGGTCAGGTTGTCGTCTTCGAACTGTATGTGCCTGACATCGTATTTTTCGCGGAGGTGGCGTATCTCCTCAACGATTTTTTCCGCGCTTCTAGCCCTAAAATTCTTACCCCACATAAGGTGGATTGTGCAGAAAATACAGGATCCTGGACACCCCCTGCTAGATACGAGATTTGCGTTTCTCCGGTCTCTGAGGATGAAGCTGTGTGCCCGACCTGCCTTAAAATATTTTTCCACATCCAGAAGGTCTCGAGCTGGAGGAGGTAGTGAATCCAAGTCCTCGATGAATTCCGTTTTCTCGTTTACATAGACTTTACCGTCTTTTTTGTAGCCGAGCCCGTTGACGGTGGAAACGTCTTGCTCGTCTCTTAGACGGTTTAAAAGGTCTAGAAAACTATATTCACCCTCCCCCCTGATTACGTAGTCGCAGTTTTCATCCGACAAAACCTCCTTGGGGGCGACGGTAGCGTGCATGCCACCTATGACTGTCACAATCTTTTCACCGACTGCTTTAACTTCCGAAAGGACTAGTTTAGCATTCGGATACTGCATGGAGAAGAGGCAGCTTACTCCCACAACGTCGGGACGATACGATTTTATCCGATCTCCGACTTCCTCCAAAGTCAAACCGTAAGTATTGCGTCCAGATTCATCAGCTCTCGAAGAGCTGTCTTCCGCTAGCGCGTCCAGGATCTCGACTTCAAATCCGCTCTTTCTCAAGACCGCGGCGATATAGCAGAGTCCTAAAGGTATTTCTACGACGAGTGGGACGTCTTCGGGAAGCGTATACATTGGTTGGATTAGGAGGACTTTCACAGAGAAATGATTGTCATTCAGCGATAATAAATCTTTGGAATTTGATTTTAGTTTTGTTTTTAATTTACTCAAGGAGATATCTAAATCCATTATAAGAATATTGATGTATCTAGGATGAGGGTTGCTGTTGTTGGTGGGGGAATAAGCGGGCTTGCCGCGGCTTACTATCTCTTGAAAAAGGGTGTTGAAGTCGAATTATTCGAAAAAGATGAGGGTCTCGGGGGAATAGCCGCGTCCCTCCCCTTTGAAGGGACTTTTCTGGATAAATTCTACCGCCACATCTTCTTCTGCGACAAATACTTGCTTTCATTGATTTACGAGATTGGTTTATCTGACGATCTCCACTGGATTGAAAGCAGGATGGGATTCTATTCAAACGGGGATTCATACGATTTCGCAGGGCCAATAGACTTGTTGAAATTCAAGCCCCTTTCGGTGCTTGACCGAATCAGGTTCGGAGTGATTACGCTCTACTTGACTGTTATCCGTGACTGGGAGCGTCTTGACAAGGTCACCGCAGACAAATGGCTGAAAAGCAAGATGGGTATCAAAGGTTACGAGACCATTTGGGCTCCTCTTTTGAAGGCGAAGTTCGGTGAATCCTATACAGAAGTCCCTCTATCGTGGTTTTGGTGCAAGATTCAGATGAGGAAATCAAATCGGAGCAAGACCCTGTCGAATGAGAGATTAGGCTACCTTGACGGAAGCTTTCAAGTCTTGATCGATGTTTTGGAGGAAAAGATTGTCTCCCAGGGAGGAGTCATTCACAAGAGCTCACCTGTCACGGGATTGACGGTAAGCCAGAATGTCGCAGTCGGGATAGAAGTTTCGGGAAAAAAGTATTCTTTCGACAGGATTCTTTCAACCCTGCCCCTTCCCGAACTGATAAAAATCCTGCCTGACTCGAAATCTGACTATAAGAATAAACTTTCTTCAATCCGCCATAAGGCAATAATCGTATTGATACTAAAGCTTAAGAAGCAGCTTTCACCATACTACTGGCTGAACATCGGAGACGACAAAATCCCGTTCAACCTGCTGCTCGAACACACAAACTTCATCGACCCCGGGAAATACAACGGGAAACACGTCCTATACATCTCAAATTACACTTCCAAGGTCGACCCCCTTTACAGCCTCGGGAGCGAAGAGCTTTTGGAGAAATACATCCCGCATCTTATGGAAGTCTACCCCGACTTCAGCGTGGAAGACGTCGAGGAAACACTCCTTTTCAAGAATGATTTCGGGACTCCGGTTTTCACCACAAGCTACAGGGAGATCATCCCGGAAAACCAGTCTCCAATCGAAAATCTTTTTCTTGCATCTGGGGAGCAGATTTACCCTGAAGACCGGGGCATGAGCAAGAGCATCGAGCTTGTAAGGAAAGTTATCGAGTTGATGTGAAATGGGGGAAAAGATTTGCGAGGACGTGAATGAGGGAGTGTTAAGGCTAGTGGGGTGGGTGTTCATTGCTGGTGAACAAAAGTGTTCATTAGTGATGAACAAGTTTATAAAGTCATTCAACCATATTATATAACATGATACTCAAAGAAACCTTAAGGGACATTATAACCTCCCAGCGAAAGGAGCTTCCGTTATTTGAAAAAGGAGTTGAACGAGAAATATGCTCTCAGATACAGTTAGAGATTCCATTTGCCCTTGTTTTGTCCGGAGTCAGAAGATGCGGAAAAAGCACCCTCCTTAGGCAACTTATGGAAAGATTAGATAGCTTCTATTACCTCAACTTTGAAGACCCAAGACTCGTGAGTTTCGAGGTAAGCGACTTCCAGAAACTGGATGAAGTATTCCACGAAGAATACGGCGACAGCGAACACTACCTATTTGATGAAATACAAAACGTGCAAAAGTGGGAGCTTTTCGTGCGAGCCATGCTCGACAAAAAGAAACACTTTATAATAACAGGCTCTAACGCTTCGCTGTTGAGCCGAGAACTCGGGTCAAGGCTTACAGGGCGACATCTAAGACAGGAGTTGTTTCCATTCTCCTTCAAAGAGTCTCTCAAGTTGACTGGCGAACCCGAGGGTGTGAACTCATTCAAAAAGTACCTGGTAAAAGGGGGCTTTCCGGAATACCTTAAAGTTACCCTGGCAGAAGTACTTCAAGAACTCCTAAACGACATCCTGATGCGGGATATAGCTGTACGCCACAAGCTTAGGAACGTCAGGAGCATCAAGGAGATGGCCTTATACTTGCTCACAAACGTTGGGAAAGAATTCTCCTACAACTCCCTCAAGAGGATGTTCAACTTAGGCTCGACAAACAGCGCCATATCCTTCGTATCCTATCTTGAAGACAGCTACTTACTGTTCACAATACCAAAATTCGACTACTCACTGAAAAAACAGATAATAAATCCGAAAAAAGTCTATTCTATAGACAATGGCATGTCAAACACAAACTCAACATCCTTCTCCGAAGATAAGGGACGAATGCTCGAAAACACAGTATTCCAAAACCTGAGGAGAAGACACACAGACATATACTACTTCAAAGAGAAAAACGAATGCGACTTCGTAATCAAAGAAGGGACGAAGATAAAACAAGCAATCCAAGTATGTTACGAACTGACCGAAGACAACAAGGAAAGAGAAATAAAAGGATTAACCGAGGCAATGAACAAGTTCAAATTAAATAAAGGCCTGCTACTAACCTACAACCAAGAAGACCTCCTAAACATAAAGAAAAAAGAAATAACCATAAAACCAGTCTGGATGTGGCTCCTAAAAAAACACCAAGTTAAATAAAGGAGTAGTTCACAGTGCTCGACAGGTAAAAAATTTTCATGGACAATAAGATTTACGAGGATGTAAACGAGGGGGTGTTAAGGCAGGTGGGATGCGGCATGAAAATCCTTGACGTTGGCTGCAGCACCGGAACCCTCGGAGCCGAGATCAAGAGGAAGGGGAACACTGTCTGGGGCCTCGACGTCTCGGAAAAAGCAGTTGCAATCGCGAAAGATAAGCTTGACAAGGTTTTTGTCTGCGATGTTGAAGACCATGCAAACCTGCCCATCCATGGGGAACAATTCGACGTTATCGTTTACGCCGATATTCTCGAGCACTTAACCGACCCGCTCACAACGCTTAGGGAATACAAACGCTTCCTCAAAGAAGACGGCTTCATAGTCGTCTCACTCCCCAACATCGCAAGCTGGACCATTAGGGTGAAAAAATTATTCGGCCCTCTCAAACCCTCAAAATACGGAATCCTCGACGAAACACACAAACACTTCTACGACCTTAAAGGCGCAAAAAAACTAGTCGAAGAAGGAGGATACAGAATAGAAACAATCGATGTTAACCCCAACATCGTAAGGTCAGTAATACCCTCTCTTAGGAAAATACTAAATTCAGAGGAATCTGGACAACTGGAAAAAAACCTATTAGAATCCAAAACATACAAAATTTACAGGAAAATAGTACTGCCGTTGGAACTAATACCAACAAGGAAATTAAAAAGCCTACTCGCATTCCAGTTTGTGATAAAAGCAAAGATTAGGTGAAAAATTCCTGAATTATTTAAGGATTAAAATTAAACATTTACTCTATCTTGTCAAGTTATCATGCACTTTAAAAACAACATAAATTTTTTGAGAGGACTCGTATTGAACAAGTTGTTCAATATTTCAACCCCCTTAAACGTGATGTTTCTCATAACCAATAAATGCAATCTCAAATGCAGTTACTGTGACATTCCACTGCGAAACCAACAGGAGTTAACAACGGATGAAATATTAAAAATAGTAGATAATATGGCTTCCGCTGGAACACAACGACTTAGTCTTCTCGGAGGGGAACCTCTTTTGAGAACAGACATTGGGGAGATAATCAGTCGTGCGAAAAAGCACGGAATGTATGTTAACATAGATTCCAATGGTTTACTCGTCAAAGAAAACCTGGATGTGATAACGAAGCTTGACCTTATTATCCTAAGTTTTGACGGGGAGAAAAAAGTCCACGATGTAAACAGAGGGAAGGGAAGTTACGAAAAAGTGGTTGAAGCCTTAGAAATCACCCCTGGATACACAAAAGTGATGTCACTGACACTCCTTAATAAAAAAAACATACAATCAGTTCCATTCATACTAAAAAAAGCAAGGGAACTAAAATTTACTACACTCTTCCAAGTACCCTACCACCCTGAAGGAGTGGGCTCTGATTCCTTATCCCACCTAGCAGCTGATCAAGAGTACCGGGAAGTATTCAGATACCTTTTAAACGAGAAAAAACAGGGAGCACCCATAGCTTCAACCACATCTTATCTTAAATGCCTCCTTAATTGGCCGGATTACTATAAGTCTCACTCCACAGAGAAAACGCTTGATTGTGGAAAATGTTTTGCCGGGAAATTATTTTGTGTGATGGACGTGAACGGAGACCTTTATACCTGTTGCAATTACATGGGATCGATTAGTCCACCTAATGCGTTAGAGTTGGGTTTTGAGAAAGCCTTTAATAGACTTGGTGAAAATCTTCCAGGATGTAAGTCGTGTATTGGCGGGGCCGCGCTTGAATCCAATCTGGTTTTTTCCCCAAACCTTAAGGCCATCTGGGAGTGGCATCTAAATACTCCACAAGTCAAGTCGAATTAGAAATGAAAAAAGTTCTCCTGATAAACCCTAGTGGTGCGATTAACGTGTTTGCAAAGTCTCCAATACGCGTTGCAATACCTAATATTCCCTATCTATCTCTTGCCACAGTCGGGGCGACACTACAAGAAAAGGATTATGTTGTTGAAATTCTGGACTTGGCTTTAAGCCGCAATCCCGGTGATGTCTTACTCGATAAATTAGTCGAGTTCAGACCCGATTCCGTTGGTATAACAGCAACCACTCCACTGTTCCCAGAATTGGTTGAAATAACAAAAACCGTAAAAAATTTCAACAAAAACATTTTTGTGATGGGGGGAGGCCCCCACCCGTCAACTCTTCCAAAGGAATCTGTTGAGAACTCATTACTTGACGTAGTAGTCGTGGGTGAAGGAGATTACACAGTTCTAGACATTCTTTCAAACAAAAAATTGGGTTCAATCAAGGGAATATGCTACCGGGAAAACAGCAAGATTAAAGAAAACCCTAAAAGACCATTAATCAAAAACATTGACGAGCTTCCTTATCCCGCATGGAATCTTTTCGATCTGAAAAATTATCGGACTCCCAGATTAAACTGCATGAAAAATCCGGTGGGGGCGATAGAAACGAGCCGGGGATGTCTCTTCAATTGTGTATATTGCAATAAGGGTGTCTTCGGTAAACAGTTCCGAATGAAGTCGGTTAAAAGGGTCGTCGACGAGATGGAGTACATGCTCGATTACGGGTTCAAGGAAATACATGTCTGGGATGACAACTTCACAACCGATCTTGACAGGGCTAAGGGAATATGTGATGAGATTGTCAAGAGGGGTTTGGATTTCCCCTGGAACATCTACAATGGGATTAGGGTGAATTCGGTCGACAAGGAATTTTTTGAGAAAGCTTATGCTGCAGGCTGCTATAGGGTGAGTTTGGGTGTTGAGTCTGGAAACCAGGAGATTCTCAACAAGATAAACAAGGGAATCACGCTCGACCAGGCAAGGAAGGCGTTTAAGTTGGCAAGGGAGACTGGGGTAGAAACAATGGGTTTTTTCATGCTGGGTCTGCCAGGTGAAACCGAGGAGACAATGCAGCAGACAATAGATTTCGCACGGGAAGTCAATCCAGTCATACCTAAAGTTGCAATGCTTATGCCACTTCCCGGAACAAAAATCTTCGATGATTGGAATGAAAAAGGCTATATTAAAACCTTAGACTGGTCGAAATACGTATTTCATGCTCCAACCAAAGTATACAATCACCCCAACCTGTCATGGGACAAGATACACAACTATTACAAGAAATTCTACTTAGACTTATACTTGAACCCAGAATTCATATACCGACGTTTAAAAAGAGACATTACCAAGGGTGAACTCATCTGGGATGCATGGTATCTGCTAAAAACCTTAAGATACGGATTGAATTACTAGGTTGAACTGATAGGAGTATTTATTCGAGTCTTCAAATTCTTTTTCCAAACATGAATATCCTTGTATTGGGTGGAGGTTTAACTGGGCTGAGTACGGCTTATAGGCTGTCGACTAATGGCGATAAAGTCCGGGTGATTGAAAGACAGTCTCAGGTCGGAGGGCTTGCGAAATCACTTCATTATGAGAATTTTGTGGTGGACCTTGGACCCCACAGGTTTTTCACTAAAAACAAGTCTCTCTTAGAATATGTTGTGAATCTGACTGACGGATGTCTCAATGAAGTCGAGAGGAAAAGCAGGATTCATATGCTTGGCAGATTCTTTGATTACCCACTTAAAGCCTCAAACGCGATTTTCACGCTCCCTCCAACGGATTCCGCGAGAATACTACTTGACTACCTCTTTGTTTTCATCACTGGAAAATTCAAAACGCAATCTGATGAGACATTCGAGGACTGGGTTGTAAACAGGTTCGGTAGGAAATTATACGCCATCTACTTCGGCCCCTACACTGAAAAAGTCTGGGGAGTGCCCCCGAAAGAGATTTCCGCTGACTGGGCCTCACAGAGGATAAGTTTAACCAGCCTGTGGGATACTATAATAAAAACCCTGGCACCCTCAGGTCAGACCCCAAGAACATTTACCTCGAAATTCCATTACCCCTGCTCCGGTGGAATCGGGTTTATCTCTGAAAAATTCCGACAGGCTTGCGAGAAAAATAACGTGGGAATTGAATTGAATTCCGAAGTTTCTTCGGTAACGACCGAAGATGATAAGATCAAATTGATCACTGTGCTAAATGAGAGTGAAGAAAAAGAGTATTCCACAGACTTCCTTTTTTCAACCATTCCAGTGACAACCCTTGTTGAATCCCTAAATCCCAAGCCCCCAAAACCAGTCCGTAAAGCGTCTAGAGGGCTCATGTATCGGGCAATAATCTTCTGTTACATTGTGACGAAAAATCGGATTAGCATTGACGACCACTGGATTTACTTCCCAAACGATAATATACTTTTCAACCGACTTTCTTTTCCGCGAAATTTCGCAAAGAATAATGCAGATTTTAAGGGGGACATCATATGCGCTGAAGTCACCTGCTTTACGGGGGATAAGCTGTGGCAGATGGATGTAGACGAGCTGAAACAGAAAGTATTAGATGATCTGTATGAACTGGATTTTGTCAGAAAGGAGGATGTGAAGGATTTCTTCATTCACAGGGAAGAGCATGGGTATCCTGTTTATAATTTGGCCTACCAACAAAACCTGGAGTCTGTGCTCGATTATCTGAAAAAATTCGATAACCTGGTTTCCGCGGGAAGAAACGGTTTATTCCGCTATAACAACATGGACCATTGCATTGAAACGGGTTTTAGCTTGGCGGAAAATGTTGCTTTAGGGAAACCTATCACATCTGAGTTCATTCTAGAAGACAAGGCCTATTTCGGATAGGATACTATACTCGAACGTCTTCAATCCTGTAGAATCCGATTTCCTGGTCGACTGGTTTGGATCCCGTGCTGTTTATCTTCACATAAACCGTCTTTTCAAGAAAGCTCGAAGTCGTTTCAAAGTCCTTGTTTCCTGGAATGTAATCCAAGTCATCGAGGAAAAAAACAGTCTTGCCGTCATCGATTAGCTGTTCGGTAACCTTAAGCATCTCAGTCACTCTATAATACTTTGATATTTTGCCGTATGAGTAAACGTCTCTTTCAGGAAAAATCGTCTTTCCAAAAAATGCAGTAAGAATCACGTCTTCACTTGACGTCTCGGCGAGTATCGCATCGCCTATTCCCTTATGCACCCTATTGCTGTCCATTAGATTCCTAAGCGATCCTACGGGCTGGAATAATGTCACCCCCACATTCAACACCATTATCAAGAAAACGATTAGATAGAGCGTCCTGCCATTGAAAAGTTTTCGCAATACCGGGTACACATAAATCGAAAGTAATGCGAATACTGGCATAACCCTTCTTAAAATCGATGTTTGAGTGCTGAAGTCGTTTGCCTGCGCCTTATAGAACCATTCATAGTTTCCGAAGAATAAGATAAACGAAATCAAGGCAAGCCCCGTGAAAATCGCCAAAGAATCCTTTTTTTGAATAGCATGTATTAAGCCTAAAACCGCAATAGCCGCAGTCGGGAGGATAAACGGGGCGAGTAGGGGTAATCTAAAAAAGAATTTAATTAAAGCTTTTGAATTAAACGGAATTAGTTCAGGCCATGATCCAATACCCTCCTCTACATCATATCTCACTGGATAAGCCTGTTTCTGATAGGCTTCGTATCCTGAAGTGAGAAAACCGCCGAAATAGAAATTATTGTATAAAAAGAGCCCTCCAACAAACAAGCAGACAACAACACAAGCTAAAACAACCCCCTTGACCCTATTTTTTCTGGGTGTGTTTGCCAGAAAAAGATAAATCAGTGCCGGAAATAAAACTGCATTCTGCAACCGAATCCACAACCAAAAACCACTCAACAAACCTAACATAAAAGTTTTTTTATGGAAACCTCTCTCAGACTCACCCAAACTTCTTATGAGAAGGAGGATGGCCAATAAAATCACCGTCGAAGGGACTTCAGGCATGGATTGAACACTCCACATCCAGTAACCTGGCATAGTAATCAATAGAAATGCAGCAACAATTCCGTGCTCTCTTCCGTAGTGTTTTTTCACGAGAAAGTAAAACAGGATAATGCAAAGAGCTCCGCTTAACGGGACTGCATACGCGATTTTATTGAAAATTAATAAACCGGTGAACGCTAGGTAAATCGACAATCCCGGAGGAAAATGTTGAACGAGGCCTAAAGGAGTGTGAAGGACGTATCTTGGAGAAAAAAATAATGAATCGTATTCACCATTCAATACTTCTGGTATATGCAGTAAACCATTATCTAAAATGTTTTTAGCAAAAACAGTGTATATCATTGTGTCAATCCCACTTCCAGTGAAACCACCACTTAGAAAGACTGGAAAAGCGTAAAGAATGAAAGAGATGAAAAACAGCAGCAATAAACTTCTAGTTTCCCGTTGATCCATGATATATCTCATAACACTCAAGCAAAATAAAATAACAACACATTTTTTTCTATTGCATACTATTCATACAGTAGTATGCCTTCGATAGCTTTCGTCCACACTGAGTATCTCGGATTGACGGAGACTTTCATTTACGAGGAAATATCGAATTTAAAAAAATATGGTTCAATTGTTTTAACTCAAACACCGCAAAACATCGGAGTCTTCCCCCACAAAAACATTATTATACTGACGGAAGGTCCGTGGAAACTAAGGTTTAATGAAAATCTTTCAGCCAAGAAACCTTATGAGTCTGTAAAAAAACTCAAGCACTATCGTCAGGCGGAAAAATACTATCGAAACCTCATCGAAAAATACGACGTAAGACTGCTTCATGCTGAATACGGTATGGAAGGCGTTTACGCACTACCAATAAAAACGTCATTCAACCTTCCGCTAGTAACCTCCTTTCGAGGCTATGACCTATATCTTGAACCTGGGAGGAGTCCTGGAGTATATGATGAACTCTTTGAGGAGGGAGACCTTTTTCTGTTTCGTTCAACCTCTATGCTTGAGGACGCATTGAAACTCGGATGTCCCAAAAAAAAATGCAGGGTTCAGCATTCAGGGATTGATACAAAAAAAATCCCGTTTAAGGAACGGGATCAATTGAAGGAAGATGAACCAATTAAGCTACTTTTTGTCGGTCGTTTCGTAGAGAAGAAGGCGCCTCTGCTTGCGGTGGAGGTTTTTACAAGGTTGTGTGAGGTTTACGGAAACCTAGAGTTTACGATGATTGGAGATGGGTCGCTTTTTAAGGAAACGAAGGGGATGGTAAAAAAATGCGGATTGGAGGGTAAGGTACATCTACCTGGCTTTGTACCTTATGCTGATGTCGTTTGCGAGATGCTTTCTTCCCACATCTTTTTCATGCCTTTTCAGACGGCATCTGACGGGGACAAGGAGGGTATCCCGAACAGTCTGAAGGAAGCTTCGGCGACTGGTATGCCTGTTGTTTCGACCTTTCACA
>Ga0268285_1001283_pt1 | contig 12396 bp, 10 predicted proteins | sample saktaG_2_FD_190144 | JGI IMG/M metagenome (GOLD analysis project Ga0268285, IMG submission 190144) | Saline water microbial communities from Sakinaw Lake, British Columbia, Canada - sak_2013_06_06_120m | ecosystem: Environmental > Aquatic > Non-marine Saline and Alkaline > Saline ... | reverse complement strand
AACTCAATTTTCCCTCATTTGAGGGGGAGGAGCAAGTTATATTTATAAAAAGTTTGAAATACGCATAAAAACAGCGAAAATTAGGTGCTGTCAGCTGTTTTTAAAGTAAAATTTTTGACAGTACCTAGAATAAGAAAAGGGGGTTTATATGAATAAGTTTATAAATTCTCCTGAAAATTTAATCAGTGAAATGATTAGCGGTTATATAAAAGCCTTTGGAAATAGTTATTACAAATTAGAGAATTATAATGGAATAATATATAAGAATAAGAAAGAAAAAGTATCAATAGTAACTGGAGGAGGCTCTGCCGGCGAGCCGTGGTGTATCGGAGTTTGTGGGGAAGGTATGTCAGACGGTGTGGCAGTAGGAAATGTGTTTTGTGCTCCTTCGGCAACCAATATATTTGCAGTGTGTAATGAGGTATATAATAAAAAAGGAATACTTTTAATTACCGGAAATCATACGGGAGACCTATTAAATTTTGAATTAGGCAAGGAACTTTTTTTATTGGAAAACAATGTTGAATGTAAATTATTATTAGTTACAGATGAGATTACATCTGCTTCTAAATCACAAAAAAACAAAAGACGAAGTTTATCCGGTATTAGCACAATTATATTTATTGCATCAGCTGTTGCAAATGCACTGCTTCCTTTAGATGAAGTATATAGAATTACAAAAAAAGCAAATGATAATTTATCAACTATATCTGCAACTTTAAGTTTGGGTTCAAATCCTGTTACTGGCTATAAAATGGGAGAAATAAAAGACGGTGAAGTGCATATAGGAATGGGAGCAACAGGAGAACCGGGTATAAGAATTGAAAAGTTTGTTAATGAAAAAACTATTACAAGACTATTAATTGATTATTTAGTAAAAGATTTAGATTTAAAAGAAAACGATGAGATAGCGTTGATTGTAAACGGAATGGGAACTGTTAGCGTTTTAGAGGAATTATTAATATGCAACAGTTCAATTGATTATCTTACCGAAAAGAGAATAAAGATTTTTGATACCGATATATGCGAGAAATTAAAAGTTCAAGAAACCAATGGTATTTCAATTTCGTTAATGAAATTAGACAAAGAACTTAAACAATATTATAAAGGAAAAGCAAATACACCATTGCTTTATAAAAATCATTATTAGGAGAAATCAAATGATAGATTATTTAACAATTAATGAAACTTTAAATATGTTTAAAAAAATATCAATAAAAATTATTGAAAACGAACCGTTGCTAACACAAATTGATTTAAAAACTGGAGATGGCGACCATGGAACGGGAATGAAAATTGGTTTTCAAGCAGTTTTAAATATGTTAGAACAAGATAAAAGTTTAAATTCAATACAAGAAATTTTTAAATCAGTGGGAATGAAATTAATAGATACAATGGGCGGAGTTTCGGGAGTTTTATTTGGAACATTATTTATTAGCGGAATTTCAAAAATAAAAAACAATGAGCATTTAACATTGGAAGAATTTCAAAAAGCTTTAAATTTAGCAACAGATGCAATTATGGAAAGAGGCGGTGCTTACCTTGGAGATAAAACAATGATAGATGCTTTAATGCCCGCTGTATGTGCATTAAAACAATCCTGTGAAGAAGGTTTGAACTTTAAGGAAGCAACAAAAAAAGCATACCAAGCGGCAAAAGATGGAGTAGATAACACAAAAAAAATGTTGGCCAAAAAAGGCAGAGCGATGAGTTTTAGAGAAAAATCTATAGGTTATCAAGATGCAGGAGCAACATCAATAATGTTAATTTTTTCGGCAATATATGAAAGCATTTAAAATAAAAAATATAAATGAGGGACAATAATGAAAAAATTAAGAATTGGTATTGTTGGTATTGTTCAAAATAATTTCACAGGAAACAAGCAAAAAAACTTTGACAGAGGTATTGAAAAAATTAATCAAATGTCAAAAAAACTTGATTTTGATATTTGGGCTTACGATAAACTAATTGTAACAAATGATGATGCATTAGTTTTTAAAAACGAGGCAAAGGACAAAGAAATTGATTTGCTTATTTTAATGTTTGCAAGTTTTGGTTCAGGAGAAATTATGACTTTCCTTCTTAATAGTGCTCCATATTTAGGCTTATGGGCACTTGACGAACCAAATAAGGACGGTGTTTTAGCATTTAACTCTTTTTGTGGAGTGAATATGTATGCCGCAAATTTAAAGCATTATTACAGAACTGTGGCTCCTTTGCACAAATGGTTTTATGGCGTATCTGAAATGTTTGAAAAAAGATTGCAAGTTACAGTTTGTGCACTCAGAGCAATTAAAAATATGAAGGGTGCAAAGGTTGGGCTTATTGGGGGAATAGTTCCTGGATTTAATGATTTATACTTTGATGAAAGATTAATCAGAGAAAAATTAGGGATAGAAATTAGCCGAAATAATGAGATGGATGACATTATCTCATTGGCAAACAGTTATAAAGACAGTGATTTAAAAAATGAGATAGACATTGTAACTAATGGGTATAATTCCATAAATGAAAAGGTTTTAAATGACATAGAGAAAAACGCAAGATTTTATAAAGCCTTTATGGAATGGTCAAACAAAAGAGAATTTGAGGCAGTTGCTATAGCCTGTTGGCCAAAACTACAAGACAAGTGCGATATGTTGGCATGCTCTACAATTGCAAAACTAAATGAAAATGGCTTACCTGCGGCTTGTGAAGGTGATTTAATAGGTGCTGTTAGTATGTTGATATTAAAATATGCTACTTTAAGCACTACAATGCTTATGGACTTAGTTGCTTTTGACACTAATGATGAAAGTGTTCAAATGTGGCATTGCGGACCTGCGGCTAATTGTTTTGCAAATGAAGAAGGCAGTTGTCTTGATTGTTTTTATGAGCAACAAGGAGAAACATTGAATAGAAGAAACGGAATGCACAATATGACATTTGCCGCAAGTGAAGCAACAGTAATGAGAATAACTGATGAATGCGAAAAGATGTTTTTGGCAAATGGAAAATTTAATCCAAATAAGCCCACTTATTTTGGTAGCGGTGGTTGGCTTTCAAATTTAGAAATTGCTGGTGAAAAGACAAACAGTTTAAATTTTGTTGAAACCGTATTGACAAACGGAATACCACATCATTTTCCAATAGTATTTGGAGATGTTACTGATGTAATGTTAGAAATAGGGGCATGGCTTAACATTAAAACTGAGGAGATAGTAACTTATAAAGACAATTTACAAAACAAATAGAATGGAGATCAAAAAAATGATCATTACAGGAGATGTATTAAGGGAGTATTTGAAAAAAGCAGATAAAATGGGTTTTGCAATACCGGCATTTAATTACTCGGATATATGGGATTTGTTGGCAATAGTTGAAGCGGCTAACGAGGAAAAGGCACCTATAATGTTAGCTTCTAATCCTCTTGTGGTAAGAGATATTGGGGTTGAACTTTGTGGTGCTATTGGCTTAGCAACTATGAAAAAGGCAATATATCCTGTTATGCATCATTTAGACCATTCTTCAAGTGTTAATATGTGTTTTGCCGCAATTGATAATGGCTATCCATCTGTAATGATAGATGCATCAAAACTTGACCTTAAAGGAAATATTGAAGCCACTTTAAAGGTTGTAGAGTTTGCAAAAACAAAAGGTGTGCATGTTGAAGCAGAATTAGGGAAAATAAAAGGTAATGGCATTGAGGGAAAATACAGTGGAACCGGCTTAGATTTTTTAGTTAATCCGGATGAAGCGGCACAATTAGTTAAGGCGACAAAAATTGATAGCCTTGCAGTTGGAATAGGAACGGCACACGGTTTTTACGAGGGAAAGCCGGAAATTCACTTTGATAGGTTGGCAGAAGTAAATGAGGCAGTCAGCATTCCACTTGTTTTGCATGGCGGAAGTGGCATTCCTTTAGAGGATATCAGAAAAGCTATCAAAAATGGTATCAATAAAGTTAATGTTGGAACAATAATTCATTGCACATATATGAACAATATGAGAACTACTTTAATTGAAATGGGCGAAAATCCTTATACTTTAGATGTTGTTAAGCCTGTTATTAAAGCAGTTAAGTCAGTTGTTAAAGAATGGATACAAGTTTGTATGGCAAATGGCAAAGCATAAATTATTAAAAATTAATTTGTAGTAAATTGTTTTTAGAGAGAAGATTGTTATGGAATCATATAAATTAGTTAAAGATACAATACAATTTAGAAATCTTAGCAAAACTCCACTTTTTTATTTAAATAGAGATAAACAACGAAGTGATATAATAATGGTAGGTTATACTGTTCCTTGCGATTTTAACCCAATTCGTCCTACTATAAGCGAGTGGGGATATGAATGGGAAAGTTTAAATAGCACTATGGGACAATCTCATAATAGACCTATAAAAGAATGGTCGGACTTAGAAACATTTGTTCCACCCGAACCATTTTCAATTGGACGATTTGAAAGTGCTAAGCATACCATTAAAGAATACAAAGGGAAATATTTAATTGGAGATTTGGGTATAACGGGTTTTAATCATGTTACTTTCTTACGAGGTTTTGAGAATACTTTAGAAGATATTTATCTTGACCGAGAAAATATAGAAAGATTATTAGATGTAGTTGTAGATTTTGAGTGTGAAATTATTCGTCAATTTGCAGAATGCAAGGTTCATGGTATTGCATTTGGTGATGACTGGGGCACACAACGAAGCCTTATGATTTCACCTGTCTTGTGGGAGGAAATATTTTTACCCAAATATATTAAGCAATTTCAATTGGTTCATTCATTGGGGATGGATGTATATTTTCATTCTTGCGGATATGTGTATGATATTATTCCGCAATTAATTAAAGCAGGAGTTGATATATTTAATTTTAATCAACCCGATTTATTAAATATTGATAGGTTGAAAGATGATTTTGCTGGCAAAGTTAATTTTTGTTGTCCAATTGACCATCAACGCTTGGCTATAAACGGAACAAAGAGTGAAATATTTAATTATGCAAAAAAATTGAAAGATAAACTTGGAATAATAAAAGGTGGATTTATTGGATTTATTGAGTATTATCCAAGTTTAAATATGGATGAAGAGCATTATAAGTGGATTTGTGAAGCATTTGAAACACTTTTCTGAAATAACAATTTTTCCCCATTGATTTATTAAATAATAAGGACTACAATATAATTGTATAGGAGGTTTAAAAAATGTATTTAAATTTTGATACCAATAGAATTATGCAATTAATGATGGATTTTAATAAATTGACTGGTTTGAGAATAAGTTTTTGGGATGTTGATTTAAACGAACGGTTTAAATATCCGCTTCATGGAAGTAAATTTTGCGATAGATTAAAAGAAGATAAAAAAGCTTTTGATAAATGTAATGAGTGTGACAGAACGGGATGCAAAAAGGCTGAGGAAACAGGTAAATTATATATATATAAATGCCATATTGGTCTTTATGAGGCGGTAATATCCGTTGTTGAAGAAAAAAAATTAATTGGTTGGATGATGATAGGTCAAATTTTATTTGATTCTGCGGATACTAATCAGTGGGAAATAGTAGGTAAAAACTGTTCACAATATTCAGTTAATTTAGAAGAGTCAAAGAAGTTGTTTATGCAAATTCCTCATATCTCTTCGGACAAACTTGAAGCCGCAATAAGACTTATGGAAATGAGCTCAAAATACATATATCTAAGTAATATGGTAAAAATTTCTCATCCATCAATAGTTAATCGTCTTGTAAGCTATGTAAAAGCAAATATTTCTAGCTCATTAACGCTAATACAGATATCGGATTTTATAGGAATTAGCAAATCGTATGTAAATCGAATCGCAAACGAAGAACTAGGTATGAGTATTTTTAAGTATATTAAAAGAGAAAGAATATATCTTTCTAAAAAATTATTAATAGAATCTGATATGCCAATTTCACTTATAGCTGAAACAATTGGAATGCCAAGTGCAAACTATTTTTCAAGATTATTTAAAAAAGAAGAGGGTATAAGCCCTACTGAATTTAGAAATAAAAATATTTAAGAGTGAATATTTTACATTTTTAAACAAATTCATTAACACTAAATTATAAATAAGTGTTGTTATGTGCTATTAGTAATAATATTATGCATTTACATTAATAAATATCTATACTATGATATATTTTGGATTTAAATAATATTAAGTTGAAAAAATAAAAGGAGATAGATTTTATGTTAAAAGATGGTATACATTCTATGGTAGATAGAGAAAAAATGATTCCTAATGCTAAAAAGCTCAGAGATACATATGAAATGAAAAAAGATGCACCAATATATATGCGTGAATTCGGGTTTATGTCAATTGACAGATGGGTTGAAGAGGGACATATTTCTGGTATTGATGATATGCTTAATATGGGACTTTATGATGAAGGCGGAAAAGATGGTGGAAACTGCTGGCTATGGGGATTAGGGTGGACGGAGTCGGATATGGTTCCTGCATTTGAAGAAAAAGTTATAGAAGATAGAGGAGACCATGAAGTTGTTTTAGATTTAGCTGGCAGACATGTGCTTTTTTTCAAAGGAAGACGAAATGGATTTATGCCAGAATATATAGAACATCCAGTAAAAGACATAAAAACATGGGAAGAGAATATAAAACCGAGGTTAAATCCTAAATCTCCTGAAAGATATGGAGCGGAATTTCAGGCGAGTATGAAAGATGCTATTGAATTAGCGGGAAATGGTTCAATGATTCGCCAATTTATTATTGGAGGATATATGTATCTTCGCAGTCTTATTGGGCCGCTTGAACTATTAACTATGTTTTATGATAATCCGGAGTTAATACATAATTGTATGGAAACTTGGCTTAATTTAGCTGATTATTATGTTGCACAAGTTCAGAAAAATGTTACTCTTGATGAAATTGCATTTGGTGAAGATATTTGCTACAAGACAGGTCCACTTATTTCTCCTGATATGATGAAGGAGTTTTTATTTCCATATTATCAACAATTAATTACTAATACAAAAAAACGACAAATAGATAAGCAACGCAAACTAAACATTTTTCTTGATACAGACGGAGATGTTCGTTCAGTTATAGACCATTATAAGCCTCTCGGATTTAATATAATTAGTCCATGTGAAGTGGCGGCTTGTGAGGATGTTACTGAAATAGCCAAGAAATATCCTGATTTAATAATTCAAGGTGGAATTGATAAAAGAATATTGGCTGAGGGGAAAAATGAAATTGACAGAATGATAGACCATATAATGCCATATATGAAATCAAGAGGGGGATATGTGCCTCATTGTGACCATGTTGTTCCCGAAGAGGTCTCCTTCGAAAATTATATACATTTTAGAAAAAGATTACTTGAATATTCAAAATAAAATTTCATAATTTAATAAATGAGGAGGGGTATTAATGCAAAAAATATTAAAAGTATTTGTAACTGTAGTTTATATTTTTATGTTTGCTTTAAACTCCTCATTTTTTTATGTTAATGCATCTAATAATGAAACAATAGATGATGTTATGGAAGGTTATGTAAAAACCATTGGATATTCGGAATATTTATTAAAAACAGGGAGTGCTCCACATCCGGATAGCGAAATTAACATAAATGCAAAGGATTATACTTTTGCCTCTGAGCAAGCACAAGTTACTGTTGGGGAAATACTAGATATTAAAGATTGCCTTTTGTTGAATGGAATTGGTGGCAAGGTTTATTGGACAGTTGAAGTTGAGCTGGCTGGATATTATGAATTATCTTTTGATTATTGCCCACTACCTTATAAAGGCACTAATATTGTTTTGAAACTTGAAATTGATAAAAAGACTCCTTTTGATCAAGCCACAAGACTAATATTAAATAGAATATGGAAAGATAATGGGAAAATAAAAACTGATAAGAAAGGCAATCAGATAGTTCCACCACAAATAGAAGTCCCTCAATGGACAATTGAAAAGGCTAAGGATACTGATGGATACCAAAATGAACCCTTTTTATTTTATTTTGGAGCAGGAAAGCATGAAATCAGTTTAGAAACAACCTCTGAGCCAATTGCAATTAATAAAATCATTTTAAATAATTCAAAATCTTTTTAGAAGTAATTTTAGGTGGTAACAGTAATGGAACACAGACTGAAATGATATTAACTTTTAATAATACTGAGGTATTAAGAGATAATGTAAACTCAAACACTGTAAATGAATTTGTTATTAATAATCCAAACCTTTGGTCTGCCGAAAATCCTAATATCTATAATTTATATGTAGTTGTATCAAAGGGAAATCAAGAAATAGAGGCAATTTCTCAAGTAGTTGGATTTAAGCACATAGAAATTAAAAACGGAGTATTTTACTTAAACAATCAAAACATTAAACTAAAAGGCATAAACAGACATGATTTTCATTATAAAAATGGCTGGACGGTTACATTAGATGAAATGGAAAATGATATATTATTATTAAAGAGATTTAATAATAATTGCATTAGAACATCTCATTATCCTAACGACCCCAGATTTTTAGAGCTTTGCGATAGATATGGGATGTATCTTATTGATGAAGCGGATTTAGAAACTCATGGGGCAACTTGGATGAACAATTGGAGCTATTTTAGCGAAAATCCTGAATGGGAAAATGCTTTTATAGATAGAGTGTCAAGAATGGTATATAGGGACAGAAATCACCCTTGTATTGTAATGTGGTCTTTGGGCAATGAAAGTGGCTGGATTAGAAATCATAAAATTTGTAATGATTTAGTCAAAAAATTGGACAAAAAGATACCGGTTCATTATGAAGGTGCTATTTACGACGAATGCAAGGGATTTGATGTAGTAAGTATGATGTATCCCGATTTTAACGAAATAAAAAAGCATTTAGAAAATAGAGAGGAACAACCATTTTTCCTTTGTGAATATACTCATGGGCAAGGAAATTGTCCTGGTGGATTAGAGGAACATTGGGAAATCATTTATTCAAATGATAAAGCATTAGGCGGATGTGTTTGGCAAATGTGTGACCATTCGGCAATAGTTTTTAAAGATGATGGCACCGTAAAGTATAAGTATGGATATGGTGGCGATTTTAAAGAAGGAATTAATGACGGAATTAGAGGTGCAAACGGATTTTTTGACCCTGAACGAGTACCAAGAAATGCCGCATATATGCTAAAACAAGTATACAGACCTATTAGAGCAAAGCTTTTAGAAAAGAATAACACTATTAACATTGAATTTCAGAATATGCAGGATTTTTTAGATTCAAGTGATATTGAATATATATATGAGCTTTTAGAAAACGGAATAGTAGTTGAAAAAGGTAAATTTGATATCCAAAATATTTTACCTCATCAAAAAACTGTTTTCACTTTGGCTATAAAAAATGAAATGAAGGATAAAAATGAGTACCTACTAAATATTTATTACAATAAAATAAAAAGCACTTCCTATTGTAATGCCGGTTTTGATTTAGGCTTTGAACAATTTTCTTTATCAAAATTTAATAAAATTTGTTTTAAAAATGAGAAAAAAGACAATATAGTTATTATTGAAAAAAATCAAGATGCTTATGTTCAAGTTGGAAATGTTAATTTGATATTAGATAAACGCTACGGAACAATAAAAAGTCTTTGTTGCAATAATGTTGAATTTTTATGCACTACCAATAAAAATGCCGGTGTTTCTGAATATGCTATGCCAATTTCGGGACCAAGACTTAATTTTTGGCGTGCACCTGCTTTTAGTGATGCAGAAATTGAGCCGCAATGGCGTGCATACGGCTATGATTGCTTAGAAACACATATTAATAAAGCAATAATTGAAATAGGCGAGGATGAGTTATTGTTTAAAGTAAATGCCTTTTATGGAGCTAAGGCAATATTGCCGGCTTTTGAAGCGGACATTGTTTATAGAATATGTAATAGCGGGTTAATTGATATTGAGTATAAGGTGAAGCCATTAAGAGAAGATTTACCGTATTTGGCTAGGTTGGGCTTAGTAATGGATTTAAGTTATAATTTTAAGCAAGTAGAGTATTACGGAAAAGGTCCGCTTGAAAACTATCCAGATATGCAAGAAGCATCAAGAATTGGTTTATTTAGTCAAAGAATATCAAAGTTAGGGGAAATTGATATTTTACCTCAGGAAATGGGAAATCGCTCTCAAATTCGTTGGTGTGCATTTTGTTCAAAACAAAATAAACTTACAGTTTTCGCAAATGAACCCTTTAATATGAATGCACATCATTATTCACAGGAAATTCTTGAGAAAACTACACATATTGAGGAATTAAAACACCAAATGTTAACTCAAATAAATTTAGATAGTGTAATTGCACCAATTGGTCAATGGTATTGTGGATACCCAAAGGATGATATGCGATTTAAAGTAGTACCAAATCAAGAATTGAACTTTAAATTCACATTTGTTTTAGAAGATAGCATTAAGAAGAAATAAAAAAGTGAAATTGGAACTGGTTACGATTTATTAACAAAATTTTAACAGTGCCATTTGCAAGGAGAAAGGTGATTTGTATGGGAAAAAGCAGAATATTATTGTTAGTATTAATATTAGTATTAGTATTTGTTTTGACTTCTTGTAAAGGCAAACTACCGGTTGGTTCAAGTAGTTTAGTCAATTCAGTAGATAGTAGCAATGATTTACAAAGCAGTAGCATAAGTAGTAGTGATTATTTTTCAAGTGGTAATAGTAGTAGTGATTATTTTTCAAGCGGTATTAGCAGTAGCGGTAGTAGTAATAGCAGTAATAATAGTAGTGGAAATCCCAGTCCAACTAATTCACCAAAGCCTAGAACATTTGTTTCACAATTGGTAAATAAAAATGGTCGCACCTATGTTGAATATTTAGATAATCCATATTTAATGTATGGAGTGCAAATAAGACTTGACAATTTAAGAGCAGAAGGTATTATTGACACAAAAAAGTGGGAAGAGTTGTTTGCAAAAACAAAGGATCTTAATTTTCAAACTATTGAGTGTCAAGTTGTATGGACTTGTGTTGAATATGAAAAAGATAAATTTGATTTTTATGAACTTGGCTTAATACTTAAATGGTGCAATAAATACGACCTTAATTTGCAAATAATTTGGTTTGGCTCTAATGTAGCAGGAGGACCTACAGATGTTCCGAAATACATATTAAACGACCGTGCTACATTTCCAAGAAACCCATTAAGTCCTGAAACCCATTTAGACTATTCCAGCCCAAATTTAATTGCAAGAGAGCAAAATGCTATGAATCAAATGATGAAATTTATTGAGAAAAATGACCCTCAATATCGTGTAGTTATGGTTCAAGTTAATGCAGAGCCGGATAATGTTCAAGGCATATCTTTTAATTGGAATGATCCTGTGGCAGTAGCAAAATATATGTGGGGCGGAGGACAGGCTGATGCTTCAATTAATATGATGGATAAGTTAGGGCAAGTCATTAAAACATCAAACAGAAAAGTGGTAACAAGAGCGGCATTAATAGACCAAAGTTATATTAATTCTATTCTCAGAGATAAGCATTATGTAAGAAAGATATTTGATACAGTGGGTATTGACTTAGTAGGAATTGATAATTATGATGCAACACTTTCATCACATACAAAGCTAAAAGATTATATAAACAGTGAAATTCCTACTGGAAACATTGCATACACCCCTGAAGCCGGAGGAAATTGTTCCAATACCATTAATCAAGTTATGCATGCCTTTTCACGAGGTGAGGGACATTTAATTTACGAACTTAGAACATCTAATTCTATGCCTATTGACCTTGATACCGGTATTTTTCGCAGGACAACAACATGGGGTTGGGTAGAGAGAGACGGAACTTTTGATGTGGATGTATATCCAAGAATGCCTTATGGAAAGATGAAGGAATGCAAAACAAGTGAAGTTAGAGATTTCAATAGAATGATTTATAAAGCGGATGTGAAACTTGCATCTTTGCCTGTAAGCAATATTGCGACCTTTAATATTGATGCTAATACACCAAGCACTCAAAGCTGTGGCACTTATCAAATTCAATATAATTCACCAACAGGAGGAGAAGCATTTGCAATGTGCGATACCAATGGAGACTTAATATTGTTGTCGTTATACGATTTAAGCAAGTTTACAATTCAAGGCAAAACTATTGTTGGTAAGGCATCGCTGGGTTATTATACAAAATTAGGTGTATGGGTGGAAGAAAGCACAATAAGTGCAAGCGGAAATTCAATTTATTTACATCCAGTTAATTGTGTTCGCATTAGTGCGGGAAATATAAAATAAAATTTAGCGAAATATTTTCTGATAGTGTAAAAACTTTTATGAAAACTTCTGAAACAAACCCTTGACAGCCAAAAATTCAAATGGTGAGTGGTAAATCACCGAAGGGCGAGGGTGGAGATATAAAACAAGGCATAGCA
>Ga0268285_1001273_pt1 | contig 12477 bp, 9 predicted proteins | sample saktaG_2_FD_190144 | JGI IMG/M metagenome (GOLD analysis project Ga0268285, IMG submission 190144) | Saline water microbial communities from Sakinaw Lake, British Columbia, Canada - sak_2013_06_06_120m | ecosystem: Environmental > Aquatic > Non-marine Saline and Alkaline > Saline ... | reverse complement strand
ATTTAGTTTAGCCAGTATTTTTTTATTTCTCTTATTCCGAGCAATCTGTATTGGATTTAAAAATTTCTTAGCTTCAGTTAACTTTGATTCAGGAATACCATGAATAGCAATATAACCTATATTTTTGGAATCCGGGTCATTCAGTTTTCTTCCTTCGACCATAGTTCCGGAAAAATTTACCCGTAATTCAAATCCTACAGTTGAAGCAATGCCTATTATCTTGCATGCCTCTATCAGCTCCTTACAACCGGAAACAGAATCATGGTCCATAATCCCTACAGTTTGAAGTCCGGCCTTCCAGGCTAAATAAGCAGCCATTGAAGGTGAATAAGGACTAAAAGAATAGATAGTATGCACGTGATTATTCACTTCTTCTGTTTTTTTGTACTGCTCTTTTTCTATTTCCATTAATTTATAGATTTTTTCTAATCCATAAAGTCTGAACTTTTTATTACTGCTATTTATTTCCTGAATAATTTTATCCTTCATCTTTTTATCTCGAACTAATTTTAACCTTCAATAAAAGTCTTATATCCCAAATTTATTTCTCCTTATCTGCTCAGTTGTAGACTGATCAGTTGTCACTTGATGCCCGTCTAAAGGATAAAGGCGTTCATGAATCGCATCAATAATCCACTCTTTCTGGGGGAAGAAACTAGATTCCATCTCTGCCGCTGGCGTAATCCAGTTACGGGAACCAACGACTACTACAGGACCATCCAGATAGTCAAAAACAAATTGAGAGATATTTGAAGCAATGGTATGAAGGAAGGAGGCTCGTTCACAAGCATCGGAGACAAGCACAAGTTTTCCCGTCTTCTTCACAGATTGGATAATCAATTCATAGTTTAAGGGATTAATAAATCTTAAATCGATTACTTCTGCCAAAACTTTATATTTCTTTTCGAGTTCTTCTGCGGCCTCCATCCCCTTATAAAGAGCGGCACCTATGGTGAGAATAGTCACATCTTTTCCTTCTTTCCTGATGATTGGTTCACCTTCCGGTACTTCGTAATAATCTTCGGGAACTCCGCTTTCCACAAATAATTCTCCCATATCATACAGTTTTTGGCTTTCAAAAAATACCACCGGGTCTGTACCGCGTAAGGCGAGATTTAACATTCCCTTGGCATCATAAGGCGTGGCTGGAAACATGACTTTAAGGCCAGGGATATGAGCAAGCAGGCTAGTCCAGTCTTGAGAATGCTGAGCACCATATTTATTCCCTACCGATACGCGAATGGTAAGTGGTAGAGTAAGAAGACCTGCAGACATGGACTGCCATTTGGATACTTGATTGAAAAGTTCATCCCCTGCCCGTCCGATAAAATCACTATACATTAGTTCTACCACCACACGCCCTCCACACAAAGCATACCCCACACCTGATCCCACAATGGCTCCTTCAGAAATAGGCGTATTGAATAATCGATGATAGGGAAGCGCTTCGGTTAAACCTCGATATACGGCAAATGCCCCACCCCAGTCACGATTTTCTTCTCCATAAGCTACCATCGTCGGGTCTTCATAAAAACGATGAACCATGGCCTCAAAGAGGGCGTCACGATAAGTAAAGACTTTTACTTTAGGGTGAGCTTTACCATTTTCATCTAAAGCAAAACGATATTTATGGGTAAGGGATTTAATCCGAGGGTTATCCTTCTTGGGAATAAGGACTTCTGGTGTTCGTTCTTCCATTCTATCTCTGTACCGGTGGGAAAACATGACTGTTTCAAAAAAATCAGCCTTAACCCTGGGTGAGATTTCAAGAGAGGCCGCTAACTTCAGGGCTTTGGTAATTCTCAAGATTACTTCCTGTTTTAAGGCATCTATTTCACCGGAAGTTATCATTCTGTTTTTCTTAAGGTAATCCTCATATCCCTTAATACAATCAGTCTCTTGCCAGGCAGAAATTTCTTCTTTGGTCCTATAAGATGATGCATCAGAGGGTGAATGACCTGAAATTCGATAAGTGATGGTATCCAGAAGAATTGGACCATTTCCTTTTAGAAGAATTTTCTTCTTTCTTTCAATAGCATCAGCCACCGCCAAAGGATTATAACCATCAACCCGTTCAGTATGCAAGTTTTCAGGGTTTACCCCGGCTCCTACCCGGGCAAGAATTTTATAGCCCATAGTTTCTCCTAAGGTTTGACCTCCCATCCCATAGAAATTATTAAAGAAATTGAATAAAATAGGAGGAGCACCTCCAATATCTTTATCCCAAAGTGTGTGATATTGATCCATAGAGGCTAACATCATTGCTTCCCATACTGGGCCACAGCTCATAGAGCCATCACCGATATTACAAATGACCATACCTGGCTTTCGATTAATTCTTTTAAAAAGAGCAGCACCTACCGAAATATCCGCTGCTCCTCCGACAATCGCATTATTGGGCATACTGCCAAAGGGAGCAAAAAAAACATGCATCGAGCCACCCAAACCCTTATTAAAACCGTTAGCCCGTCCGAATATCTCGGCAAGAACGCCGTAGAGTACAAAATCTTGAGTAAGTGATTTAATATTACCCTTATGTTCCTTTTCCACTACTTTTAGGCAGTCCCCATCCATAAAAGATTTCATGATCTCAAGAAGTTTATTCTCATCAAGTTCATCTATCGCTGAAAGACACTTGGCTAAAACTTCTCCATGACTACGATGAGAACCGAAAATGAAATCTTCGATACCAAGATGTACACACTGACCCACCGCAGATGATTCCTGACCAATAGATAGATGAGCAGGTCCCAAGTGGTTGTATTCAATCCCCTCATAGGAACCTTGGGTTTTTATAGAATTAAGCATAGTCTCAAATTCTCTAATCATAAGCATATCATAATAAATCTTCAGGAGTTTTTCCTCTCCAAACTTCTTTATTTCTTTTTTTATATCCGGCTTGTACTGATTTATGGGAATATCCTTTATTTTTAATATCTGTGATTTTCTAACTTCTCTAGGATCAATGAAAATAGATTTAGGCATAACTTTCTCCTTTCTGTTCAAAATATCTTGCTATTTTCTAATAATATAATCACATATCTTTCTTTATTATTGTAATTTTATATCTGTCAAATTAAAATGAGCTATTAGTCTATTAAGTTCCTGCAAGAATTTAGCTGCCGGAGCACCGTCTACCGCTCGATGATCAAAGGTAAGGGATAAACCGATATGTGGAATAAACTTTATTTCATTATCTTTCATGATTGGTTTAAGAGAAATGCTGCATATGCCCAGAATTGCCACCTGAGGAACATTTAAAATAGGTGTAAAACTTTCAATCCCCATTGTGCCAAGATTGGTAACCGTAAAGGTCCCTCCATTAAGTTCATCTGGTAAGATAGTATCCTCCTGACAGGCAGTATTTAATCGTCTTGCTTCTTTAGAAATTTCCTTTAAGGATAGGAGATGAATATTATGGATGACAGGTACCATAAGTCCTCGTGGTGAGTCTACAGCAAACCCCAGATGTACCTGTTCAAATTCAAGTATCTTATCTTTAAGGAAATGAGCATTCATGTTTTTAAATTTGGGAAGGATATGAGCAACGATATAAAGTAGAAAATCATTCATATTGATTTTATTTAGACCTTTCATTTCAGAGCTGGATTTTAGCGATTTCCGACAGGCCAATAAATTAGAAGCATCAACAGAAGTATTTAAAGTAAGTTGAGCAGTGTTTTGTAAAGATTTAAGCATTCGTTCAGATATAATCTTCCGCACCCCTTCTACTGGAATTTCCTTTAGCGGCCCAAAAATATTTTTACTGACCGTACTTGAAATAAGCGGTTCACCTTCAGATATGACTTTCTCTATGTCCTTTTTAATAATCCTTCCACCCGGACCTGAACCGATAAGCTGGGAAAAATCAATGCCTTTTTTTTCTGCAAAGCGTCGGGCAAGCGGAGATATAGGTATTAAGCCGGCCCTAAGAGAAGGTTTTGTATTTTTAAGGGATTCATCTGGAGTTATGGTTTTTTTCTTTTCTACATATTCTTCCCTGGAAACAGAGACAGTTTTTTGGGGAATAAGATGATCGATTTTTTCTTCCGGTTGTCCAATTATGGCAATAGTGTTAAGGACTGGTACATCGTCTCCTTCTTTATAAAACATCTTAAGTATTGTTCCTGCCTCAGGAGCAACTACTTCAAAAACTGCCTTATCGGTTTCCACTTCACAGATAGGTTCTTCAACTTTTACTTTATCCCCTACTTTTTTATTCCATTTAATAATAAGACAGGATTCAACAGATTGACCTTGTTTGGGCATAAGTATTGCTACAGCCATTTTTAATCCTCCTTGCCAGACTTTCCAATTTTTCTCTATAACCTATAAATAAGATAAACATTTGGCATTTTAAAAATAAATATTTAATGTTTAATTACTCTTTGTCCTCATTCTTTAGGTAAGTACTTCTTGATATCAAAGGACCTTCTGATTATCTTTCTACCCTCAGCAATTGATTTAATCTGCCCCATAGTTTTTGCCTGAATCATTAGATTCCCAATGGCAGTTGCCTCAACCGGTCCGGCAAAAACAGGTAAACCCGTTGCTTTAACCACCAGCTGACACAGAAGACCGTTTCGACTTCCCCCTCCTATAATGTATATCTCTTTGATAGATTTATCTGTAATTTCTTCTATCATTTCAATCGTCTTGGTATATTTATCGGCTAAACTCTCAATAATCCCTCTGCTGATCTCTGCAGGTGACTCCGGTACTTTTTGCCCTGTTTCCCGGCAATAAGCTTTTATTCTATCTGGCATATTGTCATCAATTAAACCAGGTTTTAAGAATCTTGAATCATCAGGGTCAATTCTAAAATCTGCAGGACCATATTTTTGAGCTATTTCAGTTAATTCATCATAAGAATATAATTTTGTATTCTCATCCCAGAATTTCTTACACTCCTGAATAATCCAGAAGCCAGTAACATTCTTTAAAAACCTGAAGCCGCCATCAGCAGAACCTTCATTGGTAAAATTAAATTGGAAACTTTTTTCACTGATAATTGGTTTCGGAGATTCTATTCCTATTAAAGACCAGGTACCTGAACTAATATAGGCATAATGAGTATTATCTTCAATTGGAACCGCCGCAACCGCCGATCCGGTATCATGACAGGCAGGAGCAATAATCACTATTTCTGAATCAGCGCCAATCTCCTGCGCAATCGCCGGCAAAAGTGTCCCGACTTCTATTCCAGGCATAATTATTTCTCCAAATATCTCCTTTTTAAATCCAAGTTTATCCATTATCTTGGTTGACCAATCCTTTTTTATAGGATTATAGAGCTGAGTAGTCGTGGTAATCGAATACTCATTTTTCATAATCCCAGTTAACCAGTAATTTAAAAGATCGGGAATGGTCAGAAAATATCTTGTATCTTCCAAAACTTGAGGTTTTTCCCTTGCAAATGAGTATAGTTGATAGATAGTATTAATCTGCATAAATTGAATGCCAGTCTCGGTAAATATTTCCTTTTTAGGAATTCGTTTAAAAACTAATTCCATGATATTATCTGTTCTCTTGTCTCGATAGTGGTAAGGATTTCCCAGAAGATCGCCATTATCATCCAAAAGAACATAGTCAACTCCCCAGGCATCAATGCCAATACTCACTATCTGATGGGGATATTTTTTAAAAGCTTTCTTTAAACCTTTCTTTATCTCATTGAATATGCCCAGAATATCCCAAAAAATACTATCTTTCACCCTGACTAAATGATTGGGGAAACGATATATTATCTCCATTTTTGATAAATCCCCAACAATGACTCTCCCGCTCTCTGCACCCAGATCAATCGCCACAAATTTTTTCACGATATAACCCCTTTTAATTTAGTTAGAAATTAAGAAAAACTGATTATATTTTTATATAGAATTTTGTTGTTGCAATAAATAATTACTATTCTTTAAACAGGTTTTGTCGGTATTTTTCATCAGGCCTTTTCGATATATGTGCTACCATGTCCTCATGAAGGGTATTTATTCCACCCGCCAGCAATGCACCAAAACGAATTTCCGCTGCCTTATTTGCAGTTAAGGTAATATTCTCTACTTCAGTCGGGGTAGAACCCAAAGCAATAAATCCATGATTCTGAATATAAATAGATCTGGGTCTCTCTCCATGTTTATTTAAAAATATTTCAATTTCCTTTTTTGCTTTTTGTGCAAGTTGAACCCCCGGATCTGTATAAGGAATAAAGACCGATTCTTTTCCCAGCAGAACAATTTCATCAGGATAAATTCTCCCTTTTAGATTCTCAGGAAAGCTCTTTGAACAGGTCAATCTGTTTATCGCTGTGGGATGAGTATGGCCGACAAAATTTACTCCCTCCAAATTAAGGCAAATAGCATGCAATAAAGTTTCTACAGAAGGGTTAGCTCGATGTTTTTTATCCACCTTGGCTTTTTCAAAGATATTATTAATTTCCTCAGCATTAGGATTCTTTAAATTTATAAGTTGCACAATTGGTTCAAAATAAACCTGAATAAAATCATCCCCGGTTACGGTTGCCAGCTGAGTCCCGCTTGCTTTTATAAAAAAACTATCAGAAATATCTTTCATCTCAACTTTAGCTGAAGTGTTACCTTCTCCAATAATTGCAAGATGATAGTCTACTCTTCCCAAATTATTAGAAAGCTTTACCAATTTATGTAAAGTCTCCGCTTGAATATCCTGTCTTTCCTTCATTTTCCATTCCTCTCTCATAGTGATTAAGTTCTTTTATTCTTTATCTTTTCTTCTACTTGTAAAATATTTTCCGAAATTATTATACTCTTATATTGGCGGTTTTCATTTTTTAAATAGATAGAACTGTTTTAATTATTTTTCCTTCATCTGTTTATTTAATAAAAATATCTTTAATCCATATGAAAAAGCTCTTCCAAAGAGGTGATAACCGGTGAATTATCTGGATTGGTTTCCATAATGTCTTTCATATAATCCCACCATTTTTTCATTACCTCTTTCGAAGGAAGTTCCTCAACTGTATTATTATCTTTTAATTTTTGCACCGCAAAAAGAGTCAGTGTTCCTTTGTCGAGAAATATGGAATAATCATAAATTCCCGCTCTGGATAATTTTTCTTTCAGTTCAGGCCAGATTTCATCATGTCTTTTTTTATATTCTTTTTCATGTCCTGCTTTTAATTTCATTTTAAATGCTGCTCTTTTCATTAATCTGCTCCTAAAGCTATTTTTTAACCTTACCAAAACTATTTTTAGGTTTTAACCTTTCAATTAATTGAGGAAGCATAATTGCTAAAATGAGTAATAAGCCTATAATAATAGTCATTACCTTGCCAGGTATATTAATTAGGCCCATACCGAATTTAAGAAATCCAATGATAAAAATGGAAATAATTACACCGAAAATATTTCCGTTTCCACCGGTAATAGCTACTCCACCCAGCACAACTGTAGTGATAATCTCCAGTTCCCAACCACTTGCAATATTCGGGCGTGTACTTCCAATCCGCGAAGTAAGTAAGACGGATGCTAATCCTGAACAGAGACCGGTAACAGTAAAAATATTAAGACGTATTCTGTTTACAGGTATCCCTGAAAAACGAGCAGCAGTAGAATTATTTCCAATGGCAAATACCTTCCGTCCCATAGTCGTTCGATGTAAAATGATACCAAAAATTATTACCAGCATGAAGAAAACGACCAATTCAAAAGGTACCATCGTGTTTCCTATGTATCCCTGCCCAAAATAATCAAAAGATATCGGGTATTTAGTAAATGCCTTATCTCCGAGAATGACATAAGCAATCCCCCTAAATAAAGACATACTTCCCAGAGTAACAGCAATCGCAGGAATCCCAAATTTTGTTATAATAAAACCATTTAAAAAACCTGCCGCTGAACCAGTAAAAAGTCCTATCGCAACCAACCCCAAAGTATTCACTCCGGCTTGGGAGGCCATGCCCATAAAAACCGAAGATAAAGCTATAATTGAGGCAACAGAAATGTCAATATCGCCACATATGATCACTAACATCATAGGAAGAGCAATGATGGCTTTTTCTATAAAATTAAAAGTGGTGTTCATAAGATTGGTATAATCTAAAAAATAGGGAGATAAATTAGAGTTTATTATTATAACCAGAATAAAAATAAAAAGAAGAATGATTTCCCACTGCCATATAATATTTGACAAGGGAATTTTTCTGATTTTTCTAATGTCAAGGACACTATTTTCTTTATTCATTAAAACTTCTCTTTCTCAGCATCAGCTGCTGATTACGTTTATCTATAACAGTATTGATTATAATTGCAAAAAGTATAATGAAGCCCTGAATAGCCATCTGCCAGAAAGGCGAAACGTTAATCATAGTCAGAGCATTATAAACAATTCCCATAAAAAAGGCTCCCAGTACAACACCGATGATTGTCCCGGAACCACCAGTAATACTTACCCCTCCAATGACACAAGCCGCAATAGCTTGAAGTTCGAAACCGATAGCAGTTTCGCTCTGAGCCGCGGCATAACGGGCAACCCAGAGAAATCCGGCAAGACCAGTAATTCCTCCACATAAGGTAAAGACAATATATTGAATTTTCTTCAGGTTAATGCCCACATATTGAGAGGCTATCTTATTGCCGCCTACCCCATAAATCTCTCTTCCAGTCCTCGTTAAATTTAAAAAAATTAAAAATAATATTACTATTATTATCGAAATATATATAAGACTGGATATACCCAAAAAACTTCTTCTGGGAAATCCCCGAAAAATCTCGGTCATCTCATGAGCACTAACCCAGGTTCCTTTACAAAGCACAAATACCAAACCTCTATATATACTCATAGTTCCCAGAGTAGTTATGATAGGTGGGATCTTGGCCTGGGAAACCAATAAGCCATTTATCGAACCGAGCAGGAGTCCGATGACTATTGAAATTAAAATAATGATAAAGATAGGAATGCTAGGGTGATATTGATTTAAAAGTGCCACACTCATACCGCTTAAAGCGATACTGGAACCGACAGATAAATCTATGCCCCCCGTTACAATAATCATAAGTTGTCCAATGGCAACCATAGACAGAATAGCAGTATCATTCAAAATATCAACAAAGTTATTAATATATAAAAAACTGGGGGTTCTCAAACTAACCCCAAATATGATAAATAAAATAAAAATAAAAAGATTAAATTCTCTTTTCCTAAATAAATCTCTCATTTTTGAATTTCCTCACTTTGAAATACTTCCAATTGCCGCTCTAATTATTTTTTTAGAATTTGCTTCTTCGCGAGTAAATTTAGCAGTGATAACCCCCTCATGCATTACGATAACATGATTAGACATACCGAGAATTTCAGGAAGCTCAGAAGATATAAGGATGATTGCTATACCTTTTTTTGCGAGTTCAGAAATAAAATTATGTACCGTAGCTTTGGTTGCAATATCAATTCCTTTGGTTGGTTCATCCATAATTAATATTTGCGGCTTGGTAGCAATCCATTTAGCAAAAACTACTTTCTGTTGATTGCCTCCTGAGAGATCCTCTACCAACTGTTCCCAACTTGAAGCTTTTATTTCTATATTTTTTCCATATTCATCGGTAATTTCAAATTCCCTATTACGATCCAAAAAAATATGTCTGCTGATTTTATCTATTATTGGCAGGGTAATATTCTCCCGAATATTCATAGCTAAAATAGCACCTTGTATCTGTCGATCTTCGGGGAGATAGGCAAGACCATGATTCATTGCATCAGAAGGATTGGTAATATTTACTTTTTTTCCATCAATAAAAACATCTCCTGAGGTTTTTGTATTAATCCCAAAAATGGTTTGCATTACTTCTGACCTTCCCGCCCCTACCAATCCAAAAAATCCCAGTATTTCTCCTTTGTGCAAGTCAAAAGATATATTTTTAAATACGCCTATCTTGCTAAGATTTTCAACTTTCAGGATAATGTTACCCTTCTCTGCTTCTAATTTTGGATACATTTGTTCAAGACTGCGACCAATCACCATTTGCACAATTTTATCTACGGTAATATCAGCAATCGCTCCTTCTCCGATATACTTCCCATCTCTTAGTACGGTAAAATAATCCGCAATTTCAAACACTTCTTCAAATTTATGAGAAATAAAGATGATGGCTTTTCCTTCTGATTTCAATTTTCTAATAATTTTATATAAATACTCCACTTCCTTAAGAGTAAGAGCAGAGGTTGGCTCATCCATAATGACTATTTTTGCATCCAGTGAGAGTGCTTTTGCAATCTCCACCATATGCCTTTGAGCTATGCTTAGATTTCTTACTTTGGTATCAGGACGAATATCCAATTCAAGCTTATTAAGAAGTATCTGGGTTTTGTCTTTCATCTCTCTCCAGGAAAGCAGACTGTTGGATTTATTTCTAATATGATGGCCCATGAATATATTTTCCATAACGGAGAGATCGGGAAACATTGTAGCCTCCTGGTGTATGGCGGATATCCCGGCTTTTTGCGAGACTTGGGGAGATGGAAATTGAGTAGGCTTATCGTTAAGGATAATAGTGCCAGCGGTAGGTTGATATACACCGGTTAAAATCTTTACCAGAGTAGATTTCCCAGCTCCATTTTCACCTATAAGAGCATGTACTTCTCCAGTTCTTACTTGAAAATCTACTCCATCAAGTGCCTTGACACCATAAAAATATTTTTTAATCCCCTTCATTTTAATAATGCAATTATTCATTAAATCAAAATTCCTCTTTTTTTGAGGTATTTATAAGTAAAGCGGGATATGATTAATCCCGCTTTACCAAATAGATTTTTTTAATTCAAATCGTAAACCGTTAATAAATCTCAGCAAATTTATCTATATTATCTTTTTCAAATATAAATGGCTCGCCCATAACTGCTTCGTTACCTGAGCCTATTTTAATTTCTCCCATTCTGCCGACCATCATTACTTCGCCCTCTTTCCCCTGAAATTCACCTTTAACCAATTTATAGGCAATATAAGTTGATGAATATCCTAAATCAATAGGGTTCCAAAGAGACATCTGTCGGCAAGTACCATTTTTGATATATTGCTTCATTTCGGATGGTAAACCGAGACCGGTAAGTTCAATCTTTCCTGATTTTCCAGCATCCTCTAACGCCTTGCCACACGCTGCAATACCAACAGTTGTTGGTGAAATAATTCCTCTTAAATTAGGATAAGATTTAAATAACCCCGTTGCTTCCCGGTAACTCTTATCGGAAAGATCATCACCATATACCACTGCAACCAAACTCATATCTTTGTAAGCAGGTTCTTTCAATTCTTCTTTCATCCATTCAATCCAGGTGTTTTGGTTGGTAGCCTGAGAAGAAGCACTTAAAATAGCAATTTCACCCTTGTAGTCAATTAAATTTGCCAACATTTTTACCTGGCTTCTACCAATAAATTCACTGCTGGAAGGAGCTAAGTGAAGTATTCGTCCTTCTGGTGCAATTCCTGAATCAAAGGAAATGACTGTAATTCCGCTCTTCATTGCTCTTTTACAAACAGGAACCAGGGCATCTACATCATTTGCTGAAATGACAATTGCATTTACTTTTTGAGCAATAAGCGAGTCAATAATTTCTATCTGACCCTCTGCTGTTGGTGTGGTGGGTCCTTGAAAAATAAATTCAACTCCGCCAAGTTCTTCCGATGCTTCTACACCTCCATCTCTACAAGCTTCAAAAAAAGCATTCCCCAAGTTTTTAACTAACATAGCAATTCGGATATTTTCTTGTGCGCCTGAAAAAGAAACCACAGATGCCATAAGAATTGCGACTAAAAGTATCGTCAGTATCAATTTTTGTTTTCTCATTTTATTTACCTCCTTTTTTAGATAAAATGAAAACTACTTGATAATATTTTATCTATTTTTTATCTTTTTGTCAAGATATGTTATCAAGATATTTTCATATATTGACTTTATTTTTATCATATAATATAATACTAACCAGTTAAAACCGATACAATATTATAAATAAACAGGTGGAAATAGTATATGAGCAAAGCAAAACGACTTGAAAAAATGTTAGATATAATCCAAAATAGTAATTTTATTTCTCCGGCAGAACTTGCTGAAAAAATGAATGTTTCTCTGGTTACCATCAGGAGAGATCTAAAAAAATTAGCAGACCAAAGATCTATAATAAAAGAGTACAACACCATTAAAATAGCTCGGGATTACGATAAAAGATTTCATGAAAGACTTAATACCAATCTTGAACAAAAAAGAATGATAGCAGAATTAGCCAAAAAATTTATACAATCAGGAGATACGATTTTTTTAGATACCAGCACAACTTGCTACGAGTTTGCTCGTACATTAGCCCTTTCCTCACATAACCTGCATATTATCACCAATAATATATATATGGCGGTTGAGTTAATGAGTATTTATAAAATAGATTTGGTTCTTGTTGGAGGCAATATAAGACACGGCTACTTCTCAACGATTGGTCCACTCGCAGAAAAAATGTTATCAA
>Ga0268285_1001271_pt1 | contig 12485 bp, 17 predicted proteins | sample saktaG_2_FD_190144 | JGI IMG/M metagenome (GOLD analysis project Ga0268285, IMG submission 190144) | Saline water microbial communities from Sakinaw Lake, British Columbia, Canada - sak_2013_06_06_120m | ecosystem: Environmental > Aquatic > Non-marine Saline and Alkaline > Saline ... | reverse complement strand
AAGAATACAATAAGTTCCTCCATCACATTGCTCAATTCCTTCAGCAACTCCATCTCCACATACTTCATCCCCTGTGCCTTCAGGAGTCCCCTCGCCAGAAAGACCTCCAGTAATTCCACTTCCAAATATATATGTATCTACAATTTCTCCTGTAACAGCTGTTCCAGAAGTAGTTGCATAAATTGGTGCAACAGAAATTTCTGTCACATCATCTTTAACAACATCCCCCCAAACTATTCCAGTTAAAGTATATGTTTCCATTTCTTGTTGAGCTAATGTAGAAGCTCTTTCAACAACAATAGAATTTTGACCGTCACTAATTACAAATTTTAATCCCACCAAATCTCCTTCCCCTGCTCCACGTTTAACACCAATTAAAATATTATCTCCGTCGAAATAAGCTTGTGTTATCCCCAAATCAAGTGTAAATTTTGCTAAAGAAATTTCTTCTGCACTTTCACGAATAAAAGGATTAACAACAGCCCAAATAATCCCAATAGCTGCAATTACTAATAAAATAATTATCAACGTTGTTATAACACCTGATAAACCCCTTTTACTTTGCATTAAGAAAATAAGAAAATAAAGTTTATAAATGTTACAATTAAAAAAATAAAAAAGAATTCAAAAGTTTTATTGAGCAGTTTGCTGTGCTTGTTGTTGTAAGTAAGCTAATTCTTCTTGAGTAAGTGGTCTTAAAATAATACTTTGGTTTGCTCCAGAAGGAATCTGAACAAGACCAGTTTGTTGTATTTGAGACAACATACTATTCAAAAGATCAACTTGACCATATTGATAACCAATTACTTGCTGGTTGTTCTGATAGTTTCTAATTACAGGCACCAAAACAAATGCATATAGCATTACAGCCACAAGTGCAAGAATGATTACAATTAAAATCCACATAATCACTCTAGTTTTATTATCTTTCATAAACTACTTAAGAAAAAACGACTTTAAAAACTTTATGTGAGTTCAAACTATATTAATTAGTTGTAGTAATTTCAACCAAAGTGATTGCATCTTTCCAAACAATACCACTTTCAGCGTCGGTAGTTAAATAAACAGAAATTAAATCGCCTGGTTCAAATTCTAAATTTCCAATTGCCTGAATATCATAATCTTTTTTAGAACCCACAGAATCTGTATTAATTATATTTCTAAAACCAACTTCTTCTCCGTTTTTGTAAATTGTAATTTCTATATTTTCTAAACCATTATTTAAAACTTCCAAATTAGTTGAAATTCCAGTTATACTTCCAGACCTTAACATAACATAACCTTTTTCAGATCCTGTTTGCACACCTGTTGAAGTTTTCAAAAATACAGAATTATTTTTTATTCCTTCGTAACCAAAGTTCAAGAATTGTTTATTATTAGTTTCAACAACAACTTTTTCAGGAGCTGTTAATTTTGAAGAAGAATATGAAAGCACAAAAATGGTTTTCTCTTCGTCATTTGAATCTGTATAATTAATTTGATATATTGCAAGATTCTGGCTGTTCATTTCTAATATATTTATTCCAGCTGGAAAATTTGTATAATCAACTTGTTCGATATTTGTAATCTTTTCTGGAGAAATCCCACTTTGATTAATAAAATTTTGAACATAAGCTTCATCTAAATTTTCAATAGGGTCGTCTTCGTTTCCATTTCCGTTTCCATTGTCCTTATTATTTTTTCCTGAAAAAACTCCTGCACTTGCTATAATAAACATTACAATAATAAAAACCGAAAGTATTTTTTTCATCTCTTTTCAAAAATATTAATTTAACATTATATTTAAAAGTTCCTCTTCCGTAAATTAAAAATGGGAAATATAATTTCAAAGCAAAAACTGGAAAAATATTTTAGTCTTACCTCAACTGCACTTGCAAAAGCAAAAAAGAAAATTATCAAAGGAAAAGAAAAATATGCAAAAGAGATTTTTGAAATGGTTGAAAATTATTTATCAGACGCAAAGTTCTTTGAAAAAAAAGGCGATTTCGTAAACGCATTCGCAGCATTGAACTATGCACACGGTTGGCTCGACTCAGGCGTTCGATTAGATGTTTTTAATGTGGGAGATAAGAAGTTTTTTACAGTTAAGTAAGTTTTGATTTAGAAAAATTTATCTTATCTCTTGGGGGATTATGAAAATTATATTCATCATCCATTAATCTATAGAATTTCTCAAATTTCTCTCTATCAGTCCAATCAAAATCAGAAATTTCTTTTATCCAACCAAGTTTTTCTGATGTACACCAAGCAGGTATTTCAAATTTAGATTTTTTTGTGGAAAATATTCTTAACCAAGACTTAAACATCTCTTCAGAATCTTTTATCACCTTATTAACAATCCCCTCCAAATGATATTTCTCTTTCTTATCATAATAACCTTTAACTAAATCTAAATAATTATACAATTTATGATAAAATGTATAGTAAGATTCCATAAATATAACACCAAAAAACTACTTATAAAAATTTATATTCTAAAGCTAATAGATTATTTAGTGTTAAGTAAGATTAATTTTTATATATTTTATACTATATTGATGTGGAATATGAATTAAAGTTTGTATAGGATTATATTATGTGTAATTCGAGACGCCTAATGTTATTTTGAAGAAATCAAATAACTGCCCAATATAATTAGAACTAATGATATTATTGTGGTTACCATTGCCCCCCCAATCATTCCAGTTGTATATGTGGATATCATAGACGGAATAGTTCCTATTCCAAACGCCAGTAATACATAGCCCCAAAAACTTTTTGTATTTAGTGTCATAGTATCTATTTGATTTCTTTATTATTTAAATATTTCGGTGGTGTCTTGAACTATGCTCAAAAGTGATATATGTCATTAGATTAAACTAAAAATTAGTTCACATTTCATGCTCAGATTAATATGACTTCAAAATCGCATTTCGCAGATTTTTCCGTCGCTAAAATTATTAATATGCAAAATCCAAATAATCTTAATTATTTTCTTTAAAATTTTGGCTTGACGAAGTTTAGCAAAATTCATAATTGTGAACAAAGTGAACCAAATTTCTGTGTAAAATAAAGAGCAATATATTTCCCAAACATGTAACAACAAAAATCCCAACAAGTAAATTATAAAAACTCCTTCCTCTTTCTTTTTTCATGAAAAAAAAGGTGGTTGTTCTAAGTCTTGGCGGGAGCATGATAATCCCAAAAGAAATTAATATAAAGTTTTTGCAAGAGTTTAAAAAAGTTCTTTTACGAAACACAAAAAAATTCAAGTTCGTTGTTGTGTGCGGAGGAGGAAGCACTGCACGAAAATATATTTCTGGATTAGAAAAACAAGACTTATCAAAAAAAGCATTTTTCCAAGGGCTTTTAGGAATAGCCACAACAAGATTAAATGCAAGATTCATGACTTACTTTTTTAACGAAGACGCGAACAAAGGAATCCCACATGACATGAAAGAAGTGAAAAATCTTTTAGCAAAATACGACGTGGTTTTTTGCGGAGCATTAAGATATGCAAAAAATGAAACTTCTGACGGAACATCAGCAAAACTCGCACGATTTTTCAAAACAGAATTTATCAATATCACAAATATAAAAGGGCTTTATGACAAAAATCCTTTAACAAACAGAAACGCAAAATTCATTCCAAAAATAACTTGGGAAAATTTTTATAAAATGGCAACAAAAAAAAAATTCAAACCAGGTCAACATTTTGTCCTTGACCAAAGTGCAGCCAAAATAATAAAGAAATACAAAATCCCAACATATATCGTAGGTCAAGAAGCAAAACAAATTGAAAATATAATTTTAGGAAAAGAATTTGTTGGAAGCAAAATTGAAAATTAATTTTCACATGTTAGAACAGGAGATTCTAAAGGAGAAAAGCTTTCAATAAACTTAGTGGTTAAATCTCTATCTTTTTTAGGAAGCAAGTATAAAGGTAATTCATCTTTTTTATATCTTAAAACTCTTGCTATGTTTTGGCAAATATTATGATGCTTTTGTTCATTAGCAGAAGTTCTTTTAGTGTTTCCTTCAAATTCTTCTTTAACAAAATTAAGTAATCTATCCTGAACAAAAGAATAATTAACACTATATTTTCTTCCTGATTCAAACTTAGGAACAGGTTTGTTAAAATTTCTACATATAATAATTTCATCAAAATAATTTACAGCTCTTATCACATCTGTAATAATTTCTTTGTTTCCTTTTTTTAATTGCCGATAAAAAAAATCTAAAAACCCAAAATCTCTACCAGCTCTCGCCATATTTCTTGGAGAAAAACTATTATCTCCTCTATAACCAACATTCCTTCCAAGAATTATATTTCCTATCATAAAAAGTTCAACCATTCAAACTTTTTAAGGATTTATATTCAAAAAAGCAACAAATCTAAAAACTCTTTTTTACTTAATCAAAAATGGAAACAATTTTATTGACACAAACAAACTTTAACAAACTTAAAGAAGAAATTAAAAAAAATAAAGACAAAAAAGTAATTTTCACAAGTGAAGATGACGAACTAAATAGAAAAGTTCTTGAAAAACTCCCCATATCTATTTTATTACTAAACCAAAAAAATCGAAAAGATTTTACAAAACAAAGAAACTCTGGACTTAATCAAGTTCTTGCAAAAATTGCAAAGAAAAACAAAATTCAAATTGGAATTAATTTAGATGAATTAGTTCCTGCTCAAGGAAAAACCGAATCTCAACTCCTTGCACGGATTCAACAAAACATAAAACTTTGCAACAAAAACAAAATCCAAATGCAGTTTATTTCAAAACAAAAACAAAATCTAAACTCTCTAAAAGCATTAGGTTCAACATTAGGCATGCCGAGTTGGATGACAAGTGAATTAGAAGAATAAAAAATAAGAAAAAGAAAATAAAAATAAATTGTTTTAGTTATGGTGCTGAACAACAAAATATCTGAGCCAACCTAGTATTATCAAGTTGTATATCACAAGGAACCAATTCTGTAATAATGAACTCTTCTTCACCCAGCAGAGTTTCAGAAAAAAGACAATGGCTATTCTTAAAATATTTAAGATTGTAATTTTCACAAGCCTTGTTTCCAGTAGTTAAATTCCCTAAATTTTCTTCTCCGTTTGGAGAAATAAGCACACAACTATTCAACATTGCCAAAACACCTTCATATGTTACTTCTTCATCGTCTATACGCATACGACCATCCTCAATACAAGCACCATCTACACAACCAAACGCACAATAATGATATTCGGCAAATGTCGGATGATTGTCATTTGGATCACAATAAGTTTCTCTAATTAAACACCTGTCTTCTTTACTTCCATTAGGATTATTTGTAGAATAAGAATTTTTATTAGTTTCTGAGGGACAGGAAAGAACATTTTTATACTCCCACCAATCCCTTTCTTCATTCCAAGAACTTAAAGTGCAAGATTCAATTTCTTCATCACCAAAACCTACAGCACTTCCTTTCTCATAATAATTCAAACCACCATCAGAATCAACACATTCCTCAACAGGTTTTTCATCACCTTGAGAAACTCCTTCACTTGCTATTTCCAAAACAAAGTAATTTTTCCCAAACCAATTTCTTCCAAAACTACTTGCTGTGAAATAAACATTTTCTATTTTTTTGCTTGCCCCTTCTAAAAAAGTATAAGATTTTCCATTTACATTCAGAACACCTTCGACTTCATCAACAGACAATACTCCAAGGATAAATTCTGCTTTTTGAAATTGAATCATTTCTGTATCTCCTTCATATAGTTTAAATCCAACTGAACTTTGCTCATCTCCTGCTTTTCCAGTTAATCCAAACAGCCCTGCAAAAACACCAGAAGCCATAAGAACAACTAAACCCAAACTAATTCCAAAAATTAAATTTTTTTTCATTTTACCTCCTTTCATTTGTCTTTTAAAAAAGATAGTAACAATCATATAACTATAATGTAAATAATCCTATATAAAGATTATGGTAACTTTATGATATGAATATACAACTAAGTGGGAAGATATAAGTTTCATAATTTCAAGTGAATACAGAAAAAATGTCCTAAAAACTTTAGACAGCCCAAAAATGCCCTCTAAAATAAGTAAAGAATTAAATATTAATAAAACACACATAAGCAAAACCCTAAAAGAATTAAAACTAAAAAAACTAATTAAATGTTTAACCCCTAATTCTAATAAAGGCAAATTGTATAAAATATCTGACCATGGAAAAGACATCTTAAAAGAAATATCAAATCTAAAATAATCTATTCCACAATATTACGCCACAAAACATTTTTTAACCCAATTTACTTTTGCAAAACATGGACATTCAAAAAATAATTGAATCATTAACTCCTAACGAACGGAAAATTCTACCACATCTTGAAGAAAAAAATTTAGATGATATTTGCAGAAAATCAAACTTAGACAAAGTTTCTATTTTAAGATCATTCAAATATTTAAAAAAGAAAAAAATAATTTCTTTATCAACACAAAAAAAGAAAATAATTGAAATAGGTGTCAATGGAGCACTTTACAAAAAAAAAGGTTTGCCTGAAAGAAGATTGTTGAACTTACTTTCAGAAAAAAGAATAATTTTAATACAAGATGCACAAAAAGAAAGCAAATTATCCCCCGACGAATTTCGAGCAGCATTAGGAGCTTTAAAGAAAAAAGCTTTGATAGAATTGAAAAATTCAAAAATAATTTTTAATTCAAATAAAGAAGAACTTTCAAGAAAATCTTTAGAAGAACTTTTTTTAGAATCCCTTCCACTTGACCTTGACACACTTTCGCCTGAACAACAATATGCTCTAAAATCTTTACAAAATAGAAAAGACCTTGTTCAAATAAAAGATAAAAAAACAACAAAAATAGAAGTAACAGATTTAGGGAAAAAAATTATTGCATTAAAAATAAATCCGAAAAATTTAATTGAAAAAATAACTTCTGAACATTTAAAACAAGAAAACTGGAAAGGAAAAAAATTCAGAAGATATGATGTAACTTCTCATGTTCCTGTAATTTATGGAGGGAAAAGACATTTTGTAAATCAATCATGCGATTATGCAAGAAAAATTTGGACAGAAATGGGTTTTAAAGAAATGACAGGTAATATGATACAAAGTTCTTTTTGGAACTTCGACGCACTTTTCACACCTCAAGATCATCCTGTCCGAGAAATGCAAGACACTTTTTTCTTAGATAAAAAAACAAAACTTCCTGAAAAAAAAATTGTTAATGCAATAAAAGAAGCACATGAAAAAGGAGTTAAAGGAAGCAAGGGCTGGAGATACACTTGGGATGAAGAAGAAGCAAAAAAACTTGTTCTTAGAACACATACAACGTCTTTGTCATCACAAACTCTTTCAAAATTAAATTTAAATCAACTCCCACAAAAATTCTTCGCAGTTGGAAAATGTTTTAGAAATGAAACAATTGATTGGAAACATGGTTTTGAATTTAATCAAACAGAAGGAATTGTCGTCGATGAAAATGCAAACTTTAGAAATTTGCTTGGTTATTTAAAAGAGTTTGCAAAAAAAATGGGTTTTGAAAAAGTAAGATTTAGACCTGCTTATTTTCCATATACAGAACCAAGTTTAGAAGGTGAAGTTTGGAACGAAGAAAAAAAAGAATGGGTTGAAGTTTTTGCAGCAGGAATTTTCAGACCAGAAGTTACCGAACCTTTACTTGGAAAACCAATTCCAATTCTTGCATGGGGTCCTGGCTTTGACAGAATCATTTTAAAAATATTCGAAATAAACGACCTTCGTGAACTTTACAAAAACGACTTAAATAAATTAAGAAAAATGAGGGTTTTAATGAAATGATAAACAAAAATTTACCAAAAGATTATTACAAAGACATAACAAGAATTGACGAACCTTTATTTGATGTGAAAGCTTGGTATGAAGGCGAATCTACAGAATTAAAAAAATTAATTGGCATTGGTTTGTTCAACACAATATTCATATCTTCAAAAGATACAATAACTATTTATTATGACTGCGAAGAAGCTGAAACATTTCATGAAAAATTAAAAGAAATTTTAACAGATGAATTTTTCAACAATCTGTGTAATGATTTTTTTGAATTAATTGAACAATCAGATAATTGCAAAACAAATGAAGAAATTCATAATTTATTAATCAAATGTTTTCCTATTTTAACAATTTTTGACGAGATTTCAAAATATCCAGAAATTTCATCAGAGCACATTATCCGACGTTTGGAGAGAGTTCGAAAAAACACAGAATCATTTTCTTATGACATAATGAAAAAAGCGAATTTAATTAATGAACCAAAAGATTATATTTATCTTCAGGGAGAATTGTATATCAAACAATAAAATGGCAATAATAACAATACCCAAAAAACAGTTTGAAAAAGACTTTGGAAAACTCACAGAAAAAATGCAAGAGAAAATCGCATTGTTCGGAACTCCTGTTGAAGAAATTACAAAAGAGGATATTCAAATTGAAATTTTCCCAAACCGACCAGATATGCTTTCATATCAAGGATTCAAAAGATCTTTTTTAAATTTCTTAGGGAAAAAAATAGGAATAAAAGAATACAAAGTGAACAACCCAGAAAAAGATTACAAAGTTTTTGTAGAATCTTCTGTAAAAAATATTCGACCCTACACAGCATGTGCAATTGTAAAAGATTTGAAATTAAATTCAGACAAAATAAAAGAAATAATTGAAATTCAAGAAAAACTTCATATAACAGTTGGACGAAAAAGAAAAAAACTTGCAATTGGAATTTATCCTTTAGAAAAAATAAAACTTCCAATAACTTTCAAAGCACTTGAACCTGACAAAATAAAATTCATTCCTTTAGAATCTACAAGGGAAATGTCGGGTTTAGAAATTTTACAAAACCATCCAACAGGAAAAGAATATGCCCCTCTTTTAGCAGGCAAAGAAAAATTCCCAATTTTTATAGACGCTGATAAAAATATTTTAAGTATGCCTCCAATAATTAATTCTCAATTAACAGGGAAAGTTACAGAAAAAACAAAAGATGTTTTTGTTGAATGCTCTGGTTTTGATTTAGAAGTTTTAAAAAAATGTTTGAATATAATTGTGACAAGTTTAGCAGAAATGGGAGGAAAAATTTATCAAATGAATGTAAAAGGAATTAAAACAAAAACACCAAATCTCTCAACAGAAAAAATGCCAATCTCTTTGGAAAACACAAACAAACTTTTGGGATTACAATTAACAGAAAAACAACTAAAACCTCTTCTTGAAAAAATGGGGTATAATTATAATGAAAAAATTGTAGAAATTCCTTCGTGGAGAACAGATATTTTGCATGAAGTAGATTTAATTGAAGATGTTGCAATTGCATATGGGTATGAAAACTTCGAACCTGAAATCCCTTTAATATCCACAATAGGAGAACAAGATTCAAAAGAAATTTTAAAGAAAAAAATATCTGAAATTTTAATTGGTCTCAATATGCTTGAAGTTTCAAATTATCACTTAACAAATAAAGAAGACCAGTTTAGAAAAATGGGAATTCCTGAAAAAAAAGAAAAGAATTTCATTGAAGTTGAAAAATCGAAAACAGATTATACAATTTTAAGAAAAGACCTTTCACATTATTTATTAAAAAATCTTTCAGAAAATATTAATTCTGAATATCCACAAAAAATCTTTGAAATAGGAAAGGTATTTGAATGGCAAAATGAACAACCAAAAGAAGAAGAGCATCTTTGCTTGGCAATTGCACCTGGAAACTTCACAGAAGCAAAACAAATTCTTGAATATTTATTTAAAATGATTGGACTTGAACATAATTTAGAAGAAAGTGAAATTCATGATCCCCATTTCATTAATGGAAGAATTGCAGAAATTATTTTTAATAAACAAAAAATAGGATGTATTGGAGAAGTTCATCCAAAAATATTAAACAATTGGAAAATCAAAATGCCTATGGCATTATTTGAAATTCAATTAGATGAAATTTTTAAAAAATTGATTGAAAAAAATTAGACAAATCACACACAGAATCCAAAATTGCAAATTCCAAAAGAACAACTTTCACAATAAAAAGTTCCTCCACAACCATCAGCCCATCCCCCACATTCATAACCAGAAGTTTCGCATGTAAAAGGAACACAATCAGTCATCTCATTTCCCTTTACCTTATAAAAAGCAACAGGATTTCCTAAAGATTCTTCACCAGATTCTAATTTAAAAATTGGTGCAATAGAAATTTCTGTAAGATCCTTTATCTCAATTTCTGTTAAAGTAAAACTAAAAGCTTGATTTTCTAACTCTTTGATATTTGTGGTTCTCTCAAACACTTCGGAATTCATACCATCACTTGCAATAAATTTTATTTTAGAAAGACTTTCTCCTCCTTTATTTCGTTTAACCACAATTGTAAATCCTCCTACAAAAGAATTATTATTGATAATAACTTTTTCTATATCTAAACTAACCACACCCTTTCCTAAAAAAATTTCTCCTATGCTTCTTTCACCAAGAAAAGGCATTATAAAATTCTGAAAAGTTCCGACTATCATGATAACTAAAATAATTATAATTAATGCTTCAATAGCCCCTGACAAACCTCTTTTGTTCATAAAAAGAATAAGAGATTTTTATTTAAAAAACTATCCGAAATAACCTCTTGTATTTTCTTCAAACTTATTATCCCAATTTTTTTTAACTATTTCTATAACTCCTAATAAATCTTTTTTAATTTCTTTCCAAACTTTATAATTTTCTTTAATAAATTTAGCTTCTTTTTCTTCTGAAAAATCTAAATCAAGTTCAACTAAATCAACTTCAATCTTTGCAAACTTTTTATAAACTTCTTGTAAAACTTCTTTTTCTTTTGAATTTAAAGATTTAACAATTGAAAAAACAAACAAAGGAGAATTTGAAGGATTTAAAAGAGCTTCAGTAAACCTCATGTAATTTGAAATTTTATCCATTAAAAACTTCCTTACTTCTCTAATTAAATAATCTGTTTCCTCTACAGAAATTTTTTCTATTTGAAATTCCTGGTTAAACTCATCAAAATCTGGAAAACCAAACCTTGTCTGAATTTCTAAATATCTTTTCTTTAATTTTTCCAAAGATTCTTCTTTTTCCATAAAAAAGTTAGAAAAAACGATTATTTAAATCTAATGATGTAAAAAATTTATAAACTAACTTTAGAAAGTCTTAAAAACAATTATTTTATTATACTTTAAGAGGTGTAAAAAACCTCAGAAGAGAATTCTAAGAAAATGTAAAATGACTAACAATAAAGAAAAAATAAATAAACAGATTCATGCACAAGAATTAAAATTAAGAATTTTAATGACAAATTCTTGTAATCAAAATTGCCCTAATTGCCTCAATGATTTTCAAAAAAAACCAAAAAAAGGTCAAGAACAATTTTTAAAAATAGAGACTGCAAAAATAGCTATAAAAGAATATGTTAGTGCCTTTAATAAAAAATATCCTTTACAAATTTATTTTAGTGGAGGAGAACCAACACTTCATCCTGATTTAACTGATTTAATAAGTTATGCAAAATCTTTTAATTGCCATGTGACATTAAATACCAATGGAAATTTTCCTGATTCTTTGGAATCAGATTTAAAACATTTTTCTGATATAATTCATTTTGGAACATATAAAATAGATAAAAAACATGCTGAAAAAGTAAAAAGAATGAATGGTCTAATTCAAGGAATTTATCCTCAATTTAATGAATCTTTTATAAAATTTTATTCTTCATATAATCTTCCAATAAAAATATTTAAAGATTTTTATGATAATTCTAATGATTATATTAATTTTGTTGAAGAAATAACAAGAAAGTTTCCGGAAGCAAATTTGTCTTTTAGACACACAGGAATTCAAGAAAATAAAGGGAAAGGATGTTCTAATTGTGAAAAAAAATGCATTACACTAAAAGCTGCTTGGATATTTCCTGATGGAGGCACCTCTCCTTGCCCACAACTATATAAACACCCTATTATTTATCCAAAAAATTCTCAAGAATGGTTTAAATATTTTAATGTTGTAGAAAAATTTCATAAAAAATAATTAAAAAGCCTCAGCTGGGGATTGAACCCAGGACCTTTACATTACCAATGTAACACTCTACCAACTGAGCTACTGAGGCATGTTAAATTTTAAGAATTATACTATAAAAATTTATTTCTTCATAACCTTAAGAAAAACTAAAATTAACAAAACAATTATAAGTGCAACTGAAACAAAACCAAAAAGAATTGCCAAGAGGTTAAATAAATTTTGAAAAAATCCACCAGAAATATACGATAAAATCCAAGACAAAATAAATAAAATTAAGAAAAATATTAACCTTCTCAAAGTCATATTAATTTTCTTTGCACTTGAACGAACCATTTTTTTAGAAGAACTTTGATTAAGTTTCTTTTCCACTTTCTTTTTTTTCACCTTTTTTTTAGCCATCTTATAAAATGTTTAACAAAATAAAGTTTATAAATTTATCCTGAACTAGAAGAATTTGTTTTCCAAT
>Ga0268285_1001262_pt1 | contig 12525 bp, 10 predicted proteins | sample saktaG_2_FD_190144 | JGI IMG/M metagenome (GOLD analysis project Ga0268285, IMG submission 190144) | Saline water microbial communities from Sakinaw Lake, British Columbia, Canada - sak_2013_06_06_120m | ecosystem: Environmental > Aquatic > Non-marine Saline and Alkaline > Saline ... | reverse complement strand
TAAGCGATGACTGGCGCAAAATCGCGATAATTTTTTTATCAATATCTTTTCCCGAAGCGCGCAACTCGCCCAAAATATCGCCAATGGATTTGCCGCTATAGGTTAAAAGTCCGGAAAGCGCCACCAAATGCTGGGGACTCAATTTGCCGGTGCCATCATCCCAAACCGGCGTTATCCCTAAAAATTTTAGTTTAATATCCCTCGTACTAATCATAAAATAACAAGCACTAAATCCTAAATTCTAAACAAATTCAAAATCACAAATCATAAATCATAAACAAAATACTTACCGCTGTTTCTAATCATTTTGTTTTGAATTTACGATTTAAAATATTTGGATTTATTTAGGATTTAGAATTTAGGGTTTAGGATTTGAATTTTTCTTCAGTGATTTTTGATCCCACCGCGCCGCTCTGGCCGGCATATTTGTGGTCTTTTTGCGATAAATAGGGGACGCCCGAAGGCGAGGAAAGCGTCTCAAAAGTCATTGCGCAAATCCTCATCCCCGCATAGAGAATTATCGGCCGGATGCCCAGATTGCCGAACTCCATCACCGCCTTGCCGGTCCATCCCGGATCAAACCGCGCGGCGGTGCTGTGCACCACCAAACCCAACCGCCCCAACGACGATCGGCCATCCAGGCGTCCCATCAAATCAGAAGAGAGAGTGATGGTTTCCTTGGTAACCGCGATCACAAATTCGCGCGGCTGGATGATAAACGGCATATCGTCGCCCACGATCACTTCTTCCATCAGTTCGCCGTTATAATTGTTTTTCACGTCAATGAACGCGTAATTTGACGGCTTAAACATTTTGAAATGATTGCCCAAAGACAAATCAAGTGAACATGGCCCAAGCTGGCTGGAAAAATCCGGCACCGGATCAATTTTGATTTTCCCCTCGGCCATATACCGCCGAATATCAGTATCCGATAATATCATACCTTTAGTTTATTTAAATTTTAGATTTTGAATTTCGTATCCCGCATTCGAGGTCGTTCCTCGGCGTAATCGCCGAGGTGCGACCTCTACAAACTCGCATTCGTATTTATGTATTTACAATTCCCAATTTTTCATTATATCTCTTTTCCCCCCGCCCGCCAACCTTGACAAAATCAACAAATCTCCACATTAAATAACCTGCCCGCGTGCTTCTCTATACCCCAATCCTACCACGCCGCAAAGAATAAATTAAAATCGGAAATTTGAATCCGGTATCACGAAAAACCAAAAGGCGGACATAAAGCCCGCCCCTACGGGTAATCAAAACCCCGCTTGCGCGGGGCTTTGGATTTGGTGCTTACACCGGTACCTGCCTGAATACTTACTCCACCGTTATCCCCATATTCTTGGCCGTGCCGGAGATGATCTTCATCGCGCCTTCAACATCAACCGCGTTTAAATCGGGCATTTTTTGTTCGGCGATTTTTTTGAGCTGGGCCTTGGTGATCTTGGCAACGATTTTTTTGTTGGGTTGCGCCGATCCTTTTTCAATGCCGGCGGCTTTTTTCAAAAGCTCGCTTGCCGGCGGCTGTTTCAACAGCAACGAAAAACTCCGATCTTCATAGACGGTAATTTCCACCGGCACCACAAAACCCATCATCGGACGCGAAATATCGTTGAACTGCCTCACAAACTCAGCCAGATTAACACCATGTTGGGCCAAAGACGGCCCCACCGGCGGCGCCGGTGTTGCCTTGCCGGCCTGAATTTGCAACTTTACCACTGATTTTATTTTTTTAGCCATATTTTTGCGAAGCAAAAATCCTAAATCCCAAACTCTAAATCCCAAACAGTCTCAATGTTCAAAATTATAAATTCTAAACGAGATGCAGAGTGGTATTTTGTTTATAATTTAGGATTTGTGATTTTGAGTTTGTTTAGAATTTAGGATTTAGTGCTTAGACTTTGACGAGTTAAATTTTTTTAATTTGCAATGAATCCAATTCCACCGGAGTGTCGCGGCCGAACATTGAAACCAACACCTTCACCTTGCCGCGCTCGCGGTCAATCTCGGAAACCTTGCCTTCGGAATCCTTGAACGGTCCATCAATGATTTTCACCAATTCGCCGATTTCCACCTCAATATTGAATTCCGGTTCGGACATTTCCATCCGCTTTTTCAATTCGGTGATTTCTTCAAAGGAAACCGGGATAGGCGTGGTCCCCGCGCCAACAAATCCGGTCACGTTGGGAGTGTTTCGCACCACATACCACGAATCATCGGTAACCATCATTTCCACCAGAATATAACCCGGATAGATTTTTTCCTCCACGGTTTTGCGCTTGCCTTCCTTGATTTTAATTTTCTTTTCCTTGGGAACGATAACATTAAAAATCTTGTCTTCCATTCCCAAAGATTCAATTCTTTGTTTCAAGTTTTTGGCCACCGCCTCTTCATAGCCCGAATAAGTATGGATCACATACCAATTCTTTTCGGACATTATTTGTTGTTTTGCCATAGATCGCGATCAAAGTTAAATTTGTTGAAATTTGATTTCAAAGGCAAGTGAAATCAATTTTCAACAAGTTTAACGGATAAATACATCAAAAAATTTATTCGGCTCGCAGGACGAATTTTTGCAACAAAAAGGTAAATCCCCAGTCCAATGATCCCAAAAACAGAGCGGTGGCAACCATAAAACCGATAACCAGCAAGGTATAGTTGACCAATTGCGGCCGCGCCAGCCAATTGACTTTTTTTATTTCCACGCGCGACTCTTTCAAAAACTTTATGATTGTATTAATAATATTCATACTTTGCCCTCTCTTAAAAAAGCCCCGCGGGCTTTATAGTCCGACAATACCAAATATCCCCAAAAATGTCAAAATTCGCGGCTATCCCGCGCCGCGCCTCCGGTCGCGCCAGAAATTAACCGCCAGCAACACCGCCACGGCAACCAACCCGGCAAACATCAACCATTCCCACGCAAACAAATCGCGCCCGCCAAATTTCTTTTCCAGTTCAATGTTCTGATACACGCCCGCGCCGGTTTTCAATTCAAACGGACTGCCCCGGTAGGTCGGATAACCGGATGCCTCAACTTGCAGATAATACCCGCCGGCCGGGGCCAAAAACGCGTAATTGCCAGTAGCGTCAGTTGTTTGCGGATTTTCCTGTTGATAATCTTCGGCGGGCCACAGTTCAAACTCGCCGGTTTGAATATTTTTCCAATAAAGCGACACAATAGTATCGGAGATTCTTGCTTCTTTTCCGCCTGACTTTTCAAAAACATAGCCCTCCGGGTCAATGAGCAAATTCACCTTTATTTCCCTGTCGCTTTGCGCGAAATCTTCATAATCAATCTTTGCAGTAAGATCATATTCCCCGCGGACTTGCGGCGCGTCAATCCGCGCGATAAAAACGCCATCGCCGTCATCATCTTGGTAGTCAAACTCGGCCAAAACATTGGCATTTTCATTTTGCGCCAAAACGCGCGAAGCGAATATTTTTTCAAAAAGCCCGCCGGTTTTTTGGTTTTGGATTTTTAACACAATAGCTCCTTTAACCGACCGCGCCGGATGTTCCGGCTTGACGATCAATTCCAGCGCGGTATTTTTGACAATTTTTATTTTTTGTTCCGCTTTTCCATCTTGATCGGCGGCAATTTTCACCGACAAGTCAATACCAAACGCGCGCGCGAAAATTACTTCTTCGGGAATTTTTTGAGCGTTTCGCGCGATATCGCCGCCGCCCAATATCTTTGCCAGATCCGGCAAGTTAAACACGACATTTTTTAGCTTGGTAATATCGGCAATCGTTTTCACGCCGGTTTTTTTGAGAGTTTCAAAGAGCTGGGGAAATTTTTGCGCGAAATTCAAAAGCGACTCGGGGAGAAATGAAAATTCCGTTTTGTTTTGCTCTGCCGCCGTTTGCGCTTGGCCATCTGAAATCTCGGGCAGCTGTGGCACCTCAATTTCGATTATCTCCTCGTCCGGCAAAGCGTCCGGTTCAATATCTTGCGGCGCGCTTTCCGGTACCGCTTGCGAGGGCGCGGAATTTTGGGTTTGATCGCCAAACCAATTCCATGGCCAATTAAAAGTAATTTTGTTTTCTTTTTCTTCGGGCGGTGTTTTTGGCATAGTTTGCGCCTCAACATAGGCAGCATTGTATTGCCCGGCGATACTGCCGGTTTGAGTTGCCGCGGCAGTTGCGGTTTGAGTTGCCGCGGCCCAATCGGTCTTCACCCCGTAATCAACCGTGCCGCAGGAATCCGTGGTCGCGCAGTTAAAAACCAGCCAGCCGATGTTTTCGCCCCAAGCATACCCCGAAAATTCTCCCGAAGAATTAATCGTCACTCCGCCGCCCGTTGGCGCGAAATTTATCCAGCCGATGTTTTCGCCCCAAGCATACCCCGAAAGGTTACCTTCCCCGTCATTGGCAACTTTATAATCAACTGTGGCGCAAGACGAAGTGTTGGAACAATTCAACGACGCCCAGCCAATATTCTCGCCCCAGGCATAGCCGGTTAATTCGGTATCGCTCACCGCCACATCGCCCTGACTCGTGCCAAAATCAAGCCAGCCGGAATTTTCCGTCCACGCGTATCTGTCGGTTGAATCAACCGTCCCCGCCATTACAAATTGCGATGTCGCAAAAACCACAACGAGTAAAAACAACAATTTAAAAAAATTTTTAACCACTTTAAGATTTATTAATCACGGACACAGCGAACATAACTAGAAACACTCTTGCCGATATAATTTGTGTATGACGAACTAAAAGTAAACCCCCATGCATACAAACTATTACTAAAGCGATTTGTGGACGAATAGTAGTAGCCACTCATTGTGTTCGGGAAATATGTCGTATTAATTGAAGGACTAGCGGTTGAATAATTCACAATACTTAACAGCTCGTTGATATTGGGCAAGCGCCAATCATTATATTTAACACCTTCATTTTCCGAACAATCGCCGTCAACGGCAAACGTATCATCATTACACAACGCCACTGTTTCACACTGCGCCAGCGCGTTTTCCCAAGTCATTGTTGACGCGCTTCCCGTGCCGCAAGTAGCGCCGCTCAAACCTTCACTGCATTTTTTCCACATCAGGTTGGTGCAGTTGTCGATGATTGTGCCATCGCCGTTGTCGGTAAACGACGCATCCGTTCCCGAAGCCGCGCGGTCGCAAACCGCGGAATTGGCCGAAGTATAATCATGGTCTTCGCCATAAGTATCAGTGTAGCTTGCGGTTTGGCCAGTGTCGGGCAACAGCGATCGCCCCGACTCCATCGTGCCCGCGACCCCGAATATCGTCGTCCCCGAAGCGATGTTTGCCGCCAACAGGTTGGTGTCGGAAGCGGTGCAAGTCTTAGAACCCGAATACAACCCGTCGGGAATAGTAATCGCCAAACTGCCGTTGGCGCCTTCCACATTATCGCCCGCCGCCGCCGTGCCCGTAATCTCGCTGCCATCCACCCAAGCAATCTTGCCTGAAAGAATGTCTCCCGCGACCGCGTCGCCGCTGGAAGTGTCCGCCACATTGCCGTCCCCGCCCACGCCGAATATCGTCGTCCCGGATTTGATATTACCTGCAATTAAATCAGTGTCTGAGGCAGTGCAAGTTTTAGAGTTCGAGTACAAGCCATTGGGAATTGTGATTACCAATTGACCATTTTCGCCATTCACATCATCGCCCGCAGAAACATTGCCCGTAATCTCGCTGCCATCCACCCAAGCAATCTTGCCTGAAAGAATGTCTCCCGCGACCGCGTCGCCGCTGGAAGTGTCCGCCACATTGCCGTCCCCGTCCACGCCGAATATCGTCGTCCCGCTTTTGATATTTGCCGAAATCAGATCGCTGTCGCCGGCGCAATATCCCTCGCCGTTGTGATAGCCCAAGGTAATCGCTTGATTACTTGTTGACGGCGTGATCGTCTGCGCGCCATTATCGGCAATCGCTCCATCCACCCCCAAATAGACAGTGCCTTCCAAAATTTTTGATCCATCAACAGTCGGGATTTTGTCGTAAATCTGAGTTAAGGTATACAAAGACCCTGCCGGGTCAGCAGATGGCGAAAAGCTGTGGTTGCCCGCCGTTGCCGCGGTGTTGGTATCCAGCCGATTGTAAATATCGGTAAGCGTATAGCCGGTTGCCGCCGGACCGGCAGTCGGCGTCAAACTGCCCGCCCAAACCGCGCCACCGCAAACCGCCGCGGCAACAATCATAATCGCCACCTCCCGAAAAAACTTTTTTAAAGTTATCATATTTTTTAAATTATTCTGGCGCTATTTAATTATTTGACTTTTAATTCTTTAACTCTTTGACTATTTTTCATTTTACCCCAACCTCCCCAAAGCTCCAAACAAAAACCGGCAGGAGTCTTGCTCCTGCCAGTTTTTGTTAATTTTTCTTGTAGGCAACCCACGATTCAACATGCTTCTTGATTTCCGGAACACCGCCAAAAATATCCAACAAGAATTGCCGGTCGGTGAGCGAGGGAAAATTATTTTTGCCCAGATAGTCCAAATAACTTGACCACCGATATTCCTCAAGGAATTTTATCGCGGCGGGAACATCGTCAATTCCCAATTCTTTCCATCCCGACTTAATAATTGAAAGCGGATTGGCGTGAATATAAACAAACACATTTTTTAAATATTCATTTCCGCTGATATGCTTAGCTTCAAATTTTCCCTGGAACAAATGTCCAACACGCTGGTATTTGGTATTAACGAAAGAAGTATATCCTGAACCAAATTTTTGCATAAAAATACTCACTCCATTCGTTTTAATTTGCCTCAATAATAAATGAATATGATTCGGCATAAAGACAAATGACAATATTTCTACCGGCTTGTTCCTTTTATCCGTTTCATCAAAATCAATAATTTTACCGGATATAATCTTCTTTTTAATTTGTTTTCTCAATTGCCTTTGGCGACGGATTGTCACCGGCAAAATATTATTAAATTCATACAAAGAAAAGACTCCCCGCCAATTATCTTCTTCTCCCATAAAAACCAGCCGGCCATCAACACCGCGCAGAATAATATGGTAAATTTCGCCATTTATAAATTGTATTTTTCTTTGTGCCATAAGCTTGTTGTTATTAAAAACTGGCAGAGGCAAGACTCCTGCCAGTTTTTAAACGTCAAGGTTTTTCACGGTTTTGGCCCATGTTTGGATGAATTTCTTGCGCGGTGGCACCTCGTCGCCCATCAACATATCAAACACCTCGTCCGCCTCCTGCGCATCTTCAACCTGCACTTGCAACAACACGCGATTCTTCGGGTTCATCGTGGTTTCCCAAAGTTCGTTGGCGTTCATTTCGCCAAGACCTTTGTAGCGCTGGATGTTTAACCCCGGTTTGGTGAAAATTTTTAAAATCTCATTTTTTTCATCTTCGGTGTAGGCATAACGAATTTCTTTGCCCGCGGCTATTTTATAGAGCGGCGGCTGGGCGATATAAAGATAGCCTTTTTCAATAATCGGCTTGAAATAGCGATAAAACAGCGTGAGCAAAAGCGTGCGGATATGATTGCCGTCCGAGTCGGCATCGGCCATAATCACAATGTGCTGATAGCGCAGTTTTTCCAAATTGAAATCATCAGCCACCGCCGTTCCCAGCGCGATAATCAAAGATTTGATTTCTTTTGATTCCAGCATCTTGTCCAGCCGCGATCGTTCCACGTTCAAAATTTTGCCACGCAATGGTAAAATCGCCTGAAACCGACGATTGCGGGCTTGTTTGGCCGAACCGCCCGCCGATTCTCCCTCCACGATATAAATCTCGGAATCCTCGGGACTGCGCGAACTGCAATCGGCCAATTTGCCGGGCAAAGACAGCCCATCCAAAATACCTTTGCGCAAAACCGTTTCCCGCGCGGCCTTGGCGGCCTTGCGCGCCTTGTGCGACAAAATGCATTTTTCCAAAATCGCCCGCGCGTCTTGAGGATTGCGCTCCAAAAAATCGGTGAGCGCCTCAGACACCACCGCTTCCACCGCGCTCTTTGCTTCGGGATTGCCCAACTTGCCTTTGGTCTGGCCTTCAAATTGGGGCTCGCTGATTTTAACCGATACCACCGCGGTCAACCCCTCGCGCAAGTCCTCGCCGGCAAGATTGTCATCGCCGGATTTCAAGATGTTATTTTTGCGCACATAATCATTAAACACACGGGTGGTTGCCGCGCGAAAACCGGTCAAATGCGTGCCGCCCTCGGCGGTCACAATATTGTTGGCAAAGCTTTGTTCCATTCCTTCAAACTCATCGGTATAAATGAACGCCACCTCCACATTAACGCCGTTTTTATCGCCGGTCGCGTAAAAAACATTTTTGTGCAGATCGGTTTTGCCGCGCGTGAGATATTGCACATATGAATAAAGCCCTCCCTCAAAATAAAACGAATATGCCATTTCCGGCAACACGGATTTGTTGACGATGTTGATTTTAACCCCTTTGGTCAAATAGGCCTGCTGACGCAAATGGGTAATGATTTTTTTAACGTCAAATTTAATCTCCTTGAAGATTTGCGGATCGGGATCAAAAGTAATGCCGGTGCCGTGCTCGTCGCATTTGCTCGTTTTTTTCACCGCCGCGCGGGGCTTGCCCCGATCGTATTCCTGAACATACAGTCCGCCATCGCGGCAAACTTCGGCTTTGGTCCAAGTTGACAAAGCGCACACCACCGACACGCCCACGCCATGCAAACCTCCCGAAACCTGATAGGCTTTGGAACCGAATTTGGCGCCGGCATGCAAAGTGGTCATCACGGTTTCCAGCGCGGATCTTTTTGTTTGCGGATGAATGTCCACCGGAATCCCCCTGCCGTCGTCTTTCACTTCCACGCGGTTATCGGGCAATAAAATCACGTCAATGTTTTTGCAATGGCCGGCCATGGCCTCATCCAGCGAATTGTCCACCACTTCCCAAATCAAGTGATGCAAACCATCCAAGCCCGTGGAACCGATATACATTCCCGGGCGCTTGCGCACCGGATCCAATCCTTCCAAAACGGAAATATCCTTGGCGCTGTATGATTCCTTTTGTTTATTTTCATCTATTTGTTTTGCCATATCAAAATTGAAAATTTAAAAATCAAAATTAAAAATTACAATGCAAAATTAAAAATTAAGAGTGCGGGATTTTAACATTTTAAACTTTAAATTGTCATTTTGATTTTTGATTTTTTAACTTTAAAATTATTTTTTATTTTTTCACGCGCCACTCGGGATTTTTTTCAATTGCCGCAATGGTTTTTTTCTGCCAATCATCAATCTCCCAAGATTCAAGCGTTTTTTCGGCGGAACGCAAGTGAAATTTGAAAAGAATGTTTTTGGTTTTCTTGTCCGGGTAAATGTATGGTTCGCCGGCAATTTCAAAACTTTCAATCAATTTTGCGTCGTCCGCTTGGCGCGCAACATCAACCACGCAAGCCAACAATGTTTGCAAAGGAACGTCAACCGAAATGTCGCGCAAAGCCTCGGGATGCCGAGGCAAGGGCACGTATTCAATCTTTTCCGAGGCGGCATCCGCCAGCAAGTTCAAATTAAGCTCAAAAACAACCGGCGGTTCAATGCCTGTTTTTTGGGCAATTTGCCGATCCAGCCGCCCCAAGACGCCGATCTGTTTTTTACCGGCCAAAATTTTGGCACGACACGCCAAATCCAGCAATTTGCCGTCGGATTTTTCTTGAGAACCAAACTGTTCAATGGAAAAATTTTTAACCCCCAAGCGCGATGCCAAAAATTCCAGCGCGCCTTTGACAGCAAAAAACTCGGCGCCGCGAGCCGCGCCGGCAATCATCACCGGCTCATCGCGCAAGCCCTTGCCGAATATCTTGCCAACTTCAAACTGGCGCAAATCGCCAAATTCGCGATTGCCGCAAAAATTTTTCAAAAGATTGATAATCAACGACGGCCGCAAAAAGCGCAAATCGGCGTTCACCGGGTTGATTATTTCAAGCAAACTGCCGCGATCAACGCCAAAATTATGGCAATCAACCGGCGAGATAAACGAGTAATTGCGGGTTTCCGAATATCCGGCGGCAATCATTGCGTCTTTGGCTGCGTTTTTTCGCCGCCAAAAATCATTCTCTGCCGGTAGCAGAATTTGGACGCACGGCAATTGGGGCGCGATTTTGTCATAACCGGCAATGCGGCCAATCTCTTCAATCAAGTCCCGCGCAACGCTCACATCCGCCCGCGCCGCGGGAATGGCAACCTCCAAATCATCGCGCCCGGCTTTGCGCACGGAAAATCCCAGCGCTTCCAGATTCTTTTTGGCCGTCGCGGTCTGAATTTCTTCTCCCAGTAAAATTTCCGCCTGCGGCACATTTAAAATTATTTTTTGGGATTTTGCCGGATGCGGATATTTATCAACCGCGCCGGCAAGAATTTGTCCGCCGCCGGTAAGCGCGATCAATTCCGCCGCTCTTTGCGCCGCGTAAAGCGTGCCCGAAGCACCAATGCTATGCTCAAAGCGATAGGACGCGTCAGTATTCAGCCCCAAACGGCGCGAAGTTTTGCGAATCGTTTGCGCGTCAAAATTTGCCGATTCCAAAATAATGGTTGAAGTTTTTTTGTCAATTTCAGCGCGTTTGCCGCCCTTTATGCCTGCCAACGCCAGCGGCCCGGCCTCATCGGCGATCACCGCCATCCACGGTTCCAAATTAAATTTTTTGTTGTCCAAAGTTTCAATGATTTCGCCTTTTTCGGCCAAGCGCGCGATAATTTTTTTTGACTTGCCCCTGCCCTGCGCCAGCTTATCCCAGTCAAACGCGTGCAGGGGCTGGCCGGTTTCCAGCATCACATAATTGGTCGCGTCCACCACATTGTTGATCGCCCGCAAACCGCAAGCTTCCAAACGGCGAACCATCCAATCGGGCGATGATTTCACTTTTGTTTGCGCTACCGCCATTGCGGTGTAGCGCGGACAAGATTTTTCGTCTTGAATTTCCACGGCAACCAGCGTTTTGGCCGCCACCTGATTTTTTGATTTCGGAATTTTAACCTTGGCAAAATTCGGCTTGACGCCCAAAAACGCGCCGATCTCCCGCGCCATGCCGATGTGCGACAAGCAATCCGGCCGGTTAGAAAGAATGTTGGCGTCTATAACCCAGTCTTTGCCGATCTTTTTGGTGCCCTCAACCTCAAAACCATGCGCCATGATCAAGCGCGCCAATTCCCGCGGTTCGGGAAGTTTTTTATTGAAAAATGATTGAAGCCACCCGTAGGAAAACAACATAAACTGCCAATATCCAATACTCAATTTTCAATTTTCAAAATTTGTTTAAATTTTTGAACATTGAATATTTTTTGAAAATTGGTTTTTGGATATTGAATATTTTTTCAAAATTGGTTTAAGAATCTTTGGTTGCCCTCGTAGAACAATCTGATGTCATTGATTTTGTATTTAATCATCGCCAAGCGATCCATGCCGATACCAAACGCAAATCCTTGCCATTTTGCCGGATCCACGCCGGAATTTTTCAGAACATTGGGATGCACCATTCCCGCTCCCATAATCTCCATCCAGCCTGTTCCTTTGCACGCGGGGCATCCCCGGCCGGCGCAATTCACGCACCGCAAATCAACTTCAAATGATGGTTCAGTGAACGGAAAAAACGACGGCCGCAAACGAATGCTATCATTTTTGCCCTTCTTGTCCGCACCGGCAGAAAAAAATCGGCAGAAAAATTCATCAATCACCGCCTTGAAATTGGCCACCGAAATATCCTTGTCCACCATCAGCCCCTCAACCTGATAGAAATTGGGCATATGGGACGCGTCCACCGCGTCGCGCCGAAAAACACGGCCCGGCACAATAATACGCAAAGGCGGCTGGCGGTTTTCCATATAGCGCACCTGGCCGGGACTGGTGTGCGGCCGCAAACACAAACCGCCGTCCAAAAACAAAGTGTCAAACACATCGCGCGCCGGATGATCCTTGGGAATGTTTAGCGCGTCAAAATTATACCATTCGGTTTCCACTTCGCGGCTTTCCACAATCTCAAACCCCATATTGCCAAAAATTTCAGCGATTTCACGCTCAATCAAGGTGAACGGGTGTAAATGTCCTATCTTCGGCGCGACTCCCGGCAAAGTGGGATCAAAAAAATCCCGCTCGCCATGGAAGGCGTCTTTTTCTTTCAATTCGCTTGATTTTGCTTCAAATGCCGCGGTCAATATCTGTTTTGTCTCATTGGCCGCCACTCCCATTTTTCCACGCTCTTCTTTGGTTAATTTTCCCAACGATTTGAAAAATTCACCCAGCAATCCATTTTTATCCAGATATTTTTTATAAACCAAACCAAGCTCGGCTTGATTGCCGGATTTTTGAATTTCTTCGCTCGCTTCATTTTTTATTTTCTCCAAATCCAACCCCTCCATTATATCTTCTCACATTAACTACAATACCCCATTTTACCCTATTCACACAAAAAAACAATATCCAGTATTGTACAATGCAACATGAGCACGAAACAGAATCCGATTCCGGCGCAAGATGAGCATCAAAACAGCTCCCTTGCGCAAAAGCGCAAGCTGCCGCACACTCGCAGATATGACACTTCAAATGAAC
>Ga0268285_1001254_pt1 | contig 12592 bp, 2 predicted proteins | sample saktaG_2_FD_190144 | JGI IMG/M metagenome (GOLD analysis project Ga0268285, IMG submission 190144) | Saline water microbial communities from Sakinaw Lake, British Columbia, Canada - sak_2013_06_06_120m | ecosystem: Environmental > Aquatic > Non-marine Saline and Alkaline > Saline ... | reverse complement strand
GGAATATGGAAGAAATTATCGAGCGCCCTGTATCAATTGTAGCTGTCACTCGCGAGACCACGGTCAAGTCGGCCGTGGACATTATGTCCGGAAACCGCATTGGCTGTCTGATCGTTAATGATCGTAATGGGAAATATGCAGGTATTGTGACAGAGCGTGACGTCGTCAGTCGGGCAGTTGCATCTTCGATGGACCTTGAAAAGACCACAATCTCGGAGATTATGACTCCGCACGTTGTTTCCTGCTCTATTGGGACTCCCGCCGGTCGGGCGAGGGAGATTATGGCCGCTCATCATATTCGTCATCTTCCCGTAATTGACAACGGCGTGGTTGTCGAAATCCTCTCGGTTCGTGATTTGATGGGACAACAACTTCTCGAAGACAGAGCGGCGGCTGAAGATGTTGCGATGCTTGCCAATTGCCTTAAGAGCATAGAGCTAAGTGAAGCAGCCAATACGGTCACCGAAGAAGTGCCCAGGCTTTTTCAGGCCACCCGGTGTCTGCTGTGTCTTTGGGGTACCTCATCCGGTTCTCACGAGGATAGTGACAAGCCCCCGATTGTGGTAAGCGACACCGATTGTTTATGCAGCAAAGAACACCTCAAATCTCCGGTCGAAGGCGACGAATTATTGGGTGAAAGCGGATTTTATCATGACAGTGTTCCGAATGAGTGTCGGATGGCCGGTGCGCAAGGACCCCGCATGGTGATTCCGCTGTCGATCCTGGGTCTTAAAGAAAACACAAAAGAGCAGTTGTCCGGCTATTTGTGCATGTGCGGACTGGCTCATGGCGGCATAGTCAACAGGGAGCTGACTTCTTATAAGGCGAAACTCACGCGGGAAATTCTGACATCTCATCTGACCAACGCGAGTCTCTATCATCAGGCGAGGCTAACGTCTCAGACCGATGCGCTCACGGGCGTCGGCTCAAGGAGACTTCTCGAGGACAAGCTCGAAGCGGAATGTGCCCGTGCCATAAGGTACAAGCGTCCATTCTCGGTAGCCATCATCGACCTCGACAATTTTAAAACTATTAATGATGTATTTGGCCATGCCACAGGTGACGATGCCCTCAAAAAATTTGCCGAATGCATGAAAAACCAGAAGAGGATCCCGGATATACTCGCCCGCTATGGAGGTGACGAGTTTGTCGTCCTGATGCCTGAAACCGAAGCGAGCGATGCTCTGACATTCATAGAGAGGATTCGAGCGAAAGTCCAGCAAATAGAGGTTCAGGAAAACGTCTCGATGACGATCAGTTGCGGGGTTGCCCAAAGTTTGCCCGATTTCAGCGACTCTTCCAGCAACGTGATTCGCAGGGCGGACCTGGCTCTGTACGAAGCCAAGAGCGCCGGCCGGAATTGTGCCAAGCTCTGGAATGAAAAAATGTCAAAGGTTCTCAAAGCCGGTGACATTGAGTTTGAAAAGATTAAGAAGCTTAAAAGACGTGTCGCAGGCCTGTCGGAGCAGGCGGAGAAGATGTTTATGCAGAGCATCTGGGGATTGGTCCAGGCTCTTGAGGCCAAAGATCCTTATGCGAAAAAACATTCCGAAAGCGTGATGCATTATGCCGTCGCTATTGCCGGGATGATGAAAATCCCCCCCAAACAGTTAGATGTTCTTAGCCGTGCTGCTATGATTCACGATATCGGAAATATCGGGATTCCTGATGCAATTCTATCCAAACCGGGAAGGTTAACGCCCCGTGAGCGCAAGATCATTGAGCAGCATCCGCTTATTGCTGTACGCATACTTGACAAAATGAGCTTTCTTGAACAAGAGGTTAAAATTGTTCGAGCCCATCATGAGAAATGGAACGGCCAGGGATATCCGGATGGTCTTTTGAATACTTCTATACCAATTGGTGCTCGCATTTTAGCTGTAGCTGATACGTTTGATGCACTTATTTCAGATCGATCGTATCATAATTCGCGGTCTGTTGCCGAAGCGATCGGGATATTAACCGATTCATCCGGATACGATTTCGATCCCGAAGCCGTTAAAGCGTTGACCTTGTGGGTCCGGAAGGTTCAAAACCAGCTCGGCGATGTGGATCAACTTACGCCGGAAGATTTGCTGGATTCACAAAAGCACCTCGACGGTAGATCTATGGTTGAGCTTGTTGCTGATACTTGCGCAGTTGACGCTTGATATTTTCGATACGGACATTAAAAGGCGGGTGCGAGGAAAAATAACTGCCGAGATCAAATTGGCTCGGAGGCGAGTTCAGTTCTGCTAAGCGTGAGAATAATTGTATGCAGGCGGCTGGTTCATAACCTGCCGCGGCAACCAGACGCACTCCGAGCCGGTCCGCTTCTGATTCCAGATCCTTTGAATAAGCGCTCTCGAGGAATTGCACACCGACCTTGCGCAGCCAGCCTGAAAGGACCCCGCGAATCGGTGCTGCCCGGGATGCTACGGCAATTGCCGAATTGCTGACGATACGGTTCATTGCGTGTCCCCGGATAGTGTGAGCCATCTCATGTCCCAGGATGCATGCAATCTCATTCTGATCGTACCGGCACAGTTCAATCAGCGATTGGGTCACAAAGATGAAACCTCCCGGCAGGGCAAAGGCATTGGGCTCGGGGCCTTTGACAGTTTCAAAACTGAATCTTCGAGACTTGTTGGCGACGCGGGCGGCAAGACGATTGCCTATTTCATTTAACATCTGGTTGGTCTGTGGTTCCTGCTCCCGCCCCAATTGCTGCCTGATTTCGCGTGCCAGGTCCAGGCCGACTTCATGTTCGACTTTGATAGCGTCGGCCTCGCTGCCGGTTACCGATTGCCACATCCACTTGGCCTTGCGAACTTTCGGCCCGACCTTTCGGCCCAGATTGTAGAATAGACCGCTCAATTTACGTTGTCTCCAAAACAAGCCCTAAGGCAGGATTGGCCGGAGCCTTGATATTCAAATCCGAAGCCGAAGGTATAAAAGGTCATAGAAGCAATCATAAAACTATATTCTTCTTAATGTTACATGTGTTTTTGTGCCAAACGAGCATTGCATAACTATAGCGGACACAGTGCATGCTGTCAATGGAAACAAAACCGCGATAACAATGAAAGTGCCGCCATTTTCTCAATGAACAGACAAAAGAATACTCTGCTTGACAACGTCACAATCTCTGTTAGATTGATTGGAAGCTTAGAAGTCGTTTATAGTATCAAAAGGCGTTCTGTTTAAGTTTGAGAGGAGTTGACTAACTTATGACTCGTAAAACATACCTGTTATTGATTTGCATGATACTCTTCTGGGATTATGTCTGTTCAGGAAAGCTTGCGCAACTCGAATGGGGCAATCCAAAGGTCAATGTAAAGCAAGATGCGTCTCAGTGGATCATCCAGGGGGAACGTCTCACAGTAGTAGTTGACTCAAATACCCTTGCGATGCAAGTCAGGGACAAGGACATTTCATGGAACATAGAGGGTTCAACACAAGGAGATCTGACTATTGAACATAGCGGCCGGAACATCCCTTTGTGTCTTAAAGATGCGAAGCAAATTAAAATAGAACCTTATGAAACAGGATTCAAGTCTGGAATAAAAATCCAGTTGAATGACTACCTCCATGAAGACGAGCTGCTGGAAATTCGCTTACAGCTCAATATATGCCTTCAGGCTCCCAGCGAAGATCTCGTTTGCGAACTGGTTGCTCAGGAAGATGCCGCTGCTGTTAAACAATGTTTATGGCCGGCCCCCTTTGAAAAGGCAAGTTTCGATTTCACAGTTGTCCCTTTCATGCAGGGAATGTTGCTGCCAAAGGAATGGTCGCAGCGCGTTTGGCTTTATGACACAATCTCTTACGGACGCGGTCTCTACATGCCCTGGTGGGGTCACCAGAAAGGTGATTCTGCAGCAATGGTTATTCTTGAGACGCCCGCCGATGGCGGCTGCCACTTTTCACATCCTGCAGGCGGACCTACACGGGTTGGTTCTCGCTGGGCGCATTCTCTGGGAAAACTTTCATATCCGAGGCGGGCCAGATTGTGTTTCTTTCGTAAAGGCAACTATGTAACGCTTGCCAAACGGTATCGGCGTTATGTCATTGAAAATGGATCTTTCGTTTCGTTAAATGAGAAAATTGCCCGTAATCCAATTGTAAAGCGTTTGATCGGCTCTCCGGTAATTCATACGAATATTCTCATACACATCCAGCCGGAGTCCAGCTATTACAACAAGAAGGAGCCTGAAAAGAATCATTATTATGTCAGGTTTGACAAGAGAGCAGAACAATTACGTGCCCTGGAAAAGAGGGGGGTCAACCAGGCCTATGTTCACTTAGATGGCTGGGGATTTCGGGGATATGACAATCTGCATCCTGACATTTTACCTCCGAGCCCCGAGGCCGGTGGATGGGAAGGTCTTCGTGCTCTTGCTCAGGCTTGTGACGATCTGGGCTATGTATTTGCCCTCCATGACCAATACCGTGATTATTACCTTGATGCCAAGTCATACAATGAAGACCATACGATCATACAGGAAGATGGCCACAGGTATTACGGCAGCACCTGGTATGGAGGCAAACAATCAATTCTATGTTCCAGTTTGGCTCTCGGGCATGTAACTAAGAACTACCGTTCTATTCTTAATAATAATGTCAAAGTCAGAGGTGCATATCTGGATGTTTTTGCCGTTGTCCCGCCGGATGAGTGCTACAATCCGGAGCACCCTGTGACACGAAAACAGTGTCTTCAATACAGAGGAGACTGTTTTGATTTTATCCGCACTCAGGTTGGAGTAGTCAGTTCCGAAGAACCCGCCGATTGGGCGATCCCTCACCTGGATTTAGTTCATCATGCGCCGTTTGCCTTGAATCCCAATCCCGGCCATGGGCCGGCGATGGGCATACCCGTTCCCCTCTTCAGTCTGGTTTATCATGATTCAATCTTTATTCCCTGGTCGCTTGGAAAAGGAGCATGGGGCATCCCGGAGAATGACTCAGGTTATTTACATGGTCTGGCCCATGCCGGCCTGCCGTATTTATCAATTACGCCCGCTGAAACGGAATTGCAGCGAGTTCGGACTATGTGTAATCTCAATAAAAGGCTTGCTCTGATAGAAATGACCAACCATGAATTTCTGGATGATAAGTATCGGCAGCAGCAGACAATTTTTGCAGATGGCACAAAAGTATTGATCGATCTTGACAAAGACACTTATACAATTGTTCCGGAGTTATAAGGAATGGGACTTTTGATTTTGTGCAATGGTAAAGGTAATTAAGATTAAGAGTAAGTAAATTATAGCCAAAAGCTGCCAACACGGGATAACCCTGCTACTACCAATTTGTCCTTGTTGTCACCTTTTCTATATCTGATTCCGACACACCGTAAAATGGGGGATAATAATATTTTCAGTAAAATAAGAACCGATATCGCGATTGTCAGTATAAACAACTAAGATGCTGGATTTCCCCTTTCGCGGGAACGATAGCAATGCTTAATCAGCTCTAATTAACGAAGTTTGATATAAGTATTTATATACAGTGGCATTAAGGAAATGAGAGTGTTGGGGCTCGAACCCAAGACCTACGGCTTAAAAGGCCGTTGCTCTACCAACTGAGCTACACTCCCAGTATTTTGAATATATACAATTATAAGAAGAATTCTGCAAGAGAATTAACTGTAAACTTTTTTCACAAGGTTCTTGCCCTCTTATTTCGATTGACTCAGATGCGCTCTAATGTTAAAATAGATAAAGATTCGGTGCAGATGTTGCAAAACGCCCTCATAGTCGATGACCGCGACTCAAGGGCTGGAAGGTTATTTTAAAACCGCGGTCGTCGGTCTATGGCAGCGGCAAAAATGGAGTATGAATATAGTCATGTCTGTGAAAGTTTTTTTTCTACCATTGATTCTGGTTGTATTTTTGGCTGTTTCGGCCTTGCCGGCAGAAAATTCCGGCAATATGACGCTGGTAATCAACGAACTGATGGCTGATAATACCGGCTCTGCACGTGATCAGAACGGCGATAACGACGATTGGATCGAGATTTACAATTACGGCGATTCGGCAGTAAATATCGGCGGGATGTATCTTACGGATAATCAGTCGGCTGCCGCGGGATGGCGTGTGCCCGATAACAATCCTGCTGTGACCACAATTGCCCCGAGAGGCTTTTTGGTAATCTGGGCCGACGGCGAGACGAACGAGGGCACGCTGCACGCTGGTTTCAAGCTTGGCTCCGATGGCGAGAATATCCGTTTTTTTGCTGCCGACGGTAAAACTCTGATCGATGAGGTGACTTTTGGCTCTCAGGCCGAAAACCGCTCCTACGGCCGGATGTCCGACGGCAGCGGTAACTGGCAGACTCTGGCTGCGCCCACGCCGGGCAAATCCAACTCCTCGGCGCCTATTTCCGTTGTGATTACGGAGATTATGTACCATCCCTATCATCCTGTTCCCGGGGCAGAGGACATCCGACAGGAATATATCGAGCTTTTTAACCGCGGCTCCGAGCCTGTCAGCCTCTCGGGCTGGCGGATTAGCAACGGCGTGGATTTCGCGTTCCCCGATGTGACGCTTGGAGTTGGGGAGTACCTCGTTGTGGCCGCGGATGTAGATATTTTCAAGGCTATGTATCCGTCGGTAAATAATGTTGTCGGCGGTTGGTTGGGCCACCTCAGAAACAATGGCGAAACGATTGAGATTCTTGACGATACGGGTGTCATGATCAACAGGGTACCCTATGCCGACGAGGGCGACTGGTCGGTGCGCGTGCTGGGACCGGTTGATCGCGGACATCGGGGCTGGGAATGGGCTAATGACCACGATGGCGGCGGGCGATCATTGGAATTGATAAATGTTAATATGCCGAACGAATACGGCCAGAACTGGGCCGCGAGCGATATTGATGGTGGAACGCCCGGAGCGGTTAACTCGGTGGCCGATGATGATGTCGCTCCTTTAATCCTGGATGTAATACATGCTCCGATTATCCCGAAGGACGATGATACGGTAGTAGTCACAGCTCGTATTTTGGACGAGCTTCAGACAAATATTACCGTGACGCTGCATTATCGAATTGATATTTCGGTCTATGAGGACCGGGACATCTATCCCCATTTCGATCCGGACAGTTACAGCCGTCTTGCAATGTTCGATGACGGAGCACACGATGACGGCGCCGCTGGTGACGGGATATATGCGGCAGCGATGCCGGCACAGCAGGATGGCACAGTCATGGAGTTTTATGTCGAAGCACGGGATGCCGCCTTCAGCTCGCGAACTTGGCCGGCCCCGAGTATAGTGGACGGGGTACCTGAGCAGGTGACCAATGCTCTTTACCAAGTAAATAATTCCTTTGACGGCGACGTGTCATGGCAGCCCGGTCGCCAGCCGATTTACTACCTGATAATGACAGAGGCCGAACGCGGAAGGCTCGAATCAATCCCATCCGCAAGCAATCTGTACGGGCCGGACTCGCAAATGAACGCTACATTCATCAGCGTGGACGGCGTTGATATAAAATTGCGTTATAATCTCGGAGTACGTAATCGCGGGCACGGTACGCGGAGTGATTTTCCGAACAACTATCGCCTGAACTTCCCGCACGACCGGCCTTGGAAGGGTGTTACGGCTGTTAATTTGAATAAAAATTATCCATATTATCAATTAGCTGGGAATAAGCTTTTCCAGCTCTCCGGATTAGCACAACCCAATGTCACTGTTGTTCAAGTCAGAGTTAACGGCCGGAACCTTGCTGAACCCGGGCAATTGATGTTCGGCTCGTATGCCCATGTTGAGGTCATTGACAGTGACTTTGCCAGTAACCATTTCCCGGACGATGCTGACGGCAACGCATACAAATGTATGCGGGATTTTGGACCGGCCGACCTGCAATACCGGGGATCGAATCCCGACGATTATCGAAACAGCTACTTCAAGGGGACCAACGAGGCCCAGGACGACTGGTCGGACCTGATGGATCTTTGCTATGTTATGTCCGAGACACCGGATGACATTTATATCCAGGAAGTTAAACGCGTTGCCGATGTGGACAATTGGCTGCGTTTCTTTGCGCTTAATGCACTGCTCGATAACAGCGAAACGTCCCTCGCAAACGGTTATGGCGATGATTACTATCTCTATAGTGGTGTTGAAGATCCACGGTTTGTGCTGATTCAGCACGATCTGGATACTATATTCGGCCGGAGCGGAAGTACAACAAGCAGTATTTTTCGCTCTTCGCCTGTCCGGACCATAGACCGTTTTCTCAAGAACCCTGAGTTTATAGGGCGATATTATTATCATTTGGAGAACCTGATCGAGACTATTCTCTCCCCGGAGCAGCTCAGGCCGCTTTTGGATGATCTGTTGGGCGATTTCGTGCCGCCCAGCCAGATACAGAATATGATGAATTTCGTTGAAGCACGTAACCAATATGTTCTTTCGCTGATCCCTTCCGAATTGACCGTCGAAACGGATCTTCCGCTGTCGGATGGATACTACCAGAGCAGTACTAACGCTTTTACCCTCTACGGGACTGCCGATGCTGTCAAGACCCGCTCTGTGCTGGTAAACGGTCAGATGGCCGATTTCTCGCCGGTTGATGGAACATGGGATTTTGGGAATCCGGGCGGTATTACTGAAACATTGATAAGGGGCGGTTCGATTTGGAAATATCTCGACGACGGTTCCGATCAAGGTACGGCACAGGATGGTGCGAACTGGTTTGCCGATCCGTCTTACGACGATACACTGTGGCTCGAAGGGCCGGCCGAGCTTGGCTATGGCGATGATACTCAAGGCCGGCCGGAAGCGACCGTCGTCAATAGCGGGCCCAGCCGGAATTATTTTATCACGACGTATTTCAGGCGATCGTTTGATGTTTATGATGCGTCACTGTATTCGGGGCTGAATCTGCGATTGCTGCGCGATGATGGCGCGGTGGTGTACCTTAACGGCGTGGAATTAGTACGCAGCAATATGCCTGAGGGAGTGATTGATTTTCTGACTCTTGCCAATAACGGCATCAGTGGAGCAGATGAATATACGTTCCTGGAATTTGATGTAGATCCTAACCTGCTGCTGACCGGTACTAATATCATAGCGGTCGAGATTCACCAGGATTTGGCTACGAGCAGCGACATCAGCTTCGATCTTGAGCTCAATGGCATCATTCCGTCCGGCGGCTCAGGCGCCTTGTGGCCGGGGATCAATCACGTCAGGATTGAAGCGTTCGATGGTCACAATGGAATGGGAAATTTGCTGGAAAGTAATGATATAGATGTCTGGTACGATGACGGCGACGTTTCGAATATCTCCGGCACGCTCACAGCCGATACGACTTTGGATGCTGTTTCCGGCCCGTGGCACGTAACGAACGACCTGATCGTGCCGGCCGGGACCACACTGACTATTGAACCGGCAGCGACACTGTTCTTCGATGCCGGCGCAGGTATTGCCGTTCAGCAGGGTGGCCGGCTTATAGCCGAGGGTACCGAGTACGAGCGTATCCGGCTCACGATTGTGCCCGGCAGCAGTTCACACTGGGAAGGCATAGCCTTCGAAAATTCGCTGGAAGATAACCGCCTCTGCTATGTCGATATGGAATACGGCGACGGCCAGGGCCAGTCAATACGAATCGAACATTCGCAGATACTGATAGACGACATGACATGGGCCGGTACCGAAGAGATGATTCTTGAATTAGACCACCCATCGCTAATCGTTCGCAATTCCGTCTTCCCCGGCATCAATCATGGTGAGACCGTTCATGGCGAACATATCGAAGGCGATGAGTACTTGATAGTCGAGGGAAATATCTTTGGCGTCAACACCAGCAATGACGACGTAATGGATTTCCTCGGCGCCGAGTGGCCCGGGCCAATAGTTCAGGTACTGAACAATATTTTCCTCGGAGGCGGTGACGATGGATTGGACTTCGACGGAACCGACGCTTACATCGAGGGCAACTTATTTACGAACTTCCATTTAAATACGTCACGCACCACAACCTGCAACGCTATTGCCACCGGTGAACCACAAAGCGGCGACTCGAATCGTAGCGAGATTATCGTCGTGCGGAATGTCTTCTTCGATTTGGATCACGCCGTGCTATTGAAGGAAGACTGCTTTATGCACGCCCAGAACAACGTCTTTGTCGACATCACAGAGGCAGCAATCCAGCTAAATGAAGTTGGTGGATCCAGTGTTGGTGGCCCGGGTAAGGGTGCATACCTGGACGGCAATATCTTTTGGAATAACAACAAACTGTTCAAGCACCTCGAACAGGCAACCGAGGGGGTTGTAATAAACCGCTCGATTGTACCTGAAGAATTCATCGGCCTTGGCCAGGATAACATCGATGCCGATCCGCTTTTTGTTGATGAGGGTACGGACTTTCGCCTGAAAGCCGGTTCGCCCGCTATCGGCACAGGGCCGTGCGGGCTGGATATGGGTGCCTACGTGCCGGCCGGAGCGGCGATTTGCGGCGAGGCCGAAGAAATCACATATCGCAGGGATGCTGCGCTGACCGTCGGCGGGCCCGGTATTACACATTACAAATACAGTCTCAACGGAGAGCCCTGGAGCGATGAGCTGCCGGTGGATACACCCATCGTTTTGAACAACCTTCTCAACGGCCGGTCCTATACCGTTTACGTCATCGGCAAAAACTCGGCCGGCATCTGGCAAAGCGAAGATAAACCGACCGCCTCGCGCACGTGGACCATCGACACATCTTATTCGAGGCTGGTAATCAATGAAGTGCTGGCGATTAACAGCGCAACACTCGACAGGGGCGGGACATTCCCCGACCTGATAGAGCTGTATTACGACGGCCCGGCCTCGCTGAGCCTGACCGGCGTGAGCATCACGGACAACCCGGACGAGCCGAGGAAATTTGTTATGCCGGCGGGGACTTCCATCGAAGCCGGCGAATACCTCAGACTCTACGCCGACTTAGATATGACCAGTTCCGGCATCCATTTGGGCTTCGCCCTTAACGCCGATGGCGAGGGTCTCTATCTCTACAACAGCAGCGGCCAATTGCTCGATTCGGTCCAGTTCGGCCTTCAGTTGCCGGACCTGTCCATCGGCAGAATCGGATATGCTGGCCTATGGACCCTGACCGTTCCGACTTTTGGCCGGGCCAATATTGCTCAGCTGCTCGGCGATCAGAAGACGCTCAGGATAAACGAATGGCTCGCCGACGGTCTTGTGCTGTTCGAGGATGACTTCATCGAGTTGTATAATCCTCAGGATTCCCCGGTTGATTTGAGTGATCTATTCCTGACGGACAATCCCGTCACTCAGCCTGATAAATGTCCGCTGGGCCCGCTGAGTTTCATTGCCGGCGAGGGTTTCGCTGTGTTCAAGGCGGATAACAGCAATCGGCCCGGTCACGTGGATTTCAGGCTCTCGGCAGATAATGAAATGATCGGCCTGTTCGACGCCGGGCTCAACCAGATCGACAAGGTTCTCTACGGGCCGCAGACGACCGATGTATCCTATGGCCGGGCGCCCAATGGCAGCGATAACTTTGAGTTTTTGGATCTGCCGACGCCCGGTGCTTCCAATCCGTCAAGCGGATCTGCCACTGTTACGGTTATCAACCTCGTACCCGAAAATGCCGATAAGCGTGTTTTGGTTCCAATCGAAGATATCGGTGAGGTATGGAATACGGATATCAATTTTGACGATTCGGCATGGGAGCCCTGCACAGGCGGTCCCGGTGGAGTCGGCTTTGAAAGGACAAACGGTTATCAAGACTTCCTCAGCATTGACTTGCAAGAACAAATGTATGGTACGAATGCGACATGCTATATCCGCATCCCATTCACCGTTCAAGCCGATGATGTAAGCGGACTAAGCGAGCTGATGCTGAACGTGCGGTATGATGATGGCTTTGTCGCCTACCTGAACGGGGTAAAAGTGGCCGAACGTAATTTTGACGAGATTTCGGCCTGGGATTCGCATGCAAGCTCCAGCCATTCGGATTCCGCCGCCGTAGTCTTCGAGGAGATCGACATCTCCGAGTTCATCAGTGACCTCAAGCTGGGCGACAATTTGCTTGCAATCCAGGGTATGAACGCATCTACAACCAGCTCCGACATGCTCATCAGTGCCGAGCTTGACGGGGTTATCACGGAGGCAACCGATGATTTCCCATACGCTAATGCCCTGGCTCTTCTGGACGGCCTGCGTGTGACAGAGCTGATGTACCACGCATCTTCCGGCAGCAGCTATGACTATATCGAGCTGCAGAATGTCGGTGAGTCAACTCTGAACCTTGCCGGAGTTCGTTTGAGCGACGGGATTGATTTTACGTTCGGCCAGATGCTGCTCGAACCGGGCCGATACGTTGTGGTTGTCAAAAACCTCACGGCCTTTAGGTCGACATACGGCACGGGCTTCAACGTAGCGGGCGAATATTCAGGCAACCTGAGCAATGGAGGCGAGAGGATTGTTCTGAGCCTTCCATCGCCCCTGGATGCTGCTATACTGCGATTCGAGTATAAGGATACATGGTACCCGGCAACCGACGGTGACGGCAGCTCGCTCGCGATCAATGACCCACTCACTCACCCGGCGACTTTGAGTATAGCCCAGAGCTGGCATCCAGCCACTCCCTCCCCCGGCAGGCT
>Ga0268285_1001252_pt1 | contig 12607 bp, 12 predicted proteins | sample saktaG_2_FD_190144 | JGI IMG/M metagenome (GOLD analysis project Ga0268285, IMG submission 190144) | Saline water microbial communities from Sakinaw Lake, British Columbia, Canada - sak_2013_06_06_120m | ecosystem: Environmental > Aquatic > Non-marine Saline and Alkaline > Saline ... | reverse complement strand
TATTAAGCCAATCATATGCTTCCCGATACCCGCTACTTAGATTATCCGTGGCCCGATTCAAACTGTTGAGTTGGTTATTTGACCATCCCAACCGCAGCAAGCTGCGGGGTATTCATTTTAAAATAATCGTTACAATCTCTGGAGGTGATAGAAGTGATCGGTGAGATCCTGGTCGCCCTCTCGGCGTTAGGTCTGGCGTACTGGGTCTACCTAATTCGCTACGTTACAGTCGAAAACTGAGATATGCCAAGAAAGCCGCTTTTTCTGAGCCCTCCGATGAATCTCTCCTGACGCCTTCTGAACTGCCCTATTATCTGAAGACCACATTAAGGGCATGAGGCCGGACCCTCCGCCATACGTGCTTAATTTTGGCCTCATGCACCCTTTTTCGCCTGGGATTTTCTGCCCCCGGCAAACTCAAGCTCGGTCCAGGTCGGATTTGAAGTGATCCTGACTACAGGCAGGGAAGCCAGTCGATGTTCCCGGAGGTGGTGCTCTCGTTCTTGTAGAGCTGGATGTACTTCTCTATCGAGAAGACCCCGGTGACGTCCTCGACGCTCCTTCCAACCTCGAAGTGTCTCCCCTTGCTGTCGGCCTTGGGGTCCTTGGAGAGCCAGCCGATGTGACCTACGCCTATGACGTTGGCGTTGAAGCTGGCTTCGATCCCGCTGTTGTTAACCTCGTTCAGGCGGCTATCGCCCGCCGTGCTGATCTGGGTGTTCTTCATCAGGCTCTCGGCGTGGGTGTACTGCTCTGTGACCACGGCTCCTGCATCGTAGTTGGCGACACAGAGCCGATCCTGCCACTTCTGGTCGTAGGTGCCGGTCTGGTAGCTGACCGGGAAGTACTCGAAGTCCGCTTCCTGGGTGTAGTTTATGGAATTGTAATTGACGCTGAGCTCGAACTCGGTGCGGTCGTAGAAGTTGCCGCTACCCGAGATCTTTTCAACGATCTTCTGGCCGCTGTAACCCTGGGCGGTCTGGCCCACGAGCTCATGGCTTCTGTAGCCCACCCCCTGAATCACCGACCGCTCGAAGACGTAGTTGGCAGCCGCCGCTGACCCCACCAAAACCAGAATTGAGATCAGGACTGCGCAGCATAGCCGATTCAAATTGAACCTCCCCGATGACCCGGTGATGGCCTTCTCGTTTAAAAACGTGTCGAGATATTTTCGATTTCTGAAATAAATTAATTGAGTTAAAAGACAGTCCCCCGTTCGTGGGAGCTGCCGCATCAGAATTTCGGCGACGAGATCAAGAGCCCGACCAGCTCTTCGATCAGATCGGCATCGAAGGGAGGGGACGCGTCCACCATCCTGATCGGGTTGGAGACATCGATCCCGCCGAGGACGATCTTGGGAAGGTCGCTCCTCTTGAACCCCTCGACGATGGCGTACTCCACTCCGCTGGACCGAAGCTCCTCCAGGGCCTGCTCGAGCCCTCCGCCCCTCGCCACCTTGAAAAAGACCCCATCCTGGCCGACGCCCACCACCACGTCGGCTCCCGCATCGAAGTGGCGTTTGGTGTCGCCTCTGTCCTCGACGGGATGGTCGGGCATGTTCTTTATGGTGCCGACCCGGCCGCGCCTTTTCAGGGATCTGACCAGCGCCTCCACGAGAGTGGTCTTGCCGGACTTCTTGGGCCCCACAACGGATACGATCTTCAAAGCCTCGCCTCGTCTTCTTCGAGCAGCCCGCTCAGCCCGTCATCAGGGACGCGAGAAACCGAGCGTAGATCGACAGGTCCTCCAGCTTCACGTTCTCGTCCGGGCCATGGGGGTTTGAGTCGGTCTGGCGGCCCACGCCGTAGACGCAAGAGGGGATCCCGGTCACGTCCACCACGTAGGCCTGGTCGAGGCTGTACTGGGCGCCGGCAAGTCGGGACTTCTTTCCCGTGGCCTTCTCCAGAGCTTCGCACACCTCTGAAACCCAAGGGTTGTCGGGATCGATCCTCATCGGCGGGTACCCCATCCAGCTCCTCCATTCGAGGTCGACGCCAAGATCGGCCACGGTCCGCTCCATCTCGGCAGCGGCATCCTCCATCCTCTCTTCGGATATGACCCTGCGGTCTCCCCTGATCACGCACCTGTCGGGGACGATGTTCTCCTTGATCCCGCCCTGGATCACGGTGACGTTCAGCATCGGCCTCACGAAAGTTGCGCCGTAGGCCTCAAGCTCGGAGGAGGCCCGGAGAGTCGACCTTCTCGCCTCGACCTTCTTCTTCAGGTCGAGGAGGGCTTCGATGACCGGAAGGGCCTTTTCGATGGCGTTCTCCCCAAGAAAGCTTGCGCCGGAGTGGACCGACTTTCCGCGGACAGTGGCCTGCCAGGTGATTATGCCGTTGCAGCCGATTATTATGTCGTCAGAGAAGCTGTCCATGCAGAGCATGCAGTCGCCATTGACAAGCCCCTCATCGGTGAAGTAGCAGAGCCCCGAGTACCCCCCCACCTCCTCGTCGGTGGTGAGGAGGACCTCCAGGTTGTACCGGTGCTTTCCACAAGCCTGGACAGCCTGGAGCGCGACGACCAGGGCCGCCACCGCCCCCTTTGAGTCGGCGACGCCCCGGCCGTAAACCCTCTCGTCCCTGATCTCCAATTCGAAGGGGTCGTCCGAGGACCAGCCATCTCCGGCGGGAACCACGTCGAGATGGGTGTAGATCACCAGGGTCTTTTCGGCCCCCGCATCCAGGCGCGCCCGGAGGTTGACCCGGTCTCCAGCAAGGCCCGCCACACCGCACCTCTGATCGAATACATCCTGTGGCATCACCACCTTCTCGGTCTCAAAGCCGAGGTCCCTGAAGATGGGGATCAGATAGTCCACGATCTCGTGGTAGTTATTGCCGGGAGGAGCGACGGTCTCAAAACTTACCAGATCTCTCAACACCTCCAGCACCTCGGGCGTCTTCGAATCCAGGTATCTGTAAAGCTCCATATATCTCAGCACATTTATGCTGCCCCGAACCCTATTAAAGGCTTCTCTGACCTGTGCATCGCGTGAAGATCTCGATTGGGGCGAAAGGCCCTCCAGGATATCAAGACACTTCTCCTCGAGCCTCGGAAATAAGACCTCTTCAAGATAATTCGCCCGTCCTGGCCCATATCTGCCCTTTCGCAGGTTCTCGATCTGGGCGTCCAGGATTCCGCCCCCCCGGACGATCGCATCCAATCTTGCGGCGCCGAGCTTGACCTTGTGCCTCTCCGGAAGCTCGAGAGATATTTCGAGGAAGGTGTCGGTCTCAAAGCCCATGCCGCCGTACAATTGGAATCCTCCTAGATCGCTCCCGGAGCCGAGACGAGGCTCACAATGCCGATAGTTAAAAGCCCGACGAGGATCATCCTCATCCCCGAAACTATCATCCGCTCGTGGCTGATCCTGGCGAGAAAGAGCCCCAGGACGAAGAGGCATCCAAGGCCAAGGCCCAGAGATGCCAGAAAGGCCGTCTCCATATCGATCCTGGGCACAAAAAAGTAGGGCAAGATCAGGATGATCGCCCCCAGGGCGGGGCTGATCCCGTCCACCAGGGCGACGACGATGGTGGCAAACTCCGAGGCTCTCGCAAACTGGCTCTTCTTGAGATCGATCAGCATGGCGGTCTCAAGCTTCTTTAAGTCCCTTCTCCTCTCTGCCCGTTCCGCAAGATATGCTCCGCTCATTCCGGAAATGCCCATGGCGATGCTGCCCCCGATCCCGGCGGTGATAACGATATCGGGGTCTGTAAGCCCCGAGAAGTGGACGCCGATGACGACGCCCATGATGGTGAGGATCCCATCAAAGGCGTTCATCACGAAGAGCCGTCTTGCTATTTTGTAGGCCTGGCTGACCCGAAGGTAGGTTCTGAACTTGTTCCAGCTCCAATCCATGGCAGATGACCATCTGAACTTCTTTGGCTTAATCTTTGGCGATCAGGGACGTTCCCGTCATGACCGCGGGAACCGCAAGGCCCAGCAGGTCGAGGACCGTCGGAGCTACGTCAGCGAGGATCCCGTCGTCGCGTAGCCTCGCCTTTTCGCCTTCTGCGATCAGAACGAAGGGGACGGGGTTTGTGGTGTGGGCGGTGTGGTGCTGGCCGGTCTTGGAATCTTCCATCTGCTCGGCGTTCCCGTGGTCCGCCGTGAGGAGAACAGCTCCGCCGCAGGCGAGGACCTCTGAGACGACCTTTCCCACGCACTCGTCCACCGCCTCCACGGCCTTCACGGCCGCTTCGAAGATCCCGGTGTGGCCGACCATGTCCGAGTTTGCGTAGTTGAGGACTATCAGGTCGTAGACCTCCTCTCCGATCTTCTCGACGACGGCATCCGTCACCTTGAAGGCGCTCATCTCCGGCTGGAGGTCGTAGGTGGCGATCTTCGGTGAGGGTATCAGAACCCTGTCCTCACCGGGGCTCGCCTCCTCCCAGCCGCCGTTGAAAAAGAAAGTGACGTGAGCGTACTTCTCAGTCTCGGCGATCCGAAGCTGCCGGAGCCCCGCTTTGCTCACCACTTCGCCGAGGGTGCCTTTGAGGTACTCGGCGGGGAAGGCGACGGGAGAGTCGATCGACTCCTCGTACTGGGTCATGCAGACGAAGTGGACGTTGATCTGATCCCGGTCGAACTCGCAGAAGTCGGGGTTTGTGAAGGCCTTGGTGATCTGGCGGGCCCGATCGGGCCTGAAGTTGAAGAATACGAGGCTGTCGCCGTCTTTTACCATGCCCTTGGGGTCCACCACCGTCGGCTTGACAAACTCGTCATTTTCGCCCCGGTCGTAGCCAGCCTTAACCGCCTCCTCAGGACTGTTGGCCACAAACCCCTCGCCGGTGGTCATGACCCGATAAGCCAGCTCGGTCCGGTCCCACCTTCTGTCCCGGTCCATAGAGTAGTACCTTCCGGCGATGGTGGCGACCTTTCCAACGCCGATGGATCCGATTTTTGCCTCCAATTCCTGGAAGTAGCCGAGGGCGCTTCGTGGAGGAACGTCCCTCCCGTCCAGGATGGCGTGGATGCGGACCTGCTCCAGCCCCCTCGCCTTGGCCAGCTTCAGAAGGGCGTAGAGGTGGGTGTTGTGGCTGTGTACTCCGCCGTCGGAGAGAAGGCCCATCAGATGGAGGACACCGCTCATCTTCTTCTTCGCCAGGTCTGCGGCCTCCACCAGGACAGGGTTCTCCATAAAAGAGCTGTTCTCGATGGCTAGGTTGATCCTGGTGTAGTCCTGGTAGACCACCCTCCCCGCGCCGAGGTTGAGATGGCCGACCTCGGAGTTTCCCATCTGGCCTGGGGGAAGACCCACGTCCAGCCCGGCCGCGCCAAGGGTTGTGTTGGGATAAGAGCTCTTGAGGCGGTCGATGTTGGGGGTTTTGGCGAAAGCGATGGCGTTTCCCTCGGTCTCGTCGCTCTCCCCAAACCCGTCCATGATAATGAGCATGACAGGCTTCATCGCTTTGGGGTCGCCTCAAGTCAAGATAACCCTTTGCTCCATCCTCTAGATCTTGAAGCCGTGATCCCCGATGAGGGGTACAAAGACGACGCCGCCGTGATGCTCCAGCTCGAAGCCCTCATCGGTCCTGATGACGAGAACGAGCTCCTGGTAGCAGGTCCCCACGGGGATGACGAGCTTTCCCCCGACCTTGAGCTGCTCTTTTAGGGGCTCGGGCACCTTCGGCGCCGTCGCCGCAACGTTGATCCTATCGTAGGGGGCGTGTTCGGGAAGGCCAACGCTTCCGTCCCCCTCGACGACGGTCACGTTCTCGATCCCCGCCTCTCGCAGGTTCCTCTTGGCATAGACCACAAGCTCCGGGATCCGCTCGATGGAGTAGACGTGCCCCTCGGGCCCCACGAGGTCTGCCATCACCGCGGCGTGGTAGCCGGACCCCGTCCCCACGTCCAGGACCATCATCCCCTCCCGAAGGTCCAGGACGTCACACATGATCGCCACCATGTGGGGAGCAGATATCGTCTGCCCCTCGCCAATGGGGAGGGGATGGTCCTCGTAGGCCATGTGGCGTATGCTCTCCGGGACGAATAGCTCGCGAGGGGTTCTACCCATCACCTCGACGACCCTGTCGCTTATGTTTCCCCGGAGCATCTTCAGCATCTCGTCTTTCATCAAAGGGCGCCCCCCCACACCCGGATTATATCTTTGGCGAGGGCTCTGTCCGGAGATCTCCCGTCGCGAAGCTTGATCTTCTCCACCCTGAACCTTCTCCCGTCGGCGGTCCTGGCCTCGCCAACCACGAAGGTCTCATCCCCCCTGGCCGAGATGTTGTAAGAGGTGGTCTTTCCCCTCCAGTGGACCGAGACTTTCACCATCACCTCATCCACGGCTCTCGTCCAGAGGGTCAACACGTCCCCGGCCCTGGCCGTCTCCTCCCGCCGTTCGCCCTCAAGCTCGATGGAGGTGATCTCGACCATCGCGACGTCCCCGACCCCGTCGTCCACCAGAATCTCGTCGCCCACCTTGAGGAGATCCTCTGCCGGAATCTCGATGGTGCGGCGCTGGGAGGCGTCTTTGGCGCTGATGATCACCCTGAGGGTCGCAAGCTTGGTCCGCTCCAGTTTCAGGGGATGGACCGTTCCGCAGACCTCGCACTTGACGAGGTGCTCCCGTCCGAGCTTGACCGTGACGTGTTCTGTAAAGTCGCCACATTCGGGGCAGAAGATCTCCTCTTGCATGGTTACAACCCCTCCATAAAAACTACTAAAAGGTGACTATTGAAGACCAGTTTCAGACCTCCGAATCAAGCGGAAAAGATTCCCGTGACCGGGGATTATAACGTCAGCTCTCTTCAACGCCGTCATCCGGCTCATCCTCAGGGCTGCGGGGTCTGATGCACATTCGTCTTCCAGGTCCATGAGGGATTCAAAATCGGTCCTCTGGACGGCATCGTCCCACCACCAGAAGAGGTCTCCTGCCACAAGCCACATCTCAGCCCCGACAGGAACTAAGAGGGACGCGTGATCCGGGCTGTGGCCCGGCGTCGGGACTACCTCGATCTTCGTCCCGGGAATGAGCTTTCCGTAAGGGATCTCCTCGTCGCCCCTGTAAATGAAGCTCGAATCGCAGACGTCCGCCTCCGGAAAGAGTCTCAAGTTGAGGATGTGGTCGAGATGAGTGTGGGTGACGAACAAGAGGTCCACATCCTCGGGATGGAGGCCCTTTCTGGAGAGGCCACGAAGAAGCCCTCCTTTGTCGGCTCCTGGGTCGACCAAAATTCTGGTCCCAGCATCCTCTATCAGGACCACCGACGGCGAGGCCCGAAGTTTCCCGCCCTCGAGCCTCGCGACATACCCCTCCGCCAGAACCGATATCTCAGCCAACAATTTCACCCCAGAAAATATCCAAACCCCTGCTCACTCAAATGGGTTTAAAAAGGTGTAAGATAAAGATATGACGGGTGGCCCGGAAGCTCGGGTTTGAGTCCTGTTTGGAGGTGGGTGGTTTATGCGCGGTTTCTTGATGTTGCTGGCCGTTGGTGCTTGTCTTCTCCTGGCCCTGTCGGGGTATGGCGGGTGCGCGGATGAGACAAGTTCAGGGGGCGGCCGATCGTCGATCAAAGTCTCTGAGAACAACTCTCTGTCCCGTCCGGTCCTGGACCTGTCGAGATCGGCCTATGGCGGAGGGTTCACAAAGATAACGGTTTTGAGAAACTCCGCAACGGGCACGGCGATGAAGGAGTCCTACCTGTACGGAGACTCTCTCGACCGTGAGGCAACCATCGGGGTGGACGGAAACGGCACCGAGATGGATGTGGTATCCCAGTTCGATGGGATGGCGAGCTTGGGAGTCTATAAAAAGTCCAGCCCCAACGCAACGCCCCAGGATATCCCGGCCTTCGAGGCTAGCGAGGACTATTCCGGCAGCTTCAAGATCAGCGAGAGGGTGGACGACTACGGCTCCAGCGTCGCCTCTGACCGGTCCGTCTCGGGAACCGGGTTTGTGGCTGTGAATAAGAAGGTCGGCGACGAGCAGAGAACCCACGAGTCGGGGACCGGCTCTTATCAGTCTGAAGAGGTCATCAACACCTACACCAACTACATCGCAAAGTCGGTCTCGCTCTCGCACCAGCCCACCAGCTTCGCCGTCTCCAACGACCTCTCCGCCAACCTCTCCCTCAAGTGGAACGAGGGCGTATACTCCAAAAAAGCGGGCGATAGCTACATCGGCGAGGAGTACTCGGCCATCGACCGCCTCGACAAGACTACGGTGGCTTTGGGCTTAAACGAGATGGAGACCGAGGCCGAGTTCTCTGGCCAGGCCAGGTACAGGGTGGTGTCCGAAGACGATATCGACATGGACGAGCAGTACCTTGGCGACTACACCCTCCAGCGAAATGTCCAGCTTTACGAAGCCTCTGCATACCGCCAGCCTCATCTCAATGTGGCTAAGGCCGGATGGCTCTTTTACGGGGACGAGAGGAACCTCGCCCACTACATCATTACCCTTGAAAACGACGGCGACAGGACTCTCGAACCGGTTCAAGTGAGGGATCTCTTCCCGCCGAATGCTGCCTTCATCAACTCGACCTATAGGCCCACCCTCACCTCAGGCGGCGCCAACTGGTCCCTCACCCACATCTCCCCAGGCGACGTCTTCACCATCGGCCTCTGGCTCGACGTGACGAACTTCCGGGGCGACGAGCTGGTGAACCGGGTCGAGGCCTGCGGCGGCTATGGTGACGAATGGATCTGTGCCGCAAACTTCACGGCAGTCGAGATCAACTGGCTCTCTTGCTGCTCTGCCGACGCTGTATCCGTTGCCAAGACAGGAGTTGTTGACGAGATCGTTCCAAACCACGTCTGGTACAGTCTGAAGATACAGAACTTCGGTGAGGATACCAAGGTCGCGACGGTGACCGACCGGCTCCCGGGCGGGATGAGGCTTCTCGACTCGTCTCCGACCTTTGCAACTTACGAGAACGACGTCGTAACCTGGAACTTGATAGACCTGGGCCCGGGGGAGAAGATGACGATCGTCTACGAGGTTGAGGCCTTCTGGAGCGGAAGGTTCGTCAACCTGGTTGAGGTCGATGCGAGGTCCGTGGACGGGTCATCTGTCCATCCAGTCTATGCAAAATCGGTGGTTGAGGTCGAAAAGTTCGAGGGCGAACGGCCTCGGCCGGGCTGGCAGCCCCCGGATTGGGGGTTCGGCGAGGCGGATGAGATCGATTGTCAGGTCGTCTGAAGATCTGTAGATAGGAATAAAGATCGGAAGATCGAGGCGAGATGCCATGTTCAGAAAAGAGATCAGATCCGAGATCGAGATCCAGGCCTCGCCGGAGGCGGTCTGGAAAGCTCTTACTGACTTTGAGTCCTTCAGAGAGTGGAACGTCTTCATGAGTCCGGTGGTGGGGCAGGCAGAGGAGGGCGCAAAACTGAGGGTCCAAATAAGGCCTCCAGGCGGAAAAGCCATGGCCTTCAGGCCGAGGGTGACGAAGATCGTTTCGAATAGAGAGCTTCGGTGGCTCGGAAGGCTCTGGATTCCCGGCCTATTGGAGGGAGAGCACATCTTCGAGATCGAGCCCCTGGGCCCCGAGAGAGTCAGGTTCGTTCAGCGCGAGGTCTTTTCGGGCCTTCTGGTCCCTCTCATGGCGAAGAGGATCGAGGAGCAGACCCTGCCCGGCTTTGGGGAGATGAACAGGGCCCTAAAAGAGAGGGTCGAAACTGGCGGAGAGGAATAGGCCAGCTGATCAATAGCTGATCAATAATCCATGATCTCAGGCCTTTTCCAGGGCCTGATCCAGGTCGGCGATTATGTCCTCCGAGTCTTCGATCCCCACCGAAAGCCTCACCAGGTCGTCGGTGATCCCCGTCTTCGCTCTGACATCAGCTGGCACGTCGGCGTGGGTCATGGAGGCAGGGTGCTGAATTAGGGTGTCGACGGCGCCGAGGCTGACGGCCAATGAGCAGAGATCGACCCCGTTCATCAACCTCCTTCCTGCCTCAATTCCTCCCTTGATCCCAAAGGATATCATGCCTCCAAAGCCGCTCATCTGCCTTTTTGCAACATCGTGCTGGGGATGGCTGGGAAGGCCCGGGTACCTGACCCAACTGATCTTCGGGTGCTCCTCCAGAAATTCCGCGACCAACATGGCGTTTTTGGCGTGCCGGTCCATCCTCAAGTGAAGGGTCTTGAGCCCCCGGATGCACAGCCACGCCTCCAGGGGGCCCATCGTCCCTCCTGTGTTGTGGACGACGGGAGCCATCTCCTCCACAAACTCCTGCTTTCCTATGACGATCCCGCCCAAAAGATCGGCGTGACCTCCGATGTACTTCGTACAGCTGTGAAGGACGACGTCGGCCCCGAGTTCCAGGGGCCTTTGAAACCGCGGGGTTGCAAAGGTGTTGTCCACGACGGTGACGGCACCGGCTTCTCGTCCCATCTTGGAGATCTCCCCGATGTCGCAGACTGTCATGGTGGGGTTTGCGGGCGTCTCGAGAAAGATCATTCTGGTATTCTCCTTCAGGGCCTCGTCGACCGCATCCAGGTCCGAGGTGTCGACGAAGCTGACATCGATCCCGAACCTGGTGAGGATCGAGGAGAAGAGGCCGTAAGTGCAGCCGTAAACCACGTCAGTAGATATGAGATGGTCCCCCTTCTTCAGGAGGGACAAAGATACGGCGGTTATCGCGGCCATCCCCGAGGAGAAGGTCTGGCCCGATTCGCCCCCCTCAAGAGACGCGATCTTTTCCACAAGGGCCGCATGGGTCGGAGTATTCGGCATCATGCGAGCGTAGGTATAGCCCTTTCTTCGGCCCGCAAACCGCAAGGCTCCCTCCTCGGCGCTCTCGAATACGAAGGTCGAGGTCTGATATATCGGAATCGTATGAGACCCGTAAGCCGGGTCTGGCCCTTCTCCGGCATGAACACAGAGCGTATCGAACTTGGTCTTCTCTTTCATCGTAGGATCACCACCAACCCAGCGCGAAAAATTTGTTGGATAGTTTATCTGGTCTCGTATATCTCTTTTGGTATGTGTTTAGCTCCCCCACAATCGCTCGCCTGATGTTGGTCTTGGTCAACGAAAGCATACTGACAAACAACTTGTGCCAGATAGAAAAACGATGTCTGTAGCCGAAGTTACTTGAAATTAGCTCCCTGTAACTGACCACATGAGACATCACGAAATGGGTTTGATGATGCTGATTAGGATGAGCTAAACACGTACCTCTTTTGTTTTGACGACCTTTGGTCTCCTTTGGTCTTTTTTGACCTCCTTTGATCATCTAATGATTTCGACCCTGAAGGTGTCGACGTTGATCAGCGTTCGCTTGAAGTGATGTCAGAATATCCACGATAAAACTGTCAAAAATGCTTGTATCGGGCGCCTTTTGGGCCTGAAACCAGAAACTTTATATCTCATTAAGCGGAGACGTATGGCCCATTTGGTGTATCGAATGGTCGATCATTACCAACCCGATTGTTACTGCCACATTGGTGAGGAAGAGTTCCTCCTTCCTGGAGAGAGAACCGCCTACGTCTGCCGACACTGCGGGGCTACGCCCTTCATGGACGGGTCTCATCACGACGATAACTGTCCGAGGTACCGACCCTAAACGACCCTAAAGCTGGAAAAAGCAGACGGTTCCAAGAGGATTGACGGCATCCCAAAGGCGTTCGGATGAGCGAAGGGCAGTCAGCTCAGCCCGGCCGTCAACGAGATCATTTTTATTCGATCTTTTCACTTTTGTCATTTCAGATGAAACTACAGATCCAGAAGATTAAAAAAATAAGTGGGCTCCAGCCCTCTCGCCGGCGCTCAAATGAAGGCCAATTCGCCCTTGCCGTCCTCTATATGCCTCTCCTCCGGATCGTCAAACTCGGTGACTCCCCAGATCATGCTGACGGTCTGGCCTGATTCGAAGGCCTTGTCAAATTCGTCACCGGTATCCATCTTCCTCTTGAACTCGATCACGGTGAAGCCGTCCTTTTCAGATCCTCCGACCTCCAACAGGTCGTCGGTCCCGCCAAGATCAGTATCGGGAGGATGGGGGCCGTAGTTCCCGGTGGAATAGGCGTCGATGGCCGAAACCTCGCCGTCATCGACCCAGCCGATTATCATGTCGGCGTCCTTCATCCAGACCTCGGGCTCAAATCCTATCGCAACCCACCCCTCCGTCTCGCCCTTGATGGCCATGTAGAGGGTCTCGGCGTCGTTCTTCCAGTGGACCTCGAAGACTCTTTTCGAGAGGGTCAGCTTCTGGGCGTACTCGCCGTCGGATACGACGCCGTCGGGCGTCCAGTCCGCGGTGACCGTCTGGAGCACGGGCTCAGCCGAGGAGCCAGACGCCTTTTCTTCCGGCTGGTCGGCGCATCCTGCAAAAAAGACTGCCAGGACCGCGAAAAACAGGATAATCAACTTCGAACTCATGCTCTTAATATAGTCGTCACTCATATAAAAAATGTTGGGACTGGGGTCTGAAGTCGGAGCTTCAGACCCCGGGCCGCTCAAAGGCGAGCCTAGCCGTCCCTTTTCCAGCGTTGTGTCTTATCGCCAGGGAGTCGGAGCCGGACATCGACCAGATTGAACATGCTCAATAAAATATTATATCATGCCGCTTTATAAATTAAGTTAGCCAAACTCGGGATATCGTCTCGAGATGAAAATATTCCATTAAGATAGTGGAAGAAGTTAACTTC
>Ga0268285_1001249_pt1 | contig 12622 bp, 15 predicted proteins | sample saktaG_2_FD_190144 | JGI IMG/M metagenome (GOLD analysis project Ga0268285, IMG submission 190144) | Saline water microbial communities from Sakinaw Lake, British Columbia, Canada - sak_2013_06_06_120m | ecosystem: Environmental > Aquatic > Non-marine Saline and Alkaline > Saline ... | reverse complement strand
TCCCCGTCTTCCAAGAACTGTACGTGCGCCTTTCAACGCATACAGCTCAAGTTTTTCACTACCCGCTTTTATGGGCACAGAATAAGAAAATTCGAATCGACTTTTGTGTAGAAAGGAAAATTCCCTTTCTTTTGTTGAAGTAGTCCAAATCTAAGAATGGATTTGCTTTCAACCTTAGAAATTTTCGATACCTAATTTTGGTATCCGAGAAATTAGCAAGTGTTTGAGTGACAGTTCGAAAAACTTGTTTTCGGGTCAGAGTAGGTTGCCAGTATTTCATAGCAATCCAGCCTTTCCCTTTATTGTTATGCCTGCGTTTGGCCCAGGTCCATAACATTTTCCTTAAAATCCAATCGAGTTTACTAAATGTTGCGCTGGACGATACACATCTATGGTATCTTGCCCAGCCTTGGATAACTGGATTTAAGGCTTTGATAAGATCGTCCTGAGTCCAGGCTTTAGCCGACTTAATTATATCACTCAACTTCTCTGTGATAGCAGCTATTGCTTTTCTGGAGGGTCTTATAAGCAACTTACCTTTGAATTTACGGAAGTTCCAGCCGAGAAAGTCAAAGCCATCATCGATATGAACGATACGTGTCTTTTCAAAAGAGAGTTCAAGCCCACGTTCCTTAAGAAAATCGACAATAACTTCTTTGCATTGTTCTGCAACTTCCTGCGATTCTGCCGTTACGAGAAAATCATCCGCAAACCGGATAAAATTTACTTTCTTCCTCTTGAAATGTTCTTTAAGCACATATTCCATTCCATCCAAAGCCATATTTGCTAGCAATGGAGATAGTATGCCGCCCTGTGGCGTTCCTGATGTATTCCGGTAGAGAATTCCATCATAAATAAATCCTGCACTGAGGAACTGGTTAAGTACTCTGTTATCCAATGGTATGTTGGCTAGCAACCAGCTGTGTGCGAAATTATCGAAACAGCCTTGGATGTCGCCTTCTAGAATCCATTGGGCAGATACTTTTCTGCTTAAGCATTGGAATGCATATGCAGCAGCATCCTGTGCATTACGATTCGTTCGGAATCCAAATGAGGTTCTATCTGCGGTGGTTTCAGCCCATGGGGTGAGAGCCAAAGCGTACAGAGCCTGCATTGCACGGTCATACATAGTGGGAATAGAAAGAGGTCTGAATTTATCCGAATGAGGTTTGGGTATGTAAATTCTCCGGAGAGGTTGTGCTCGATACCCTTTACCAGTGAGTCTAAGAACAGCCCTCATCTTTTCCTGAGGAGTTGTCCATTTTTCGCCGTCTACTCCAGCACTTCTTCTTCCACGATTTCCTGTCACTTTCCGTACTGCAAGTACTTTCGCATAAAACGATGTTACGAGCAGATATTGGAGACGTTTTGCTAGTCGATACTTACCTTCTTTCACTGCTTTTGCGATTCGTGTCTGTAGTCGCTTAATAAAGGCCTGAGCTGTCTTTAATGGGATTTTACGCCATTGTTTAGCTAGTTCTTTATCCGAGATGTCCTCGCATGTTTGCGTAATTGAACTTATCCCGTTCATTGTAATACATCCTGTTCGCCGTGAAAAACCAGCCACACGTCAGCACCCTTTCAGGTCAGGGCAAAGATTGAACCCCTATCCATACGACTATTACAGTCGGGCATTCGCTTTTTGTGGCATCCTACTCCCACTACGCATATAGTCCCGTTCGCACGGTTCCCACCCGGATGATACCGGGAGCGTATTGGGATTTCCAAGTTCGATTAACCGGATAATTGTGGTGCTTTAGGACTTGCCCATAGACCGGAATCAGCTTCGTCCATCCGTATCAGCATAATCAAAACTACTGATACCGTGATTCTCCCTCATTGGGGCCAGTGGCAAATCTCTTTCCTACTGGTTGTATTAACGATCCTGCAGCAATTCAGCGTCTGCTTGTCCATGGCACCTTTCTCTGGCAGCTTATTCCAATGAGACTATGGACATCACCACGTTGTCCCCGTTGCTTCGCACCCTCCTGTTACCAGGTACGCACGTTCGGGTAGAGACACCCAGAATGGATTGGGTGGCATTTGCGGGATTTTCCGCTTTTTAGCAATCCGATTAACCGCTTCTTGTCGCACCTGATAACTTCCATTACGAAGAAGAACACGTAATCCTGCAGCAGAACATCGTCTGCACGGATGCATATCTCCCGGCAGTCTACCGGTTCTGGAATCACTATTATTCTCCGGATACTCTTGGTTCCCTCTTGAATGATCACGGCTTTATGGTACGGGAAACAGTAAATGACCTTCTTACTGAGGAGAAAGAAAATACAGGCGGAATGGTTACCTTCTATGTGGCTGAGAAGGATGAGAAGAAATGATGAGTTTCCTCGTGGAGGTTATCTCTCCGGCAGGATAAAAACGGTTCACTCACTGCGGCGATAAACCCCGGTTAGTCTTCGGGGAGATAGCCCGGGTCAGAAGCAATGCACGGACAGCAAAAAAAACGCGTAGTACGACAGTGAAACCGCATCCTCGTACTATCCGTTATCATGCAGGACTGTGCAACTAGCCAGCCTTTCCCGGGATTTTTCCAGGAGCACAAAGCTCTCAGTCAGCTCAGCCAACGACAAAGCCATCCAGCTTTACATTTCGCAAAAATGAGATTTTTTTTGATCGGTCAAATTTCCCTGGTGTCCTGACCTTGGCCGAGAGCATGGCCCCTGTTTCGGGAAATAACTGGTATCCCATCGTAATCAAACGGCACTCAGTCTCCCAGCTGGGATCGATTGTAATGACCATGAGATCAATGTCCGATTCAGGACCGGCCTCACCCCGTGCCTATAAACCAAACAGGACAACCTGGCATAGAGAATCACCAAAGGCATCCTTAATCCGGGAGACATACCGGGAAATAGCCTCCTCTACCACCAGGTTCGTTCGGATCATCTGCTCCTTTCTTACCATATCATAATCCTGAATTTCTCTTCTGAATATATGACATACACCATTCATCTATTTTTCCTAACCTAATTTCCCCTGGACTGTTCAACCGGGATTATGGGAGCCGGTTCATTCAGCCATGAACGATGTATCATGAGGAAATTTCCGATCAATTCAAATTTTTCTGAGCTCTGATAAATGGTAAACAGGTATTCTTTGGGTATCTGTTAAAACCTTAAAATATTCATTCATTTGGATATTATCAACCACTTTCTCAAAATCATCATCTGAACAATCGATACGTATATCTGCATACTTTTCATACAATGGTATCCTTTGGTAATACAAATCACAAAGACTTTGACCAGGAATCCGAACAATTCCCCGGGTTTTGATATTTTTTAATCTTCGAACCATCTCATCAAAGGAAATTTCCAGATAAACGATAACACCATCTGATTTCAGGTGTTTTATTGCCCGCTGGCTATACACAACACTCCCACCCGTGGCAATCACTGCAGGGTTACCCTTCAGGGAAATGACGGTTTTTTCCTCGATTTCCAGGAAAGCCTCTGATCCCTCCTCATCAATAATTTTCTGCAGAAGTCTTCCTGTTTTTTCCTGTATTACGATATCGGTATCAATGAAATTCATTCCCACGGTTTTCGCAAGGATAACTCCGATTGTACTCTTCCCGGCAGTTGGTAAACCAATAAGAACAATATTTTTCATGATCGTATTAACCAGAGAGTTTACACAACTCTTCGACAGAAAGTCCGGGATCTGTAATCATTTTTCGTAAGGGGCCCTGTTTCATCGGCTCGTGGAGAAGGACCTACCGGGTAACATCTATTCCAGGTTTCCATGATGACATGGGTACCGGTCTGCCTGGTTAACGTGAACCCATAACGATAAAATGCTATCGCATCCATACCGAGATGGCGGAAACCTAACTCATCTAAACGGTAATTGGAATGACCCGGACACTCTGGCTCTGCTCCGCCCGTTCATTAAGAACGGTGAGAGATCTATGAATGGGAATTAGTACCCCAACCCAGCCATTGCTTCAGATGATGAAGGCCGAAAGTAAAAGTATATGGACCCATCATCCCTGTTCTTCTGTTCCCTGATAACATTCATACCTCAGCACCGGGAGATTGGCAGCTGGTGCAATAATCTCAAAATCTCTGTCAGCGGTCAGAATTCCGGATGCCTGCCGTGAAACAGCAGTTCCTGCGATTAAAATATCAAACCCATTTACCATAGAAACTGAAAGCATCAAACGACTCGTGAGATCACTTGAACATTCTGCATCTGCTTGATCATAGGGAATGACTTCGATCTCTTCAAACAAGTGCCTGAAAAAATCCAACTCGTGTTTCACTCTCAGCCGTTTCAGCCCGGTCATAATCTCATGATAACTTATGACGGAAACCACCGAATCCTATTCATCCAAAATAAACTCCTTCAAATGAGGATTTTGGGAATAGTCAATCAGAAACGAAGTATCCAGGAAGATCACAATCGTGACCTCCCTGACTGACGGATTGATCCAGTCAGGGTTTTGAGTTCCCCGATATATGGGGAATCTGCAAGCCCTCCTGCAAAAGGACGAATATCATGAGAACGTTCGGATAGGATCCGGTCTATTACATCGCTGAAACTATCATCGTTTTCCTTGAGAGAGAGAAGATTCAGATATGTGCTTTCACGAACCGTAATTGTCTTCATGTGTTTGTGTGTTTGCTATTATAATACTTATAATAATGACTCAGATATCGATTCAGGTGCTCCTGCGGAGTAAGAGCCTATCTGCAGGAGGGAACCGGGATCTGCGTTCCACAGCCCTCCTGGCGTTCAACCCGGGCACAGGAGCCAAAGAGGGGAAATTTATTTACGTGATATCGCTCGGCAGCGACATTCAGCAAGAGATGAAGAGATGGTCGTTCATAAGAAAAAAACGATTCAATTATAGGATTGGTGGACCTGTGCATAATTTAAATATATATATATTTATTAAGACTAAATCAAAAGAGTAACTTATGTCTAAGCTCTTCCAGGTACTATTAGGGTGTGAATATTTGATGATGGGACGTCGATGAGCCTATTAAGGATTAGTACAAATTATTCCATTTGTAATGCTCAATGCTGCAGAGGATTGATGATACCAAAAACCCCCGAACCACTGACAGGAACCGGGAGGGGAGTATACCATGAGAGAAAAGGTCCATCAGACAGTCAGGAGATCCAACCTCACTCTGGATATCGTAATCATACTCATACTTGGAATATTTATGACCCTCTTCGGCCTGCTTGGGCTCAGGATCCAGAGCGGAGACCTCCCCTATAACCCGAACGGGACGTACGGATTGTTACTGGTGATAATCTCCCTGCAGATCATAACGCTTGGGAAAACCCCGTTCGGAACACACCGCAGATCGTGGATCCTGGTACTACTTGGAATAGGCCTCGCAGTCCCTGGGACAATCGCATGCTTTATTCCCGGATTCATGGAAGAATTTGTCAGATTACTGGTTGGCATAATCATGACTGCCGGAGGGACCATACTCATCCTCCAACTGGCATGTATCAGAGCTGGCATATGGATGCGCATATCAGGCATTTTCAGGCATCTAATCGCCGCATGTGCCCTTGTATATCTGATGGAAATACTATTCGGCCTTATCTCGATCGTTCCTTTCATCAGACCAGGACTCATGACCACGGTTCTTGGTACCACGTTTGGAATCAGCCTTTTCTACCTTGCATGGACGCTCACCCGGATTGCCGGGTCATATCCCCGTGAAACTCTCAAATCTGTTTCGGGATCATCTCTTACCCCGGCCAAAGATGACCGGTTTTTCCTTCTCCGGGATGCACCACTTCCCACACAGATAGCAGTCATCCTCCTGCTGGGCTTAATATTCATCCTTTTCTCACTCCTCCTCATACCGGTCAGTCAGGGTATCATCCCGTTCTCCCGTGACAGTCAGTTCGGTCTGCTCATGGTCATTATGGCCTTTCAGGTTCTGGCGCTTGGAAAAACTCCTCTCGGCGTTTATGAACGTTCATATCCTCTGATACTCATAGGCCTGGCCATCGTCTCCATCGGCATTTACTCATGCATCATCCCGGGGCTCATAACCGGATGGGTACTCATTCCTCTCGGAATCTGGAACATTATCACGGGAAGTGCAGGATTTTTCAGATTTTCTCTGCCCCCACTCCTACGAGCCAGCCGCCATTCTGATGATACACATCATCCTCCGGTCAAAAAACTGCTGGTCACCGTGACACTCCTCCATCTGGCAACGATATTCTTCGGTATTAACCTGGTAAACCCGGGGCTCATCCCGGGGATAGCAGTTCTTGCAATCCTCTTCTTCCTCGGTCTTCTCTTCCTTATCCTGGCATACATCCTGCTGAACCTTCCTGCATCCGGAAGAGAGAATAGAATTGGTTAAGCATGAAGGAGGGAATTATATCATACGGATGAGAGATCCGGGCATTTGACGAAATGAGGAATAATCATGGTTGATAGTAATCAGAAAAACACCCTATTCGCGGATATAGGGGACGATAAAGAGTTCAGGGAACGGTATGGCGAACAGATCGGCGCCGGAATGAGTGCGGTGATATACGCCCATAACGGAATCGCTGCAAAAGTCTTTCGGGAAAGCCAGTATCGGAGACAAGCATTCCAGGAGGCTTTTACTATGGCAGTGATCGAGACTCTGAATATTCCAGCACCAAGAGTCTATGGAGTGGAAACCTTCCAGAACAGGCCTGTTCTCCTCATGGATCATATCAAAGGGGTATCCCTCCTTGATATTAGCATGGAAAACCCGGAGAAGACCGGGGAGTGCATCGGCAAGGTCGTAGAACTACAGGCTTCCATGCATCAGACTGTCTCAAATGATTTCCGTCCGCTCAGAATGGTTTTGAGTGGAAACATTATCGCAAGCCCCAGCCTCTCCCCGAAAGAGAAGGAGCGGCTTCTTACCATGCTCTCAGAATTACCCGACGGCAATGCACTCTGCCATGGAGATTTCCACGGTGGAAATATCCTCTTTGACGGGAAAAACTACACTATCATTGACTGGGCTGAGGTAGCCTGTGGTGATCCTGCTGCTGATGCCTGCCGGAGTTATCTCGACTACAGTATGGGTCAGGCGGAGTATGAAGAGATCTATCTTGATAAGTATTCTGCTCTGACCGGCAGAACCCGGGAGGAGGTACTGACCTGGCTTCCCGTTGTTGCAGGATCTATCTATGGGTATCTTTCTGAAGAAGCTCAGAAAGTTACCAGAAAATATTTCTAACAACGAGACGGTGATTCAGAGATATGTCCATACCTATTAAAAATGAGTCAGAACTCTCGCTTGAGGTTGTCATCCTGCTCATCCTCGGGATATTTATGCTCCTCTTTGGTATCCTTCTCTTCAGTATCCATACCGGAGATCTGCCGTATTCACCAGATAGTATGTATGGGCTTCTGCTCGTGTTGGTCTCATTTCAGATAATTACAATGGGGAAGACTCCATTCGGGGATCTCCGCCGTTCATGGGCGGTCATCATCATCGGGATATGTACGGCAGTTCTTGGAATGATCGCCTGTTTCATCCCCGGATTTGTTACCGATCTTGTGAGAATTCTGGTAGGAATTATGCTGCTGGCCGGAGGAGTTGCTCTCCTTTTCCAGCTTTTCATATCAGAAGAGAAAGCTAAAAAATGGGTGCATATCCCGGGAATAGTTCGCAGACTCATCGTAGCCTGTGGCCTCGTGTACCTGATATCAATCCTGCTCGGTATTGTTACCCTTGTCCCCGGTATCATCACTGATCAGGAGACTGCGATGCTGCTCATCCTTTACGGGATCAGCATTCTCCACCTCTCCTGGTGTATTCAGCATGCCAACAGAATATATCCCGGGGAAGTAGTGTCTGCTGGAGGAAGAGCATGAATTCAGGTTCTTTTGCCGGACGCTACAGGATATTCAGGGATGCCACCCTCCCCTTATCCCTCGCTATCCTGCTCATGGTAGGAGTCCTCCTGGTGGTCTTAGGATTACTCCTTTTTCCAGTAAACATCGGATTAATCCCGTTCTCTCCTGATGGCCAGCTCGGCCTTCTACTGGTTATCAATGCGATCCAGATGATGTCTCTCGGGGAGACTCCGCTCGGTCAGTATAGGCGTTCATGGCTGATAATCATCATCGCAGTCGGATTTGCCACCATGGGGATTTTTTCGTGCATCGTCCCGGGTATCCTGACAGATATTATCCGGATTCTTCTCGGGTTACTCAACATCGCCGGGGGAGCACTTCTCCTGGCCAGGCAGCGTATCCCAATGATGCACAATCTCATATACCCGCCAGCAGAGCCAATTGAAACTCCCCCGCTGCTCAAAAAGATGCAAAATACTCAGACGATACTGTATATCGTCTCGATAGCCTTCGGGATCACAATGCTCCTGCCAGGTCTTGTTTCAGGACTGATTATTGCAGGGATAATCATCATAAACGGGCTGCTCCTCTTTGTACTTGGTTCCATCCTGATGAAGGTCCTGTAACAAAGAGATGGCCCCTGTTTTTTAATAATCCACAGTTATTTTGTGTAACCGGCTCAGCCGGTGACACGCTCCCGCCATTTATGCAGGCATTCAGGACGATGTGTCAGCTCTGGAAGTCCATGAAGATACCATGGATATCCGCAAAGGAGAAGAGAACACAATTCGGGAACTCTCCCTTGTGCCGGGAGATCCTGTGGTATACTCCATCGATATATGTACCACCTGTTCTAACCCGCCAGTTATCCTCATAACCAGTCATTGTGATTGCTGAATCGGTTTTACCGACAGCGAAGAAGACCGGGTAATATCCAATCTCCTTCTCCAGCCATTCATACGCGAGGAGAAAAAACGGATATGATAACCTTCGATCCGGTTTATCACTTCAGGGTATGCAGATTCTGTCGGCATGCAGTGATGGAAGAGGAGTTCGTCTACCAGGTTATTGCGAAGGGAGCGAATTACAATATCACCGGGGTACGGGTATGTTCATTGTTATTTGTGATGTTTCCGGTCAACCCCTGTGGCGCAAAACCCTTTCGTGCAAGCAGGTCGGCCGGTGATGACGAAGATTGCATCAATATCTGTCTCTACCATTTTATACTGATCCTCGGGGAAGATAACAGGAAAGAGAAGTTCCTGAAGGAATCATCATCAAATCATTCGTTTTTTGGGGAAAATTGTAAGGCAAGATATTTGTTTTGAGTGGTATTTGTGAGTTTTCCCGCCTCCTGTACGCGAGTAGTACAGGGGTTTACTATAACCTATGCAATCCCCCCTGTTTCCTTGTGCATTACGGTTGAAGTGCTGGTGAACATTACCAGGTCAGACCTGACAAATATGATAAAAACCCTCAGCAGTTAGTAACACAGAAGACAGGACTGAGACATATCAGTACGGCGAAATAACAGAGCAGGAATAGATCAGGTTCAAAAGTATAGGTGCTACCCTGATAATATTCATCTGTTCAGCCGGTGATGTAAAAATTACCGCAGGTATGGAAACAGAGTGGAGGGATATCGGTGAAACATCACAATAAAAAGAGAGGAATACGAAATAACTGGATAAGATATCTTTTACTCATCTTTCTCTGGACAGCAATTTTTATCGGGGACGGCATAGCAGAAGATTCAACCTCTGATACTAATACTACAATTCGTATTGCAATCTTCCAGATGTCACCGGAAGAGGGAAATTTCACCGCAAATCATGCAACAATTGAAGAAGCCATCAACATTTCCCGAGAAAGAGGAGCAGACTGGTTCATAACCCCGGAGATGGCAGAAAGCGGGTATGAATTTATTGAGTATATCAAACCGGAGCAGGTGCCAGAGTTTCCGTCACCCTGGTTCTACAGACTTGCAGCTATAACCCGTGAGAAGAATATTACCCTTTTCATCGGATTTCCAGAGCGGATTGAGACGGATTATTATAATGCAGTAGCCGTCATTGACAAGGAGGGAAATATATCAGGCATACATCAGAAAAACGTTATTATTCCTGGTCCTATTGAAGGATGGGCAACTCCGGGAAATTCTACCCCGCTGGAAGTTGACGGCCAGAGTGTTGGTTACTATATATGTGCTGATGCAACTGATCAAAACATTACAAACACCTATATCTCATATAATGTGGATATTTTCCTTTCCTCAGCTGCCTGGTATCCGGATCCGACGATGGGCCCGGAACAGTACTGGGAGAATATTACCACGATGTCTGATGCCCCGCTTGTGATTGCAAATACCCTTGGAAAAAAGGGAAATATAGATTTTACACACGCAGAAAGCGGAGTTTATCAGAATGGAAAGGAAGTATACAGAGTACCTGATTCAACACAGGTTATTGCATTTGTGGACTGGAATTATCTGACCGGAGAGATCATACCGGCTGGAGAACCAGAAATAGTTTGAGGTTACGTATGATTTCTGACTGAGTTTTCAGATGTTGCTGGTTTTCTGCCTGATATCCATCTTTTTCTGCCTGATTGGCATGTCTTCCAATGCTGTGATGGAGAACTCAAACATGATAGACAAACCGATCTACCTCCGCCAGTCAGGAGAATTCCTCCTTACAAGGCTGGAAGAGATCCAAAAAAGGGCATCACCATGTATGCTCTGCCCCCGCCACTGCATGGCAAACAGGAGTGCAGGGGAAGTTGGCTTTTGTAAAACGGGTCTTGCTCCCAATATTGCATCTTTTGGCCCCCATCATGGAGAAGAAGAGCCGATATCAGGGATATCGGGTTCAGGGACGGTTTTTTTTACCGGGTGTACCATGCGGTGTGTCTTCTGTCAGAATAACGATATCAGCAGGGGTAATTATGGGTACCAGGTTTCAGTAGGGGAACTTGCAGAAATATTTATCAGTCTGCAGTCTCTCGGGTGTCATAATATTAATCTCGTAACCCCGACACACCAGCTTCCCTCAATAATCGGAGCACTTATTCGTGCCATTGATAACGGTCTTTGTATTCCCCTGGTCTACAATACAGGGGGATATGAAGATCTCGCAACATTGCGTCTTTTGGATGGCATTATTGATATCTACATGCCTGATTTTAAATTTTCAAATGAAAAATCAGGTCTGATCCTTGCAAAAACCCCGGGTTATCCTGAATATATAAAGGCAGCAATTCTAAAAATGCATCGCCAGGTTGGGGATTTACAGCTGGATAATGGGATTGCAATCCGGGGACTCCTTGTACGGTATCTTATCCTCCCGGGGTTATCGGATGAATGCAAACCGATATTCCGCTTTATTGCAGAAGAAGTCTCGAAAAACACCTGGATAAATATCATGGATCAATACTATCCTGTCGGGGATATCAAAAAAGGGTGTTCTGATGAATATCCCACTCTGTGCAGGAGGGTGAATCAACAGGAGGTGAGGCTGGCCTACAAGATCGCCTCCGGATACGGACTTAGTAGAGGTTTTATCGGGATTCGGTAATTCACTCATTCATCTAATTATTCCCTTCTTTTTACATGAAATAAGTTATAGGACTCAATTTGTTGACTTTTATTTGTCAAACCTGATGCGAAGCTTCATAGGGGTTTTCACCCTTGAAAATGAGATTTAGTGCAGAGAAGGGAGACGTAGAAAACAACTGTGAAGATTTTACTACTATAGTCAACCCAGACCGGAGCATGGCAAGAGCCATGAAATCCCTCAAAATAACCGGCATTTCAGTCTCCCTTTTCCGGTTGAACACGTTTCGAAACACTTATCCCTTGCTGAATGAGAATACATCATTCTGAGTGTGAATTCATGAGAATTATTCCGGTAAGAGAAGTGATGGTAGTGCTCATTCTGTTGCTCCTCTGTGCAGGATCGGCAGCACTGGTACCTGATGCAGAGAACATGTGGAACGGGACATGGACAGATGAAACGTATACGATCTTTATCCAGCAGAACGGCACAGAGATTGCAGGAAATTACATTCCTTTTGATCTTGAAACATATGACGCCGGCCTGTTAGAGGGAACCCTGTCAGAGGATCAAAAAACATTTTCAGGAGTATGGATTGAATCAGGGCTTCAGGAGGCTACCCTTTCGGAGGATGGAATGTCCTTTTCAGGAACCGGATCGACCAATCCGGTCGGAACCTTAACTGAACCCCGGACATATGAGGCCACGGGAACCCGGGTTGGAACACCCACAGATCCTGACAACCTGTGGAGCGGGACCTGGGAGACCCCGAGAAAGATATACAATCTGACTCAGGACGGAACAACCATCAGTGGCACAAATGAGCCATTGCCTGAAACCGATGATGAACCGGGAGTATTTAAAGGAACGGTATCGGAAGATAAAAATACCATGTCTGTAGAATGGGTCGAATCGGGGAACTTTACCTTCATCCTGTCGGATGATGGTATATTCTGGAACGGAACCTATACTGATCTACTGGATCCCTCTGCAGAACTGTTCCCCTGGAACGCGACAAAAATGCAGTAATTGTGTGAGAAAAAAATACTCATAATCCCTCTTTTTCAGTACTTTTTTCTGTCAGGACTTGTAGGGCGGATATCCATCGAACCGGTTTAAAACCTGCATTGTAATGTCCACGTATTTATATGGTATTAATCTGCCCTACTCTAAAGCAGTGACAATCACCCGGATATTGTCAGGAACACGATCCCCGGCATTAACA
>Ga0268285_1001248_pt1 | contig 12623 bp, 16 predicted proteins | sample saktaG_2_FD_190144 | JGI IMG/M metagenome (GOLD analysis project Ga0268285, IMG submission 190144) | Saline water microbial communities from Sakinaw Lake, British Columbia, Canada - sak_2013_06_06_120m | ecosystem: Environmental > Aquatic > Non-marine Saline and Alkaline > Saline ... | reverse complement strand
GTAGATTGTTTCAGTGCATCAGCAACAAAAACCCCAGTAGCTAATAGCCCTATTATTAAAGTTGTGAGTAATATGTTTTTTATCTTCATAATATTAAATTATTTATTCACAAGAATCAGTGCTACAAGTCATTGTGCCATTTAGAACAGTACAATATGTCCAACCTGCTCCATCTGTGTCTTGTAATTTAAGGCAAGAAATACTACTTGTATCTCCTACAGCAACTGTTGTAATTGCATTTCCACTATCAAAAGAAGCGTCAGCATAAGTATAAGTCCAGAAGCTATCAGCTCCACCAGAGCCATCAGCTAAACCATAAATCTTAAATACTGCATTACTATCAATAGCGAAAGTATAACTTTCCTCATCTCCATCGATAGGTGTGTCGCTAACAGGCAAATTAACAAATGTAACCGCTCCGCTATCTTCTTCTAATTCTATTGGTCCGACAGCTAAAGTCATCATTGGTTGAACTTCTAGTTCGTTATAATCTATTCTAAGTCCTTCAGTTCCACCAGCGTAAAATGATAATTCATTATCGCTACTCTCTGTTATATAAGTATTTCCAGCAATTCCATCAAATAATACTTTCTCAGTTGCATCTACGCCTAAACTTGCTCCACTAATATCTACATCACCAGTTCCAACCGTCCAAGCCACTGTACTATTAAAATCTAAAGTAGCAACAGCTCCCATATCCCAAGTAGTAAAGCCAGAAACAGTCATTGTATTAGCTGAATGTGTTAATTTATCGGTAGAATTCCAATCAATAACCCCTGCGGTAGCAAGTAATATGTCATCTCCAACATCTACATCACCAGCTACATCAAGGTTTCCAAGATAATCTAAGGCTAACATTTCGGTTGTATTTAGTATCTTGAATAAGTCTCCTGAAGTATTCGCACCAGCTATATTAAGAATTGTAGCTGAAGTAGCTTCACTGTCTATATCAAGAGATATATGATTAAAGTTTTGGTCAATTAGAACAGCAGTAGAAGCAACGGTTGTAGGACTAAATTCAGCTTCACCAAAAAAACCAACATCAAAGTTGGTAGTATCAAATACAGCTAAATCGCCAGCATCGCTATCTCTACGAACTAAAAATGCCTCAGTGTCAGTAACATCAATAACCAATGCACCTTCTGAAGCTGTATTAATAGTAATTGTATTTGTGTTAAGGTTAGTGGCATAGATATTAGGTATTCTATCTGCGGTAGCACCAATATCTAAAGTTTCAAATGGGACCATATAAGTGTTCTTATATTCCCATAAACTTGTGATAACATTGCCACCAGATAAACCACTAATAATGTTTTGAGCATCGACTTTAGAAACGCCCAAAACAAGCACTAATGCTAAAAGTAATACTAAAGATTTCTTTTTCATATTATTATGTTATTTATTATTAGTTTGGATTTGATAAAGTAGCTTGCATTGTCAATACTCCAAAATTAGCACTCCCACTTTCTTTTACTGATATTCTGACCTTATCTCCAACAATGGTCTGGTCATCATATCCAGTATAAGCTGTGCCTCCTGTGCTAGTAGCATCACCCGGGAAGTTTATGGTTACGTCATCATAAACTTTTATAGCTGTAGGAAGATTAGCTTTGGTAGTAACTGGATAATAGGTTGTGCCTCCGTCATTACTGACTTCAATATAAATATAAACAACCCTATTGGTTTGACCAGTTTTTGGAGTATAGCTCCAATCTAAGTGTAATCCTGGCAAATATTTACAATCCAAGACCTTTCTGTTTCCTGTGTATAAAGCAGTTAATGTAACTCCATCAAAAGCTTCATAAGAAAATTGTTCTTTACTCATAAATTTATTTTAACTTAATTAAATAATCCCTCAAGCGAACTTACAAACCTTTATCGCTTGTAAGCTCTATCAAAGATTATTTTACATCCTGTAAATACTGTCTTTCGTCAATAATAGTTGTAGTTCCATTAGCTAAAGCTAAATAATATTCACCATTATCTCTCTTACTAATAGAGACAATTTTGATATTGCAATAACTTTCGCTTTTAAGAACATCAACCTTAGGTTCAACTGGTTCAATAGGTTTTACAACCTTTTTAATAACCTTTTTGACCACAGGTTTTACAACTTTCTTAACTACTTTTTTTTCTATCTTTTTAGTCATAATTAGTCTGTTAATTCTAGTGCTAATCCACCATTAGCATCGGGTGCTGCACCACTATTGGTAATATATACACCATAGCCTGAACCTGCACCAACACCAGCACATCCAAAGAAAGCAGGGTCGTTTATAAATAATTCACCTGCTGTTGTGCTAGCTGCAGCTAAAATTGCATCAGTCATTTGTGCTTCTCCTGGAGGAGCAAAATTATAACCTCTAAATCCATCAATACTATTAACAAATTTCATTGCTGCATTATCAGCTATCTTAATGAAACAAGAAGTAGCAACCACTCCATTATCAACCGACATATTTACTCTTACATTTTCCCACATAAGTTCTTTTACGCTATCAGAACCACCACCAGTTTTAGCATCTATTAAAATACCAAACCCTGCAGCAGTACTTTGTAATGTAGAATGTCCAAATGTAAGATTTTTACCTGAACAAGCATCTCCAGCTAACCAAAAATGAGCGTGATTAGCATCATCTAATCCAGCAGTTTTACAAGACATAAAGTTCTCAAAATATGTCCCTTCTCCATTTTCAATAAATCCATATAAGGATTCATCTGTAGTAGAAGCATTTTCAACTTTAATGTTGCGAAATGAGTTGCGAGTTCCTGTATTAAGAATAGGAGCTAAATCAGTTGCCACACCAGTAACTCCCATTACAATTCTAGCACCTTGTTGAATAGCACGACCTCCGCCGTCCATACCAACAAAATGAACACGACTTTTAGATACTGTGAGCATTTCAGACACTGCGTGTGCTGAATGACCGTCTATAAGAATAACATCATCGTTATTAGTTTGAGCTTCTGCATAAGCAGCAGCTACTGTATTGAAGAATCTGACCCTTCCTTCTGGGTCAACTTTACAAATTTCTTGTAAAGCCTGATAACTTCTATCAGCACTGTCGTCAGCACTTTTAACAATAAGTATTCTTCCAAATGCAGGACAAACGCTTGCCGCAATAGCATCTAATCTGTTTAGTAAGCTTTGTCCATAACCTGAATTTTGATTATACATAAATTAAATTTTTAAGTGTTCTTCTAACTCCACCACCGTTCCTAGGAACCTCTGACTAAGAAGCCCTCATAAGTTAAAAGTTTATATATGTGCCTAATTTTAGTTTAGGACTTCATGCACTTCCGTCCCCTTTACTTCCTTTAACAAAACTACCAGAAACAACACCCCAACCATAACTTCCACGAGCACCATAGTTCCAACTTTCAGTAGAATCTTTCCCTAACTCATCAGGAGTTAGTAAGAAAGTTTTTTCCCAAATACCCAAATGAGCAGTTGAGTTAGAAGTGGAAGCAATACCCCAGTAATATCTTTTGTCAGTATCTCTTGCACCAGCAGCAGTTGTAGCTAATCTAGGAATGATTAAATGTCTATACTTAGAGGCATAGCCATTAAAGGTTCCTGAATGAGCTCCATCTGGGTCAGCAGTACTCTTGAGATATTCTTGAGCAGTCAATTTTGTTACTCTACACTTTGTAGGGAGAAACCTCTTCGGATTTCTCTCTCCGTCTTCTTTTTGTTATAACGGAGTTCAGACTGTCGCATCTCCATTTTGGAGTTCTCTCGCTCAGTCGTTCAGCGTGAAATTATTTTTAAAATATTTTATCCAATTATTACGATTAAAATTTGTTTCTGCGTGACATTTACAACAAAGAGCAATTAAATTTTTAGGGTCATTATTCTTTTTGTCATAATCTATGTGATGAACAGATAATCTTACTTTATTTTCTAATTCCGTTTTCTCGCATATTTGACATTTTCTTCTATCTCTATTTCTAATTACTTCTTTTAAGTCAAAATTAAATTCTAATCCATAAGGTTCAAAAGATTTACCACCTTGCCATAAATGACATTTTTCTCTTGCGTTATATCCCTTTAATCCTTTATTCCAAGCTATTTGTAATCCTTTTCTATCTTTATTCCAAGGAATTCTACCCTTTTTCCAAGCACTTTTTGGTACTTTTCCTTTTAAAAGTTTACTTATCCTTTCGCAGAATTCTTTTGTTCGTTTTTTACCTTTGTTAGCTTTACTAATTCTTTTCTTAGTTTCTTTAGAACAAGGATTTCTTTTGTAGATACCTGTTGGCATAATAATTGTAATTTATAAATAATTTCTTCGCCCCCGTCGTCCTCTTCAGGACTTCCGAGTCAATCAGAGAGAATTTAAAGTGAACAAACTCTATTCACTGTGTTAGGGTCTGGACCTGTCCAAAGGACATCAAATGGCATCTCAGCCATAAGTTCACCGTGATAGTTATAGGTTTCTTCAGCAACTAACCTTTCAATTCCTTCTAAAGAACCTTTAGAAAGACGAGGATTGTTAGCTAAAGCGTTTCTATAAGTTGTAGATGAGCCTCCTTCATCTGCTCCAACGAGCAAATGAGCAGAATAGAAAAGTGCTTTTGTGTCACCAGTAGTGGCGGCAACGGTAGCTCCATCCATATCAGTATAAGATGTATCCCATCCAAAAGTAAATACATGAGTAAGGTCTAAGTCCAATCTGTTATCAATTAACTTACCTAAGTTTGTAAGTCTAGCAATAACTTCAGGAGCTTTATTTCTTTTTCTCATTTCTACTGTTATACCAATATCTTTAGCTCTACGAACAGCAGTTACAGTCTTTCTATAACCTTGCTGAACAGAAGCTCTTTCGGCTTGGTCCCCTTCACTCTTGTTACTAGCATATTCATTCAAATCAATTTCAGAATATTCTCTAGTCTCGCCAGTGTTTGCTGGGACAGCCTCAATCTTGAATAAACCAGAATTTCGCATAATGTTTGACAAAGAAGCTTTTGACTTCAACCATCTCATTGTTGCTAATCTGGTAAAATCAGATTGACTAATTGTATTAAGTTCCATTGTGTTTCCTCAATATGTATTTGAACGCCAAATCAAGGTCCGAAGAGGCTTACAGTTTCAAATTACTTTAATTAGTAATTTTTATGTTAGTCACCTGCAACACCGAGTGATTCTGGTCCGATATTAAGAATTCCTCTAACATCGGCTGCTCCAGCAGTAGTAGAAGATGTTACAACTTTAGTTATGAAGAAAATATCATAGCTAGAATTATCAACATCAATTTCACCTCCACCATCAATATCGGCATAAGTGCCAACATCAGCAGCGGCTGGAGTACCAGTACCAGCAGTATCACACTTCCAAACAACGTTCTTCTCTACGGGAACCTCAACCTCTACTTCGCGAGCAACTGCATAGTCTGCGTCTGTTGATGCGATAGCGTGGCGAATAACACCGAGAATAATATTCCCAGCTGTAGTAGAAGTAGCTTCAATCAAAAGATTGCTGCCAACATTCATAGCTACCAAGTCACCTTTAGAAAATGCTGTAGAAGTAGTAACAGGGTACCACATAAACTTGGTTTTTCCTTGTACTCTTTTAAACATAAAACTTACGTTAATGTGTTAATTAAATGTCTCTATAAGTTTTTAAAGTGGTTTCACCACCAAAATAGAGATGATTTTATCTAGCTTTTCTGCTGAATTTTGCCCATAAACCCTTTTATTGACCTTATGAGCAATGTTCAACCTTAAAGCAAATCTTTTAATTTAATGAATTGTGTATTTGGAACCCCAAACTTCTCCCCTACTACTGCTTCACGTCTATTGTGAATTAGATTTCCAATTTGACCAACTAATGTTTGGACTTCTATACAAGATAGTCCTAAATCAGCTAGTTCAATAACCATCTTTTTAGCTAATCTATTATAGACAGCGTCCATAGGAATTAGCTCAGTAGGTTTATCAGTTTTAGCAATTTCAAATAACCCTTTATTCAATTCAATATTCTGCTTATCCTTTCCTTTAAAGGTAATTTGAACATCAGACCCTTTCTCTGCAACTGTTAGAATTTCCTCTTTTCCAAGATAACTCATAAATTTAATATTTAATAATTTTAGTATGTTTAGATGAATTACAACTTCCACAAAGTGGTTGTATATTTTCTATATTATTTGAACCACCCTTAATTAACGGTATAATATGGTCTTCTGTGAGCTTAATTTTAGGTTCTTGTTTTTTACAACAAGGACAAGTCCAATTATATTGTGCTTTCAAATTTTCCCATTCTCCCAAAGTATGTGAACCATCAGCTCCTCTTTTCCTTGCTCTCCTTAAACAATTACTGAATCTAACTTTCTCTCTATTTTTGTTTCTCCATTCCTGATTTTTCTTCCTTCTATATTCTTTGTTTTTTGTTAATCCACCATTCCACATTGGATGTTTTTTACCAGCATTTTGTCCCTTTACAAATCTTCCAGAATTAAAAGCATTTCTCATATTTTCTTTTACTTTCTCGGAAAATTTCATTCCTTTTCTTGTTTTACTTATCTTTTCTTTAGTTTCTTCTGACATTTTCCAATGTTTCTTCATAAATATTAGTTTACAAATTTAATGTCTAACGTAACCTTTTCACCTTCAGGAAGTTCAAGAGTAACAAATGTTATTCCATCTTCTATTCTCTCAGAAATGACAGGACAATTAACTTTAGTATATCTATCTTTCCATTGTTTATATGTCATCTTTGCTTTAGTTTTATCGATGAAATAAACTTCTAAATCCTGTATCTCTTCCCATTTATTCGTTACAACATTTTGCTCTACAATATTGTGTAGTAATCCACTCCAACCAACAACATACTTGTTGTCAATTTTCCTGATACCAGCCATTTTACCTAATGGTCCTCTGTGTTTATCATCATAAACACCTAGTCTAGCCTTTGAAGCAACTGATTCTAATCTCGCCATTCTTTCTTCCATCTTTTGGAGATAGTCCTTGGCGACAACTACTGTTTCCTTTGGCTTGACTTCTTCAACCTTAGGTTTAATAGGTTCTACTTTTTCTTTATTTTCCATCAAATTTAGTTATGTCCTCATCACTTAAACCAAATTCTTTAGCAGCTTTTCTCATTTCAGGAGATAAATCCCCAGTATTAGGTTTCTTAATATCTCCAGCACTTTGAGTTCCAGAAACAGCTCCGATAGGATTAATTTCATTTTCTCCTAACATATTATAGGCTTCTTTCATTTTCTGCTTTACTTGTTCTTTTGTAATAGCAGCGTCAGAAATCCTTTCATAATTAGCTAAGATTTTCTTTTGAGTTTCCTCATCAGTACTAATTCCTTTTAAGGCTTCATCTTTATAAGAACCAGTTAATGCTGATTTAAAGTTTTCATTTTCAACTTTAACTGCTTCTATTTCAGCGAACAACTTCTTTTCCTTATCTGACATATCAGCCAGCATCTTCTCTTTCTGTTCGTCTTTAGCCTCTCTTAGTGCTTTGAAATTAAAATCCTTATCTTTATACTTTTCTAACTGTTCATTTAACTCTTTCTCTTTAGCTTCAAATTCGGTTGTTTTCTCAGAGATTTTAACATCTAAATCTTCTTGAGATATAGCATCCACTTTTTCACCTTCTTCATTGTAGAATTGCATATTTTTAAGTGATTTATTACTCGATTTTTACAGGGTTCGGTCCCTGGAAAAACCACTTATTAACGTGCGACCTTTTTTCTATATAGAATTTTTAAATAACTTGTTGTTTATCTATTTCTTCTTCGTCTTCTGGTTTAGTGTCATGTATAAGATTATATTTCTCTAAATTATCCTTTATTAAATCAATAGCGTTTATTGTGCCTCTACTGAAATCCTTTTGTTTTTCATTCTTGCTATCTCTTGCTATCCACATTACTTGTTGCTTCTCTATTAAATCAAGTAATTTTGTAAAACTCTTATTATGAAATACCTTACTTAAGTCATCTGCGAAATTAACTTGGTCTACTTTTGTCATCTCATCATAACCCTTTAAGTCCATATCTAGCCCAGTAAGTGCTTTCCTGCAAAGTGTTAATACTTTTTGTTCATCATTTGTAATTATAATCATACCATTTTATTTAATGAAGGTCTTTGTTCCTTTATTGGAGCCGTGAGCCCTCTTGTAGCCTGTTCGGCAACACGACCACCTTGTTGTCCACCTTGAGATTTAGACTGCTGTGAGGCACCTTGTGGTGCCATTGATGGCATCATAGGTTGCTGTTGATTAAACATCTTACTATAATCTTCTTTAATTACATCAGCCCATCTTCTTTCTACATATCCTTGATTAAATCTTTGAGGTCCAAATAATTGAAACCCTGATGTTAAACTTTGTGTAAATAATACTTTCTCTAGTTCATCATTCTCTTTTTGTGTTGGAACAGCAGTAACTTGCCAAGTATAGTCAATAGTCTTTTTAAGTTCTTTAGGATTGATAATTACTTTCTTTACCTTTCTACCAACACTCATTATATCTTGTTCTGCCAATAATTGCTCTGGGGTTGGTTGTCTTTCGCTGAACTCAATTACTTTCTTCATTCCACCATCAACTATCTCAATAGTCCTATAAGTATCTATTATACCTTGTTTTGTAGCTTTAGTTTTAGCAGTAGTCCAATTATTGATTATATTGTTAATTCTTAATCTTCCTAATTGAGCTTCAAAGTTTATTACACCCAATAAAACATTTCCTAGTTTCATTTGTGTTTGTCTTTGTTGTTGCATAATCTCTGTGGCAGTTGTTCTCTTTTGAGCAGACTCACCACTGAATGTAGCACTAACAGTTTTAGAATCTACAACTTTCTTTACTAGTTCATATCCAGCAACCATTGAATTAGTAATTCCATTATTTTCCCCTATAGGCTTAATTAAATCTACATCTAATCCTCTAGTAACCTGACCAGGTAGATAAAGTTTCTTACTAAGCTCCATTCCTGAATTATTTGCTAATGGTGGAGCGAAGTTCTTTCTCATCTCCATTACCATTAACCTAAGCATCTCATCTAATACAGCTTGGTCAACTTTAGTCTTAGCTGGAATACTCTTAGAATAAGCAAAGAATTTGCTAATAGGTTCTATGTCTAGTTTTACTAAATTGTAATAAACGCCCCAAGGTAAAGGAAACCCTGTTGGCAACATCATTACTCCATTACAAAGTATCATAAATTCATTTGAAAACTTGTTTTGATACCTTACAATTTCTACTACATCTTCCTCTTGTGCCAGAATAGTCCAATCGTTAAAGCCATACTCTTTGTTATCTGGGTTTGATTCCACTAATTTTCTTGGAACATACTTCCATCGTTCCCAATTATGAAACATAGCTTCAGCTCTTGAGTATGGGATTTTATCTATTGTAAATAAATATGGTTGTTCGTTTATAAAGAACTCCTTTACATTGCCTAGATATACATGTTTTCCACATAATAGGTGGCTTCTACATTCTTCTGAAACCTTTTTCACCTCCTCTCCCCAATTTATATCTTTTATATCTACACCCTTAGCCCAATTTATCTTTTTTAAATTCTTTTTAACCTGTAGTTCTTCGTGCCAGTTCTCTTCTACAAAACAAGTTCCTTGGTCTAATGCTTCTTTGTAGATAAGTCTTCTCTTCTCTTCATAATTCTCTATATCTCTACTCTTTTTAACCAAATCTTGCATATTCTCTCCTAGTTCATATTCCTCTAGGTTAGATTTATCATAAGCAGTTATATCAAGTCCAAAGTTATAACTCAATAAAGACGACAATAATGACCCTTCCTTCTCTTGTGTAGTTCCAGACACAATACGGGTGTCCTCTTCTTCGTTCTTGGGTCTTATATAAGAATTAGCTGCTTTAGCATTACTCTCGTAAAATGTTAAATAATCAGCATCATCAAACTCTATGTGCTTAGCATCCCTTTGATTTTTAGCAGATAAGAGCTTCTTGTAGAGATTTCCTCTATATTCTGCTTCTTTGTCTGAATATTTAACTTGTTTTATATTTTTTTCTTCCATAAATTTATATAATTGCTTGTGGGTCAAAAGAACCCTTTATTTTTTTCCTTTCACTTATAAATGGTCTAAAGTCTATTTCATTATCTATTCTCGCAAAGGTGAGCATTAAGGCTTCTGCTGTATCAGGGGATGAAATGCCCTCTGCCCTCATCTCTCTTTTAGATTTTATCTCTAAATAATTAGTATCACTTCTTCTATATTTGATTTCTAGTATGTCTTGCCAACGACAAGTTGGGTCTAATCTGCCTCCTTTATGCAACCAGTTCCTTAATCTCCAGTAATTCTGTGCTTTTTGGTCTCTAAATCGTTCATTTGATGATTTTGATGCTGCTCTACCTACTTTTATGGCATTTACATAGAACTTTAGGTGCTTCAATGTATCAGTAACTCCTCCACCTACCCCTATATCATCAACAAATACGTTATTTGACTTAATTTTGTACTTATCAGCAAATTCTTTTGTTAAATTTCCTATAAAAACAGTGTCATTTGACTTAAATTGTCTTAAAACAGTCGCAAAATTCCCACATCTAAGGACAAATACATTAGAATCTCCTCCTCCCCTAGCAACATCTACTCCTAATTTGAGCTCTCCCATCCAAGCCTCTCTAGGAACTGCTAATTTATAGGCATTTAGCTCTGATTCTGTTATTAAAGATGTGTATCCAAGCTCATCTACCGAATCAGCAGATGGGAATTTACACTCATATAGTATTGAAAATTGTGGTTTTTCCCTTGATTTCTTTATATGGTCAGGTTTATAAGCTCCCTCAGCCAATCCTATCCTATAATCTATAAATATCTTCTTATAATCAGGGTCAATCCAACTATCATAAAAATGGTTTCTTCTAAAAGGATTTCCTATCTTACAAAGGAATGATTCACTTTCTGCTTTTCCTGCAAGCATCCTAAATATTCCAGCATCAATGTTATCATCTACCAAAGAACCCTCTTCTTCTATAATCTTACAACCACCAAATCCCATAACGGTCTCAATAGTGTGATATTTCCTTCTAGCCTCTGTTGTAATGAGCTCTACAGAGCCATACTCTACCTCTCCATCAACTAATACTTGATATGTAAGCTTCTTTTTACTCTTCTCCTCTAAAAGCTTATTTAAGGCTGTTCTATCCCCTAGGTCCTTTCCTACAAGTTTAGGGGCAAAGTAGTCTTTATTACTAGAAGTATCCTCAATCATTTGGTCAAGGAATATCTTTCCACGCTTCATATCAGGAACAACAATCAACCACTTCTCTGGATATGTTGTAATTCTTGTCAACACAGCTCTAGCAACAGTAAAGGTCTTGCCGTATTGCGTGCTACAGAGTATTTGGGAGTATTTATGTTCACAATGTGTAATGAGCTTAAACATAGCCAGTTCTCCAGGGTACATCTCCCAAGGAGCTACTTTGCCTGTCTTCTTGTTAATATTGACAAATAAGCTTCTTCCTAACTGCCAGTCTGGGTCGTTCTCCATGTCTGCTCTGTTCAGGGCTACTATTTCTTTTAGCTCATCTATACTCCTGTCTTCATAATCAAAATTAGGATATAGCATTATTTCTTATCTAATATCTTTTTAATATTATTTTGCATCTTCTCTATCTTCTCTCCCCCTACGTTCATATCTAAACTACCCTTTGGCTTTCCTACAACCATAGCTTGTAAATACTCAATAGAACCACCATCAGGCTTCTCTTTATAAACATACTCCTCCCCTACTTTCTTTCCATTACTCCAAGTCTGCTTTAGAACCTTTAATCCTAAAGCAAGAGCCATCTTAGCTTCTAATAACGGAAACCATTGTTTTCTAATTTCCTTTCTCATTTCATCAAGAGCTATTTCTTGTTTTATTGTCTTTTTGTTTTTAGACCCTTTAGGTCTTCCTTTTTGTGCCATAATATTATTATTAATGGTAACAGGGGAGGGAGTCGAACCCTCTTCTTTGGGATATGAGCCCAATGACAAGCCAGTTGTCCACCCTGTGTTATTCTTCACTTAATTCTATGTAAAAGTGCAGTCCTTAAGTACTGCGGGGCTATCCGTTCATTAGACACACAACGAATAGAAATCATTATAGCTCAGGTAGTGTGCTTATACCCAAAGATGTCTTTCCATCAGTCATTTTACATAGAATTAAAAGAACAATAGAGAGTTTAAGAGAATATGATGGATAATATTTTGTATGGTATAGGGCTATATACATATATCGTAAACAATTGGGGCATCATACATTGTTATATGGTGTTGTGTGTATTGTTATCTATTATATATAGAGCCCCTTTAAAGCCCCCTGATGAGCTTATAGCCCCCTATTATGATATGTTTAATGCTTAACATAAAGCTATTGGGGGGTTTAAGAGAGAATAAGGTTAATGTTTAAGTTATAGGGTTTTGGGTAAGGTATATGAGAAGGTATATGAGAAAGTAAGAAGGTAAGAATAAAAGAAGGTATATGAGTTATGTCTATTCCTTATGTATCAATGTTATTATACCCATTCTTTAATTAAGGCGAAAATATGTATTAAAACTTATGTTTACCCCTATTTTCTATTAAAGCCAGTAAAAACAAGGCACTACAATGCGATTTAAGGCGTTTAATTCTTTTAGAGGTCTTATTATAT
>Ga0268285_1001247_pt1 | contig 12635 bp, 14 predicted proteins | sample saktaG_2_FD_190144 | JGI IMG/M metagenome (GOLD analysis project Ga0268285, IMG submission 190144) | Saline water microbial communities from Sakinaw Lake, British Columbia, Canada - sak_2013_06_06_120m | ecosystem: Environmental > Aquatic > Non-marine Saline and Alkaline > Saline ... | reverse complement strand
GGCAGTCCATTTGCTTACTCCTAATTTTTGGGCAACTTCTGAATAATGGATAGGGGAAGCCTTTTGCTTGTATAAGTCGATTAAGACTTCTAAAAATTCTTTCTGTCTTGTGGTTATTCTCATAATATATCTCCCAAAAGACCCAAAAAGTAATTTAAAAAAAATTACATCTTTGCAAATTCATTATATCACTCCAAAATAATTTTACAAATATTTTAATACAGTATCAAGTATACAGTATCGAGTATCGAGTTAAGAAAAAGAACTACCCCAGCAAAGTTTACACTAACATGTATAAGCAGGCAGTTTTCTGGCAGGTTTTTTGATTATTTTTTATCAAAAAGCATTAAAAAAGTGTCATAATCAAGAATTTGTATTATAATATAAAAAGTAATATAAAATATTATAATAATAGGAAAATTTTTTCTCTTCTCTCGTGCGAACAAAAGTAAGGAGAGAGAAATTAGGGAAATAAATTATTATTTTAGCAATGTCCATAGAAAGATAAGAAAAAAGGGAAAGGAGAAAAACTAAGATGAAAAAAGATAAAGAAACTTTAGAAATTTCCGAAGCACAGGATGAATTAAAAGAATTGGATAATCTGGAAGATTCATTGGAAGATAAAGATTTGAAAGAAGTAGATTAAAAAATTAAGAGGAGAAAACGGAATGATATTAGAGGCAATCAAAAAAAGACAGAGTGTTCGAAGTTATCAGGACAAAGAAATTCCGGAAGAGATACTTCAGCAAATTTTAGAAGCCGGCAGATTAGCTCCCTCGGCTAAAAATACTCAATCCTGGAAATTTATTGTGGTTAAAGATAAGGGTTTAAGAAAGAAATTAGTTCCGGCTTGTAAAAATCAGAAATTTGTGGGAGAGGCTCCGGTAGTTATAGCGGGGTGTGGAACTAATCCCGACTATGTAATGTCCAATGAAGAACACGCTTATTCTATAGATTTAGCTATCGCCCTTGATCATATGAGTTTAGAAGCAGCCTCCCTGGGATTAGGAACCTGTTGGATAGGTGCCTTCTACCAGGATCAAGTTAAAGAAATTTTAGGAGTTCCGGAAAGTGTGCGCGTAGTTAACTTATTAACTTTAGGCTATCCTGAAAAATTAGGGCCTAAAACCGGAAGAAAACCTTTATCGGAAATCGTTTGCTACGATAAATATAAAGCATAAAGTTTTTAATTAATCGTTTTTCGTTTTTAGATAAGAAAAATTAGTTCTTAGATTTAGGTTTTGAGTTAAGAGTTGCAATTTAGAAGTAAAATAACTATTGAATAAATAGTAGCACCATAGCGTTGCTGTGGTGAAAAAGTAGATATGGCAATACCGTGTCTCTACATATTTATTCAATACGCCTGTCCAATAAAATTTGCAGTTTTATTTTTAGAAGAGGTGTCGGATTTATCCGACCCGAAGTTTTTGTTAATATTTCTAAGTTTTTAATCAAATAAGAGATTTAAACCTACTTCTTCATTAAATTCTCTTTCTATTTCTCCGTCAATTTACTCGATTATAAATTCTCCGACACCGCCGATGAATGCAGAGTTTAAGTGCCTTCCATAAGTATTAAACTTAGAATTAGATTCAATTTTTTAATTTAAAATAAAAAAATTAAAAAAATTTGACATAATTATTGTTTTATGATATATATTAAATAACTTGTCTGACAACATTACTAATAGGACAAATAATTTATAAAAAGGAGTCTCTCAGTGTTTAACAAAGTTCAAACTAAAAAAGTTTATATGAAAATAGTGGAACAGATTCGGGACTTAATAAAAGAAGGTAAATTAAAACCCGGAGATAAACTTCCTCCGGAACAAATTCTATCAAAAGAGTTTGGAACTTCCCGTCCTTCAGTAAGGGAGGCTCTGAGCGCTCTGGAGATTTTGGGAATAACAGAAAGCAGAGGAGGTAAGGGTAATTTCATAAGGAATAATCTTGGCTTCCCTTTGTATGAGCAAATATTCAAGGAACTTGAAGAAGAGGAGAGCCCTTTTGAGATATTAGAGGCAAGAAAGGCAGTAGAGACCGAGATTGTCGGTCTTAGCGCCAAAAAAGCTACAAAGGAAGAGATAGATGCCATTAAGGAATCCTTGAACAAAATGAAGGAAAATATGACGGACATTCCTAAGATTATGAAAATTGATAGAGAATTTCATATTAATATTGCCAGGGCAGCTCATAATAACCTCCTTTTTTCGATGATGATTTACTTAGCTGATCTACTAAACGAAAAGCTCTGGATAAAAATGAAAGAGAAAAGCTGGAACATTCCTGGCTGTCCTCAGAAATATCTTGAAGAGCATATTGAGATATTTAACGCCATTAAAAATAAAGACAGCAAAGATGCCCGTAAGAGAATGTACGATCATTTAGCTGGCGTAGAACAAGATCTACTTAGCGAATAAGAAGGAGGTTAATATGCAAGAGTCGATGTATAAATTTATGAAAGTAGGATTAATTCATTTTATGGCTTATCCTGAAACGATGAGAGGTGAGGGGTTAATTCTTGAGACGCTACAGAAAATAGCTGAGGATGATTTCTTTACTGCAGTAGAGATTTCCTGGATCAAGGATGCGAAGGTAAGAGAAAAAGCAAAAAAACTTTTGGAAGTGAGCCATTTAACTGTTGCTTATGGTGCTCAGCCACGCTTATTGATTAAAAAATTAAATCTTAATTCCTTTAATGAAGCAGAAAGACAAGAGGCAGTAAATGAGGTGAAAGCAGGAGTTGACGAAGCATATGAGATAGAGGCAAAGGGCCTTGCCTTCTTAAGTGGTAAGGACCCAGGAGAAGAGAAACGAGAAGAGGCTCGTAAATTATTAGTTTTATCCATTAAAGAGATATGTGATTATGCTAAATCCAAAGGAGACTTAGGGATAGTTCTAGAGATCTTTGACAGGGAAATAGATAAAAAATGTTTAATTGGGCCGGCTAAAGACGCCAGGATGGTGGCAGAAGAAGTAAGAAAAGAATTTGGTAATTTTGGATTGCTGGTTGATTTATCCCATCTTCCTCTTCTAAATGAGACTCCTACTCAGGCCATTATGCCGGTTAAAGATTATCTGGTCCATGCCCATATGGGTAATTGTATTTTAAAAGACAAAGAACATCCCGGCTATGGTGACCAGCATCCCAGGTTCGGTATTAAAGGCGGGGAAAATGATGTAGAAGAACTCACCGAATACTTAAAAGTTTTATTGGATATTGGATTCTTAAATCCACAAAATCCGCCCATGGTAAGTTTTGAGGTAAAACCACTGGCTGATGAATCCTCAGAGGTGGTTATTGCTAATGCCAAGCGTGTGTTAAGAGAAGCTTGGGTAAGGGTGTAAGAAGTTATATGTAAGAGAAAGCTGAAAAAAATTAAATATTTTCACAGAGAATTAGATTAAGTATAAAAAAGGAGGAATGAATAGATATGAAAAAGGACTTAAGTAATAAGACGCTAGGTATTATACATACGGCAGTATTTACTTCACAGATAGTACAAAAGTACATGGATGAAATTATCCCTGAAGTCAATGTTATGCACTTGGGTGATGATACGATGCAAAGAGATAATCTTATTGCAGGTGTTGGGGTTATTCCAAAGGTGAACTATTTCAAGTTTGTTACCTATGCAAGGTTTCTTGAAGAAGCAGGAGTAGACCTTATTATGCTTGCATGTTCCACTTTCAACAAAGCTGTTGAGTATGCGAGGCCTATGATTAATACAGCGATACTGCAGATAGATAGGCCCATGATGGATCTTGCAGTAGAGAAGGGTAAACGAATTGGGTTGCTTGCTACCCTTCCGACTACTGTTCCATCATCTGAGCGACTCCTTAGCCAGGCAGCAGAAGACGCAAAAAAAGAAATTGAGATAAAGACTGTATTAAGTAGCGAAGCATTTAAAGCGCTAAGAGCAGGTGATCCAGAAAAGCATAATGAGATACTTCTGGATGAGATAGATAAACTTTCAAGGGAAGTTGATGTTATAGTAATGGCACAGGTATCGATGTCTGTACTGGAACCTCTTTTGACCAATACACACGTGCCTGTTTACAACAGTGGACGGACTGGTTTCGCAAAAGCAAGAGAAATTTTGGAATCCCTAATAAAAGAGTAGATGTGAAGAATAGGGAATCAATATAACTATGGAACAGTCTAAAGAGAAAAAAGCAAGGAAAATAGGACTCAATAAGACTAGAAGACTTTTAGGCAAGTTAATAGATTACTATAATTACAGTGTCGTATCAGGAGTATTAAAGAACAAGGTTATACGATATCAGCAGAAGAGCATTTCTCAAGGAATTTGGTACATGAAATTGGAAAGTCTTAAGAGATAAGAGAGAGAAAATAATATAATTAATCGAAGGTAAGAAAAGGGGTGATGGAAAACACTTAACTTTTATTTGTGATTTTGTTAATGTGCTAACGCAAAATGTGATAAATAAAGAGATTATGAAATGTTATTCGTGACTATGGCTCGAAGTCAGGGTAGTTTTAGAAAATGTATAAGTTTGTGGATACCGAAAAATGTAAAAATAAAATTAAGTAAGGAGGTTTGTTATGAATATTAAAAAGTTTCGCTTCGTGATTTTTGTATTGGTTTTTTCTATTTTAACTGTCTTGTTATTTTCTCTAGGTATTAATGCGGAGGAACAATATGTGTTAAGACTTGCACATGATCAAACCAGTGGCCATCCATATGATTTAGGTGCTCAAAGGTTTGGAGAGGCAGTGGAAGCAAGGACCAATGGTGCAGTGACGATTAAAATTTATCCAGCTTCCCAGTTAGGCGATACGGCAGAACAAATTGAAGGACTAAAAATGGGAACCTTGGATCTATCTATAGCTGCTTTCTCTCATGTTTCACAGTTCGTCCCTGAATTGGGAATTTTTGGTGCTCCATATTTGTTTGAAAGTGATAAGCAATTTGCCAACGTCTTTGATGGCGAAGTTGGGCAGATTCTTGATAATATTTCGCTAAAGAGATATGATATTCGATTACTTACCACATATACCTCTGGAAATCGAGTTCTATTTAACAGTAAACGTTCTGTTTTCACTCCTAATGACTTAGAAGATTTGAAAATTAGGGTAATGACAGGTCCAGCCGATGCGTTAACTTGGAAAACTTTTGGAGCCATAGCTACTCCCATGGCCTATTCTGAATTGTATTCAGCCATGCAAGCTGGTGTAGTGGATGGAGGAGAAAATGAGTGCGTCAGTGTTCTGAGAAATAAGTTTTATGAACCTTGCCCTTATATAGCCACAACTTACCATTTAGTGCTGCCAATGGGGGTATTTATAAGTAATAAGACATTTCAGGAGTTACCTGAAGAATATCGAAAAATAGTCCTTGAAGAAGCTCAAAAATCGGCGATTTGGGAACGAGATTACATTACAAGGATGAATAACGAGGCTCTTGATGAGATGATTTCAAAATACGGCGTCAAAGCTAACTTGATTGATAAAGTTGCTTTTATGGAAAAAGGAAAACCTGTGCAAGAGATAGTTGCTAAAAAATTGGGTGTAATGGACTTGCTAGAAAAAATCCGAGCAGCAAAAAATTAATTAGTTTTCTAAAAGTACAAACTTAGGCATATAGGCTACCCTGGCCTTTAAGTATTTGGAAAAGCCGTCGAAAATGGTGAGGAAATTTCAACAAAGAATATACTGGTTACTGGTAGAAATAGATAACTAAGTATAATTCTATTTGATTTAGGAAGAAAAGAAATATGAAAAAATTTGTTAATTTGCTAGAAAAAATCCAGACTTTTTGGGGAGTACTTTTATTTGTGGTTTTAGGCATAGTTGTTTTTATTCAAATTTTAAGTAGATTTATCTTTCATAATCCCGTTATATGGTCTGAAGAAGTAGCAAGATTTTTACTATTTTGGATGGTCATGATGGGAGCCAGTATTAGTGTTAGAAAGGAAACCCATTTCACTGTCGAGTTTATTATGCCGGAAAAAATAAAAAATCAAGCTTTGCGAAAAATATTTCGACTAATTCCAAATTTATGTATACTGCTATGTGGAGTGGTAATAACAATTTTTGGTTACGAATACTTTAAAATGGGAAGATTAAGGATAGGGCCAGGTTCAAATATTAACATGCAATACGTCTTTGTAGTAATACCAATAGCTGGTGTAAGCATGTTTATTTATAGTTTTTACCATATATACCATATATTAAATATTAAATCTCTTAAAGAACAAAGAACGGGTAACCCGACAAAAAAATGAATGGAGGTAATATTATTTTAATTATCCTATTTGGATCCTTTATTTTTCTATTCCTTTTACGAGTCCCGGTGAGTTTTTCACTATTTCTTTCAGCGTTCCTTTCCATTTTGATAGAAGGGAATGTTCCTCTCTCTATTGTTGTACAGAGAATTTGGGTTGGTTTGAATAGCTTTCCATTGCTTGCAGTACCGTTTTTACTCCTCGCCGGACAATTATTAAACGAGACGGTTATTAGGGACTACTTGTTTAATTTTTCCAATAGTCTTGTGGGGCATATTAAAGGCGGGTTAGCTCATAGTAATATTATAATAAGTATGATAATGGCTGGAATGTCTGGTGTTTCCTCGGCTGATACTGCAGGAGTAGGGTCGGTTTTAATTCCAGCCATGATCAAAGAAGGATATGGGAAGGGTTTTACTGTTGGAGTAACCGCTGCTTCTTCAACTCTTGGGAATATTATACCACCAAGTTTAATGATGATTGTTTATGCGGCTTGTTCTAATCTTTCGGTTGGAGGCTTATTTTTGACTGGAATTATCCCGGGATTAATGATTGGTGTTGGGCAAATGGCTTATTCTTATTACTATGCTGTTAAACATGGGATTGTTGATGTCCATAAATTCTCATGGCAAACTCTGTTTAAAAATACAAAGGTTACTATCCCTTCGCTAGGAGTACCAGTAATTATTATCGGTGGAATTACTTTAGGTGTATTTACAGCCACAGAAGCATCCCTGATAGCTGTTGTGTACATTTTTTTCCTCTCATTTTTTTACCGGGAATTTTCTTTTACTAAGTTTTATAGAGTAATAAAATTTTGCGTTGAATTTTCTTCTCTTTCTCTTTTTTGCATAGCTACTGCCTCACTATGGGGGTGGGTTCTAGCTTACTACAGTATTCCGCAAGCAATCGTTTCCTATTTTGATACTATGGGGTTACTGAATTCTCAGCTGTTAATCTTTAGTTTTGTGATCTTGCTTTTCTTGGCCATGGGAACTTTTATGGATGCTCTTCCTGCGATAGTTATCATGTATCCGATAATTGGTGAACTTACTTTAAGAGTGGGAATTAATCCATATCACATGGGGATAGTGATTGTTTTGACTTTAGCTATAGGACTTGTAACCCCTCCTTATGGATTGTGTCTGATGATTGCTTCTCGTCTGGCTGGAATATCAGTTCCTGAAGCACTAAAGTCTATAGTACCATTCTTAATTATCTCCCTGATTGTCGTATTGATTGTGGTTTTCTTTCCCAACATTATATTGTTTATTCCCAGACTCGTAATGCCAAGATTTATACGCTAATGTATTTGAAGATGGTTTATTGATAAGAATGAGAAGAAATATATTAAAAAATACAGTTAGTTCAAAATTGAAAGAGCTTTGTCTTTTTTTATATTATTTTTAAATAACGACCTCAATACTTATAAATAAAATTAACATAGTAGAAAATGTGTATATGCAAAAGATGGAAGAGATCCTTGCAGCTAAGGATTCTTCTGAAACTATAAAATATTTATACTTTTTAGTTAGAAAGGATTAAAGAATGAACAAAGAAATAGTACTTCCTTATGGAGATAAGAAAATTTATATAAAGTTACCAGAGGGAAATCTTTCCTGGGTAGTTACCCCAAAAGAAGCAGTACATATAGAAAATGAAGCAGAAGAGATACGCAGAGCGATTCGTAGTCCTATAGGAACCTCGCCTCTTCCTGAACTTGTCAAACAAAAGGGCAAAAATGTAGTGTTATTAGTAGATGATAACACTAGAAACACCCCTCAAAAGAGGATATTACCCATTTTATTGGAAGAATTAAATAAGGCAGGGGTAAATGATAATAACATCACTGCCCTTATTGCTTTGGGGACACATCGAGCAATGGAGAATTGGGAGATTAGAGAAAGATTTGGAAATGAGATAGTAAATCGTATTCGGTTTGTAAATCATGACTGGCAAAATATTGAGAATTTAGTAAAAATTAAAAGTAGCGAAGTTCCTTATCCGGTTTGTGTCAATCATTTGTATTATAAGGCTGATATTAGTATTGGCATAGGTAATATAATTCCACATATGTATACAGGTTGGTCTGGTGGATCAAAAATAGTGCAACCAGGTGTTTGTGGGGAGGTGGCAACTGGAGAAACACACCTTAGAGCAGGGGAGAACGTATATAATATTATAGGAAATTTAGATAATATAGTGCGAAAACAGATGAATGTCATCGCTCGGGCTTCTGAACTTACTATGATAGTTAATACTGTATTAAATAAGCGAGGCGAGATAGTAAAAGTAGTAGCTGGGGATTTTGAATTGGCCCATAAAAAGGGAGTTAAATTTGCAGAAGGGATTTATTGCTTTAATATTGCAGAGCAACAGGATATTATTATAGCAAGTAGTCATCCAGCAGATAGAGATTTCTGGCAATCAATAAAAGCGTTAAATAACTGTGGTATGGCTGTAAAAGATAGGGGTACACTTATTCTTTTATGTCCTGATCCCGAAGGAATTGCTCCTGATCACCCAGATTTTATAAGTTTGGGGACTTGCTCCCCTCAAGAAGCTAAAAAACGGTTCAAAGAAGGAAAGATCAAAGATAAGGTCGCACTGGCTACTTACTTGGCTATGGATGTCACTCGTCAGCGTATAAAAGTAATTCTGGTTAGTGAAGGAATTGATCCTAATGAGGCATCTAAAATTGGTTTTAAAGTTTTTAATCAGATTAATAGTGCTTTAAATTATGTTTTAAAACAAAAATGTGAAGAGTTAAAGATAGGAGTAGTTACTCATGGAGGAGATATTATGTTCAGGATTGATAAGCTCAAATAGAAATAAAATTCCTCAAAGGGGAGAATTAAAATGAATTTTCATACAGAGAAATTAATAGTGGAACTTACAGAAAAGGCAAAAAATCGAATCCAATGAGTGATTTATTCGCTCTAGATTCTATGAGGTTAATCAATAAATATCTTCGGAGAGCAGTTAGAAAAAAGAAGTAATTGAAACAAATTTTCCGGGTAATGCAGAAACTTTACCTATATATTTTCAAAAAACAATTTCCGAACTATTTACTAACTATATTATTCAAACTAAAAAAGGAGTATTTTAATGATTTTATCTAATGCGCAAGAGGCAAAATTAATAGATTTATGTAAAAAATTTCGTATAGAACTTATTAAGTGTCTTCATACTGTTGGCTCAGGACATCCAGGGGGTTCTTTATCAGCAACAGAAATAATTACTACATTATATTTCCATGAACTAAATGTTAATCCAAAAAATCCTAATGATCCCGATAGAGATAGATTCATTCTTAGCAAAGGACATGCAGCTCCTATGCTTTATTTAAATTTAGCAGAGAAAGGATACTTTGATAAGAGTGAACTTAGCAGTCTGCGGCAAATGAATCACATGCTTCAAGGGCATCCGTGTGCAAAAACTACACCGGGCATTGATCTTTCAACAGGACCCTTAGGGCTTGGTATTTCTGCAGCAGTTGGTATGGCTATAGCAGGCAGGCTCGATAAAAAAGGATATAATGTATATATTCTAATCGGAGATGGAGAAACACAAGAAGGAATTATTTGGGAAGCCGCCATGGCAGCTTCAAAATATAAATTAGATAATCTTATTGTTATACTTGATCACAATAAAGTGCAGTTGGATGGGACAATTGATGAAATTATGCCACTAGGAGATATAAATGCTAAATGGGAATCTTTTGGTTGGAAAGTTATAGAGACGAATGGTCATAATATCAAAGATATTTCAAGTGCACTAGAAGAAGCAAAACGAGCAAAAGGTAAACCAACAATTATTATTGCAGAGACAGTTAAGGGAAAAGGAATATCGTTTATGGAAGGAAAGAATATTTGGCATGGTAAGCCTATTGATGATGAACATTTTAATATTGCAATGAAAGAATTGAGTGGAGGGAATTAATTATGAAAACAAAACAGATAAGACAAGCATATGGAGAAGCTTTGGTTCGAATAGGCGAGAGAGATGAAAGGATTGTAGTTCTTGATTCGGACGTTGCGAATTCTACTAAGAGTTACCTTTTCGGAAAAAAATTTCCTGAAAGATTTTTTGATGTTGGTATTTCTGAGGCAAATATGGCTGGCATGGCAGCTGGTTTAGCAACTGCAGGTAAGATACCTTTTATTAATACTTTTGCTACCTTTATGGTTCTTCGTGCTGGTGATCCTATTCGTAGCCTGATAGCTTATTCAAATCTTAATGTTAAAATAGCAGGTGCTTATTCTGGCCTTTCAGATTCGTATGATGGTGCAAGTCACCATTCTCTTATTGATATAGCATTCATGAGGTCGCTTCCTAATATGTCAATTATTTCTGTATCTGATCCAGTTGAAACTGAAAAAAGTATTGAAGCTTGTCTTAATATAGATGGACCAGTATATATTCGTCTTAGTAGAGCAGAGGTTCCTTACATATATGATAGTAACTATAATTTTAAGTTCGGAAAGGGAAATGTCTTGGTGGATGGTTCAGATCTTACTATTATCGCAACAGGTTATATGGTTCACAAAGCTTTAAAAGCTGCAAAGCTCCTGAAAAGTGAAGGCATCAATGCTAGAGTTGTTAATATTCATACAATTAAACCGATTGACACTGAATTAATTATAAAATGTGCAAGAAAAACTGGGGCCATTGTAACAGTAGAAGAACACAGTACATATGGCGGCCTGGGTGCAGCTGTTGCTGAAGTTATTGTCCGTAATTATCCTGTTCCGATGGAAATAGTTGGTATAGAGGATGTCTTTTGCGAATCGGGAGATTATGAACAACTCTTAAATAAATATGGATTATGCGCAGAGAATATAGCTGCAAAATCTAAACTTGTTCTTTCTAGAAAATAATATATTAAAAAACAATTTTTTTCTTTCTAAATTTTAAATAGAAAATGTATGGAAAATTTCCTTGCACTAAAGAACTATAACCATAGCAAGAATATTAATTGCCTGATATTCTCAAAACATCAGAGAGAAGGGGAAATAAGTAAAAGGATTAATAATCTTTTTAAAAATGCTATTAGACATCGGTTTCTTAAATTATCAAAATCCGCCCATTGTAAGTTTTGAGGTAAAGCCACTGGCTGGTGAATCGTCAGAAGTGGTTATTGTTAATGCCAAACGGGTGCTAAGAGAAGCATGGACAAGAGTATAAGAAAAAATATAATAAATAATAGGAGGTATATCCAATGCCAATTATAGATTCTAAAACCGGAAAAATCAGAAAAGATTATACAGTTGAAGAATTAGTTGAAAAAGCAAAAGAGATGAGAGCTTACAGTATGGTGGCCATTACTGCTGCCGGTTCCGGTCATACCGGAGGTACTTTATCCATTATGGATGTAACCGCAGCCCTATACCTAAAGGAGATCAACCATGACCCGGCGAATCCTGACTGGGAAGACCGGGATAGAGTTTTTTGGTCAGTAGGACATAAGGCGCCGGCTATCTATGTTGCCCTGGGAGAGGCAGGCTATTTTCCCCTTGATGAAGTGGTGAAATTAAGAAAGCTATGGTCCGGTTTTGAAGGGCACCCCAACCGCTTTAAATTACCGGGATTAGAAATGTCAAGTGGCTCATTGGGACAGGGTTTGGGAGTTGCGGTCGGCTGTGCCTTAAATGCCAGATTAGAAAAAAAAGACTATAGGACTTTTTGTATTCTAGGAGACGGCGAATTAGATGAAGGTTCAGTATGGGAAAGTGCGATGTCTGCCGCTCATTACCAATTAGATAACCTGACAGCCATAGTGGATAGAAATAATCTGCAGATTGACGGACCGACCGAAGAGGTTATGGGATTAGAATTGTTGGTTGAAAAATGGCAGGCCTTTGGCTGGCATACCATAGAGATTGACGGCAATGACGTGACAGAGATTCTAAAATCCTTTGAAAAGGCAAAAACCATAAAAGGTAAACCCACAGTCATTATTGCCCATACGGTCAAAGGAAAAGGAGTATCTTATGCTGAAAATGTAGTCGGTTATCATGGTGTATGCCCCAAGGATGGACGAAAAGGAGCAGAATCATTGGAAAAGGCCCTACAGGATATTAATGCCAAAAAGTTTGATGAGAAAAAAGTAGATGCCCTACTTCAAAAGGCCTGTACATATCAGGAAGAAGTCGACCAGAAGGTTAATAAAGCGATGCCCAAATTCAGCCGGGAATACTGGTGGAATAAAGCAGAGACCATGAAGGTGAAAATGGTGCCAACCCGAAAAGGATTCGGGAATGCCCTTGAGAAATTAGGTGAATCGAAATCGGTGGTAGCATTCGGTGCTGATATTACCAATTCAATCTGCATGAATCAATTTTATGAAAATCATCCGGAAAGAAAAGAACGCTTTTTCCAGATGGG
>Ga0268285_1001243_pt1 | contig 12652 bp, 15 predicted proteins | sample saktaG_2_FD_190144 | JGI IMG/M metagenome (GOLD analysis project Ga0268285, IMG submission 190144) | Saline water microbial communities from Sakinaw Lake, British Columbia, Canada - sak_2013_06_06_120m | ecosystem: Environmental > Aquatic > Non-marine Saline and Alkaline > Saline ... | reverse complement strand
AGGGGCAGTTACTTGTTTGATCACTGCAAGGAACAAAAATTCTTTTTTTGAAAAATTGCAATCAATAGAATATAAGATTATTGCATTCACAAGAAAACTTTTAGGTTATGTTGGGGCAATTTATGTAACTCCAGGACCTCTTGCATTGTATAGAAAAAAAGCATTAGAAGAAGCCAAAGGTTTTGATGAAAAAAATATGACAGAGGACATTGAAATAACTTGGAATTTAATTTCAAAAGGTTGGGAGAGGGCAATGTGTTTATCTACAGAGGTTACAACAACAATTCCTAAAAGATTTAAAGATTGGTTTGTTCAAAGAAGAAGGTGGAATATTGGGGGGTTGCAATGTATTTTAAAGTATAAAAAATCTTTAATGAGGAGAGGGATTTTTGGTTTTTTTATTATCCCAGTTTTTTTGCTTGGACTTTTTTTAGGATTGTTTGGTCTATCTATTTTCTTTTATCTTTTTATAAGAAGAGTGATTTCTAATTTTTTAAGGGTTAAATATTCTATAATTGCAGAAACTCCTATTTTAAGTTTAAATGAACTTTATATTACTCCTAGTTTTTTGAATTATTTGGGTGGTGTTTTATTTTTATTTGGATTTATTTTTACTTTAATTGTACTTAAAATATTGAATGAAAGAATTTTAAAAAAAGAGAATATTTTAAATATCCCATTTTATATGATCATATATATTGCTGCTTATCCTTTAATTATGATCAATTCCCTTTGGCATATAATGCTTGGTAAAATCTCTTGGAGATAAATTTAAATAAAATTCAAAATTAAAAATGTTTAAATCTCAAAAAAATGTTTTTTGGCAGTCTTTTTTATTAGTTTTATTTATGTTTCTTGTGGGAATTTTCTTAGGAATTATTCTAGAAAATTCTAGAATGAATCGGATCAATGATTTATATAAAATATCTGAAATAGATTTATTGGATGTGAATCTCCAGAATGAAATTTATTCTTTGAAAAATTTTGATTGTGATTTTTCAATTGAAGAAAATTTAAATTTTGCAGATAGGATTTATATGGAGGCAGAGCTTTTAGAAAAATATGAAAAAGCAGGAAAATTAAAAGAAGAATTGATTCTTCAACATAAAAAATATGATCTTTTGAGAATAGTATTGATTTTAAATTCTATTAAACTTCAGGAAAAATGTAATCAAAGCCCCCATATTTTAATTTATTTTTATAAATATAATGATGTTCCTATAAATTTAAAAGCAAAACAAGATATTTTTTCTAAGAAAATTTTTCAATTAAAAGAAAAATTTGGCAAAAATCTTTTAATTATTCCTTTATCAGGAGATAATAATCTTTCTTCAATAAACTTATTCTTGAATAAATATAATGTTTCAATCAATGAATTACCAGTTATAATCTTAGATGAAAAAATGAAAATCACAGATTTAGAAGAAATCAATGATTTGGAAAAATATATTAATTAATACAATTTTTCTCAATTCTCTAAAAATTATTCCTTTTTATTTTAATTATTGTTGATTATGGGGCGGATTAACTAAATTCCTTAATTATATTTGAATTCTTTAACTATATTTCAGTCATTTGACTATGTCTGAATTATTTAAGTATATTTTACTTAATTATCTATTAATTCTTCTGAAATTTATAATAATTTTTATCTATTTTTTATATATATTTTTAATTATAAGTAATTATTAAAAGGAAGTTTAATGTATTTTTAGATGGCCAATAAATGTATTTGTTGTGGTGTTGATGGCAATGAAATTAGATTATATGATTCTATTTTTAATGGAAGGATCTGCAAAGTATGTGAGCGATGTTCTATTATTGAAAACATTCTTCTGATAAAAAAACCAGAAGCATCTAAATTAAAGGAATCAGAAAAGAATTTTAGAGTTTATGATAGATTAAAACAAATCAAAGGAATTGTGAAACAAAAAACTCCAGATAGTTTTTTTAGAGAAGATAAATTAAAGAAATTAGATTCAAATCCCCTTTATGAACTTCCAGAAAAAGAAAAATTAAATTTAATTGATCATTTTCATTGGGAAATTATGAAAAATAGAAGAAGAAAAGGGCTTTCTCAAAGGCAACTTGCAGAATTAATTGGAGAATCTGAAATATTGATTCAAATGATTGAAAAAGAAAATCTTCCGGAAAATCCTGAAGTTTTAATTAGAAAATTAGAGCAATTTTTTCAAATAAAATTGAGAAAATCAAATTTCGTGGAAAATTATTTGAAAATTAAAGATCAAAGACCCATTTTATTAGATGAAAGCGGAAATAGACTTGAGAAAATTCCTGAAAAACATTTTGAAGATAGTTCAAAAGATAGTTCAAAAGATAGTTCAAAAGATAATCCAGAAGATTTGTTTAAAGAAAATAAAGATTTGGAGGAATTTAAAGAAGAAGAATTAAAGGAACTAAAAAAATTAGGGGAAGATAATTTAAAAGAAGAAAATAAATTAGAAGAAAGAAAAATAAAGGAGATTAATCCCGAGGATAAATTCAAAGAAAAAGGTATAGATTATGAAAAAGGAGAATTTGATATAACCAAAGCAAATTTAGGAAATATAAACATTAGTGATTTAAAAAAACTAAACAAAAAAAGGATTGAAGTTACAAAACAAGAGAAAAAAGAGGAACAAGGGAGAATAGAAGAAAAACAAGGATTAATTGAAGCTAGAAGGGAAGAATTAAGATTAATAAAACAGAAAAAGAGTAAAGAAATAGACGATCTTCTAGGGGGTGCAGAATTACTTAAAACAGATCTAAAAGAAGAAGAATTGGAAGAGGAAACCTTAGAAGAAGCAGAATTAAAAAAACAAGATTTGGAAGAAGAAGTAATTATTGAAGAATTTGATGAAAAATTAATTTAATAAAATTTTAAATTAAATTATTTCTTTATTCAAAACAATATTTATATACTTACTAAATTATTAATCTATAATATGGGTTGGAAATCTATTTTTAAAATAAATTTAAAGATAATATTAATTTTATTTAGTTTATTTTTTATTTTATATCTTGTTTTTTTAGATAAGGGTTATTCAACTATTTCTGGGATATTACCTATTGTAATGACTGCCTCGGCAATTTATACTTTAACCTTATTTCCCCTGATATTTTTAATTATTTTTATAAAACATAGTTCATTCGAAAAATATTTTAGATTAAATATTGTTTTAATTGTTTTATTTTTTCTGATTTTTTTTCTAGCAAATATCCCGGGGATAGGTATTTTAAAAGGTGAAAAAGCACCTTGTATTTGGACCGGTCCCGCGGATTTGGAAATTACACATTGTCCAGATTGGCATTATTATAAATTAAATAGGGTATTCTGGGTTTTTGGAGAGAAAACTCTTGAGGATTACAATTTAATTAAATATGAAATGCCTTTGAAAGAAATTCTAAAGGAAATTTCTTTTAAAAGAACTGAAAATAATGGCTTTTTACCTTATCTCTTTTACACAATATTTTATTGGTATATCCTTGCAGTTTTATTATCCTTCGGATTCAATAAATTTAAATCAAAGTTTGTTAAAATAAATAAATCTTTGAAATAAATTAATTGGGTATTGTTTTTTAATTCAATTTGATTTAAACTTTTCAATACATATTTAAATATATAAATTTTAATTTTATTGTCATGAAAAAATTAATATTAATTTTATGTTTAATTATCGCAGGGATTTTAATCGCAGGGAGTATTGATAAAATTATAAAACCCCCATTAACTGGGGATTTGATCGTTGAATTGGGAATGCACGATTTTTTTCTTCAAAGTTTAATTCTACAGAAAGATAGAACCTTGATCTTTATTGTAAGTGGTCATAACACAAGCAATATTTCGCTGTCCCCGGAGGAAGCGGATTCTTTAAAACAGGTTATTTTAGATAATAACTTTTTTTCATTAAAAGAAAGATATGAAGGCAGTGGTTGTTGTGATTTTATTGCCCATACAATTATGGTGGCTATTGGCGATAAAAATCAAACAGTTTATTGCTATAATGATTGCCCTAAAGAATTTAATAATATCAAAGAAAAAATAAAGAGTCTTTGGCCTGAGAAAATTCAATATCATGGATTGGCGTAAAAGAAATTTTGTAAGAAGGGGGTTATTTATTAATTGGTTTTTTAGAATTTAAAATTTGTTCAATAGTGGCCCTTTTAGTTTTTGAATAATTAGTAATCATTTTTTCTATTACCGCTATCGGAACATTATGCTTTGATCTTTTAAATAAATCTTTAGAAGTTATTCCTGGGGGCACACTAAATTCTATTATTTTAGTGTTATAATGATATTCTTGTGAGGCAATAACATAATCTTTCATTTCCCACAATTCAATATTAGTATTATCAATACATATTTTTGGCTCATTATTTGCCATGGCATTTAATGTTCTAATGTAATTCCATAAATGGGCACAGGGGAGGAGCCCGGCTAGAAAAATATAATCCCCCCCCTTATTAGTAAAAAAATCATCAGTAGAGAGAACTTTAGAATTTAAATTTGTAGCATAAGCACTTTTACCTATTCCTGAGACCCCCCTTAAAATATATAAAAGTTTATTATTTTCCTGCATAAATATGGGAGAAGGCCATGAGCTATTAAACCCTTTCTAAAAATTAAAATAAAAAAATATAGGATTTTAACCTTAAACTCAACAACAAATTTATATACTCGTCAAATTATTAATTACTTATTATGAATAAAAAATTTTTAACAATCGGAATAGTACTTTTAATGGTTGTTATAGTAACTGCTGCAACAGTGTTGTTTATTTTTCCTTATCAACCAGATAAACCCCCAGTAGCAGACGATACTGGGTCAACACAACAAGGGATTCAAGAAGTTGTAGATGCAAATAATAAATTTGCTTTTGATTTTTATTCAGAATTAAAATTAAATAGGGGTGAAGATGAAAATATTTTTTATTCTCCTTATAGTATTTCTGCTGCTTTAGCAATGACCTATGAGGGTGCAAATGGGCAGACTGCAGATGAAATGAAATCTGTTTTTCATTTTCCAGAAGATAATACATTAAGACCAAATTTTGCTGCAATTTATAATGAAATTAATAAGAAAGATAAGGAGTATGAATTAAGAACTGGAAATGCATTATGGGTTCAACAAGATTATTCTTTTCTTGAAGAGTATTTAACAAAGATTGGAAATTTTTATGGTGGAAAAGCAGCAAATTTAGATTTTGTTAAGGAAACTGAGAAATCAAGAAAAACAATTAATAGTTTTATTGAAGAACAAACCAATGATAAAATTAAGGATTTAATCCCTAAAGGGGTTTTAAGTGCATTAACAAGATTAGTTCTTACAAATGCAATTTATTTTAAAGGAACTTGGGAATGGGAATTTGACAAATCTGATACTTCTGAGCAAGATTTTAAAATAACTCCTACAAATATTGTAAAAACTTCAATGATGTATATGGATCCTGATAAGGCAAGATTTAATTATTCAGAAACAGAAAATATGCAAATTTTAGAATTGCCCTATAAGGGCAAAGAAATTTCAATGTTGGTTCTTTTACCAAAACAAGGAGAAGAATATGATTTTGAAACAGATAAAGTGATTACTTTTAATTATTCACTTGAAGACATTGAATTATCTTTAGAAAAACTTAACGAATATAAATCACAAATGCAAGAAACAAAATTAGATGCAATTTATCTACCTAAATTTGAATTTGATACAAAATATAATTTGAATGAAAATTTAAAAGCTTTAGGAATGCCAACGGCATTTGATGCAGGAAATGCAGATTTTTCAGGGATGAATGGAAATTTGGATTTATTTATTAGTCAAGTAATTCATCAAGCTTATGTTAAAGTTGATGAAAAAGGAACAGAGGCAGCAGCTGCAACTGCAGTTGTAATGACTTTAACATCTTCTGCTACGCCTTCAAATATCTTTAGGGCGGATCATCCATTTATATTTATAATCCAAGAAAGAGAAACAGGGAATATCTTATTTATAGGAAGAATGAGTAATCCTGCTGAATAGTTTTGGGATTAATTTTCATTAATTGCAAAGTTTTAAAAATGTATTTTTTCTTTACATTTTATTCTGTTAATTATTGGAAAATTAATAGTTTATAAAACACAATGGAAATAAAAATTTTAAAAGAAGAGAAAAATGAATTAGAGATAGAGTTAAATAATCAGACCATTGCAGAGATAGTTAGGATTTATTTAAATAAAGATGATTGTGTTAAATTAGGAGTATGGAAAAAAGAGCATTACAGTAAGCCAGTTATATTAAAAATAATTAGTGAAGGAAAAACAGCAAAAAAAGCACTAAATGATGCGATTTTAAAAATCCAAAAAGATTTAAAAAAATATAAAACTGAATTCGAAAAAGCAAAATAAGTTTTTTTATTTCTATTTTTTTATTAAAACTATAATTCAATTATTGTGCCTTTTTTACCAGTATTAATTAATAATGTTTTTCCGATTTTCTCTTTTAGTCCTTCTGCTTCATGTATATGGCCTGAAATAAATAGATCTGGTTGGAATTCTTTAATAGCTTTTCTTAAGGCTGTACTTCCTGGGAAGCCTGAAAATTCAGCAGCAGTGTTTGCTGCATGAAGATGACTTACAAGAATTTTTCTCTCTAAATCTTTAATTTTTTTATATTCTTTTTTTAATTTATTAAAGGTTTTTTCTTCATCTAAATTAAGTTGCCAATCAGCGCTTCCTGCACCAAAAATCCCGATATTTTTATATTTTACATAATGTTTTTCAATATTTTTTATATTATAAAGTTTAGATAAAAATTCTGCTTCTTCAGAAGTTTCCCAATTTCCTGGTACAAAAATAACTTTTTGATTATTTTCAATAAAAGGTTTTAATAGATTCTTAGTATTCATTGTGCCAATTATATCTCCGGTGAGTATAATTAGATCTACTTTTTCTTTTTCTGCTTTTTTAGATAATCTTTTTGCAGCAGAATTGTCTCCATGAAAATCCCCTGCAGCAAGAATCTTGAATTTCTTTTTTTTATTCATGTATATTTATTTTTTTAAATCCTGTATATTTCCAAAGAATTTTAGGAATTTTAATAGAGCCATCTTTTTGTTGTTGATTTTCTATTATAGCAATTAAGGTTCTTGGGGAGGCTAAGACAGTATTATTTAAAGTATGCGCAAAATAATTTTGTTTTCCATTATTAATTTTAATATTCAATCTTCTTGCTTGTGCATCTTCCATATTAGTTAAAGAACCTACTTCAAAGTATTTTTTTTGTCTAGGAGACCAAGCTTCAATATCACAAGATTTTGTTTTTAAATCTGCTAAATCTCCAGAGCAACATTCTAAAACTCTTATTGGAATCTCTAATGTTTTGAAAATTTCAATTATATATTGAAGCATTTTATTATACCATTTGTAAGAATTTATTGGTTCACAAATAACAATCATTTCTTGTTTTTCGAATTGATGAACCCGAAAAAATCCCTTTTCTTCGATTCCATGAGCCCCCACCTCTTTTCTAAAGCAGGGAGAATAACTTGTTAATTTCTGTGGTAAATTCCTTTTTTGCAAAATTTTATCTTTAAACATACCAACCATGGAATGTTCAGAGGTTCCTATTAAATATAAATCTTCATCTTGTATTTTATACATCATATTATTTACTTCTTCAAAACTCATAACACCTTTAACAACTTCTGACCGAATCATAAATGGGGGAATATAATATTGAAATTTTTGTTTGATCATATAATCTCTTGCAAATGCAAGTATTGCAGAATGCAATATTGCGAGTTTTCCTTTTAGATAATAAAACCCTTTTCCAGAAGTTTTCCTTGCAAGTTCAAAATCTGCTAAATTTGATTTTTCTATTAATTCTATATGATTAAGGATTTTATATTCAGGGATCTTTGGAATGCCAATTCTTTTAATTTCAACATTTTCAGATTCATTTTTTCCAATTGGAACAGACTCGTGCATCATACTGGGGATTTTATACATTATCTCTTTAATTTGTTCTTTTAATCCTACTATTTTTTCTTGAATTTTTTTAATTTTATTAGGAATTTCTTTTGCTTTTTTAATCAGTTCTGCTTCTAATTTTTTATTTTTCAATTTTTTTGCTTTTGCAATTTCTTTAGAAATATTATTTCTTTTAGCCCTTAATTTATCTGCTTGAAATTTTTGTTTTCTCCAATTTTCATCAAGTGCCTTTACTTTATCTACTAAAATTAATTTATCTGATTGAAATCTTTTTTTTATATTTTCCTTTACTAAATCACTATTTTCTCGGATCAATTTTATATCTATCATTTTTATAACAGCAAAACTCTAAATTTAAATATTTCGGGTTAAAATTCTTGTGCATTTAAGAAGAATTAATCTTCTGCAAAACCTTATAAATCCTTTTTTATCTCTTTAATTATGATAGAATATTATAAACGATTAAACAAAGGAGAGAAATTAAAGAAAGTAAAATCTTTTTCTGTTGGTTGTTGGATTAATATAATTGATCCTTCAAATGATGAAGTGAAATTTTTAGTTGAGAAATTCAAATTAGAAGAGGACCTTATTTATGATGGATTAGATATTTATGAGGTTCCAAGAATAGAGGAAGAGAACAAAAAAAGTTATTTTTTTATATCTTTTCCAACTTCAATGATTAAAAATGATTATGTCAGTTCTTTTTTAATTATTTTATCAAAAAATTATTTTATGACGATAAGTAAATTTAAATTAGAAATTTTTGAAAAGTTTTTTGATTCTAAAAAGAATCTTTTAACAAATAAAATAACAACAACTTTATTGAAAATATTCTTCTTTTTATCCAATAGTTACAATGATAAGATTCGAGGCATTCTTAAAAATGTTAAACAAAATAGAAATCGTATAAAAAGATTAAAAGAAAAAGATGTTTTGGATTTAGTTTTGCAAGAAGAAATTCTAAATGATTATCTTTCGAATCTTAGTTCTTTAGATCCATTATATCGGGCATTGTTTAAATTGAGATTAATTAAATTTGAAGAAAATGAAAAAGAATTTATTGAAGATTTATTAATTGATCTTAATCAAACCATTAATTCTTGCAAGATTACTTTAAAAACAATAAAGAATATGCGCGATTATTATCAAACTACACTTTCAAATAATTTAAACAAAATTTTAAGTGTTTTAACTATTTTCACAGTTTTTTTAACAATTCCTGCAGTTTTGTCAGGAATTTATGGGATGAATATTCAATTACCCTTTCAAAATATAAATGGAATCTTTTGGATATTAATTGGATTTATCTTTTGTATTTGGACAATTGCAGTAGTTTTTCTGAAAAAATTAAAAATTTTGTAGAATTTTGAAAGATTAAATGGTTAATGAGCGGGTGATTATAATAAATAGAAAGAAAAAGACAAAAAAGATAATTAAGTTTTTTCTAATTATTTTTGGTTTTGTCTTAATTTTGAGTTTAAGTTTTTTATCAGGATTTTTTTTAAATAGAAATATTGAGAAAAGTAAACTTAAAAATCCTTTAGAAAATTTTACTTTAGTGAAAAGCAATGGAAATATAAATAATAGTTTTATTTATGAGGATATTCCAGAATTAAATAAAGATTTTATTGATTATTTGTTAATAGAATTTGATGTAAGCAACCTTCATAATTCTTTTTTAGGCGAGCCCCCGATTATTGAGTTGGAAATAGATGAAGAATTTTGGACTTCTGAAATTATTAAAGGAATTCCAAATACAGAAAAAGAAAAAGCAGATGATGCAGATTTATTGATTTCTGTTTCAGAGAAAGATCTAATTGAGATATTAATGTCTGAAGATTTAAATGATTCTATAGAACAATCTATAAGGGATAATGAAATTCAATTTGAAATGATTGCTACAAAAATTGAATTATTTAGTAAAGGATATCTTGAAATGTATAATCGTTTGATTAAATAAATTAAACATTTTTATAAGTAAAATATTGATTTTCATTACTGTTTGGTTAATTTTTACTAGGGAAAACTTTATAAATAATTATATTACTTTAATGTATAGTTTTTAAAAAATACATAGCAAAGTGTATTTTTTAAGATATATTAAAAAATGAAAGACAATTTCGATATATTTTTTAGAAGAAAACCAGCCCTAATGATGATTGCATTAAAGAAAGTTTCTAAGATTAGATATGGGTCTATGTTAGCTAAGGAAGTAGATTGTACTTATTCTCATGCAGTTAAAATCCTTCAAACTTTAGAAATTTTAGGATTAGTTGCTTTTGAAAAAAAAGGAAGAATAAAATTGATTAAATTAACTAAAAAAGGCGAAGAAATCGCAGAACTTATTGATTCTATACAGAGATTATTGGTTTAATTGCTTATTTGATAAAACAAACTACAATTATTAAAACTTTATTCCTGAATTATTAGTGTTTTATTTTTGAATATTTCATTTTCAAATAACTCTTTTTTAAATTAAAGATTAATCCAGAAATTTTCATAATAATAAAAATTATAATAACAAAAATTATATTTGAAGAAAGAGTGGAGGATTTATATGGTCGCAGGGGGATTTGAACCCCCGACACCCTGATTAAGAGTCAGGTGCTCTAACCTGGCTGAGCTATGCAACCCTTTTTAGGTCTTTTATTTAGATTCTATGAATAATTATTTAATAAATCTTTTTGTGATTTATATAAACCTTAAATTTCTTATAAAATTAAAACTAATGAAAATTATTAAAATTATTTAATAGTAGGAAATTTAATGATATTCTCTCCAAATGTGATTGCATTTGACACACTTGAAAAATCTTGTTTCTGCTTCATCTCCTGCACGTGTTTGTGAGGTCCAAAAATAAGCTTCTCGATGATTACACTTTGGGCAAATAGCAGTAATTACTGGAAATACATTGGTGTCTTTTTCTTTTAGAACCCCAATATTCGGTTTAGATTCTATTTTTTCAGAAGATTCTATTTTAAGCTTTAGTTTTGATTTGTAATTGCATCTGGGGCATTTAGACATCTCATTTTTTTCAATTAGAACACATCCACACTTTGGGCAAAAATCCATTGTTTTTTTTATTAATCACCATTTAAAAACTTTCTTATTTTTAAATTCATGAAAAATTCTTTTTTAAAATGTGAAAATAAGACTTTTTGATAATTATTTTAATATAAAATTTTATAAAAAATAGTTAAAATTTATCTAAATTTATTTATTAATTCAACAAAAAATAACTTAACCCAACCCAGATAAGGAATTTTTAAAATTGCTTTACCAAGTAATTGATCTTCTTTAATCGTTGTTTCATCGGTTTTATAGGGGTTATTCGAAATAATTAATTGTTTACTATTATGATCCCCCTTTGTTTGAATAGTGTTATTTGTTATTTCTATTATTCTATGAATGATTGGATGAGCTGAGGTTGATTCAATATTTGGTTTAAAAATGACAATGTCACCAATTTTTGGTTTAAATCTCCCCCAAACAATAATTATGTCCCCTTTTTTAAAACCATTTTTAATGGGGAATTCAGAAAAAATTTCTTTGGAAATATTTTTTCTCTCATACCATGTTCCACAAATTTCCCAATATTTGTCATAATTTATAAATTCTTTTTGATTTGGGATATAAAAATTTCCACATAAATTATAATTGCCATAATTATCTTTAACAATTTGATGATCCATACTTGATGATTCTACTCCTGCTAAAGGGAGGGATGTCCCGGTTATTAAGGAAAGAAAAGGGAAAAGAATAAATTTTATAATAATGAATATTAAAATTAATGCAACAATCCAACTTAGTATAGAATCTGAATTTAAAATCCATTTGTAAATCTTTTTTATATTTTTTGCAATATCTTTTATAATCATATAGGGAGAAGAATTTTTAGGTTTTTAATTGTGTCGGAATTTTATAAAATTCTTTTACAATTGAAAAATCTTATAATTTTTAATCTATATTCTAAGATAAAAAGATTTAAATAGTATATATTTTTGGATAGATACATCTTGTGTATACCAAATATTTTTGGATTAAAAGAAAAAACCAAAAAACCAACAAAAGAAGACAGTAAAAAATAAGAGAAATAAAAAATATAAATAAATTAAAAAAATAAAATAAAAATGATAGATATTTTTGACAACAAAATTTTTTGTAGGAATTGTAATCAAGAAATGGAACCATTAAAAATTGAGAGAAAGGGGTTTATATTAAGGATGATTCAATGTCCTAAATGTGGAAATAAAATTATCCATCCCACTGATAAGCAAGAATATATTAATTTTATTAATTTAAAAAAGAAAAAATTTAATGTAAAAATGAGATTTGTTGGAAATAGTTATGCAGTTTCTATTCCTAGAGAAATTGTTAATTTTATTAAAGAGCAGGAAAAAATTATGGATGACATGGTCCATTTATGTTTCGAAGGATTTAACAAAATCAGTTTAACTTTTAATGAACCCCAAGAAAAAATTATTAAAGATAGATTTAATAATGAATAATTAAATTAAATTAAGAAAGATAAAATTAAAGATCAACAATAAAAAAATAAAAGATGAAAAAAAACCAATAAAAATGAATGAAGAAAAAAAAGTTAAATTAAGAGTTGCAGAAGCACAACAAGATGATGCATATAAGGGTATTGCAAGAATAGACTATGAAATAATGAAGCAATTAAAGA
>Ga0268285_1001241_pt1 | contig 12660 bp, 19 predicted proteins | sample saktaG_2_FD_190144 | JGI IMG/M metagenome (GOLD analysis project Ga0268285, IMG submission 190144) | Saline water microbial communities from Sakinaw Lake, British Columbia, Canada - sak_2013_06_06_120m | ecosystem: Environmental > Aquatic > Non-marine Saline and Alkaline > Saline ... | reverse complement strand
AAGTTAAAAATGCTGGTAAATAAGTAAGGTAAATAGTCAAAATTTGACTTTTCTGGAAGGAGGACCAGAAATGGACATATGTTATGGAGAAACGTTTTATAAAACTAAGAGTTTATCTGAGTGGGCACATAAATATTTAGAAGTTTTACCTCTTGATGTAACTCATTTAATATCAAGAGGAGCATCTGGATGCAGCATTGCTTCAGCGATGTTAGTTTTGTCTGAAAGACCATTATATCATCTATTTATTCGTAAAGGTGAACGAGCTCATTCAAATGATACTACTGGATTTAAACCAAGATCTACTACTGTATGTGCTATAGTAGACGATTTTATTTCGCTTGGAGGAACCGTTGAAGATTTATTAAAGTGGGATGCTGCACAACACCGAAGCATTAAATATATTATAGTTAGTAGATGTGATTCGTCCTCTGCAATAAAAAGTATACTTGAAAGTCATATGTTCCAAACTAACGTTGATGTTAAATTATTAGCACTTGATGAAAGAGAAATAGAAAGGAAAGAAAGGCACACAGAACTAACGAAGACTATAAAGTCAATTTTAGAAGAAAGAGAGGTTAAATGAAAAAGCTAAGTCGCCCATTAAAGGCACCTATAAATACGATTACAGATAAAGAGTTAGAAAAGCTAATTTATCCTATAGTTGGCAGTCCAAAACTTGATGGATTTAGATGTACTGTTTCAGATCAGCCATATACCTCAACAATGAAACCATTTGCTAATGAGTTTGTTAGAAAAGAATTAAGCCATCCATTATATGCTGGATTAGATGGTGAAATAATAGTTGGAAAACCTAATGATCCTGACGCTTTTCATAATACTTCTGGGCCAGTAAGACGACATGAAGGTGAACCTGATTTTAGATTTTATGTTTTTGATAGTTTTTATACTACAACAAAAACGTATTATGATAGATGGCTCTGCGATATGCCCCGTGATTTTGGTAGAGTTATAGTTCTTGAACAAAGAGTTTTAAAGAATCCTGATGATGTATTAGCTTATGAAGCAGAAATGTTAGAGCTTGGTTTTGAAGGAGCAATGATTCGATCAATGACTGGAAAATACAAAGAAGGGAGGTGTACTTTCAATGAGATGAATATCTTTAAACGTAAGCCATTTGTTGATACTGAAGCTATAATTATGGACATAGAAGAAGCAATGGAAAATCTTAACGAAAAAGTTATTGATGAAATGGGACTTACAAAAAGAGCACAAAACAAAGGAAACAAAGTTCCAAAGGGAACACTTGGAGGTTTTATTCTTTGGAGTCCACTTTGGACTAAGACATTTAAAGCAGCTTGTGGAGAAGGATTTACAGATACAATTAAACAAGAAATATGGAACAACAGGCAAAGTTATCGGGGTGAGTGGGTAGTAATAAAATATCAGAAATACGGAAGTAGAGATCGACCAAGAATACCTAAAGTTATTAAAATACTACAAATAGTATGAGAAAAATTAAGGAGGAATTACGAGAACTTTTAATTTTTATAGTAAACTAAAGGAGGAAATACAAATGCAACAACCTACAAAAGAAAGAATTTTAGAAGCTGCTAGAACGAGTCTAGAAGCAAAGAAAGCAATAGAAAAAATATTTCCTGAATTATTTGAAAGGGTTATTAAACTTGGAGATATATTTTCGTGGGGAACTGATAACAATGGTGGTAGTGGAATGGTTATGGAACATCCATCTCAACTTTATTTTACATTTACAAATTTTCGTAATGGTAGACCTTATCTTAGGCAAGTAAATATTGGGTCAACTCCATCTGACCTTAAAAGACTATTAGGAAAACTTTCTGCAAAAAAGTTGCATAATTGCTATAATGGTGAATTAAATGGGCCTTATAAACTATCTTTTTGGAGTACAAAAAGAAGGTGTTTGTGAAACAAAAACTAGAAATACAACTAATTTCAAAGGTTAGAGATATTTTCGGAGTATGGGAAATAACTGTAAATATAAATGGAAAGCTTTATACATATCCTATTGATGCTGAGTATGGGCTAAAGAAGATTAAAAAAATGATTAGGCTAAAAAAGTATGGTAAAGCTTTACATTTACTCAATTTGTATAAAATTAAAGGGTTTAATTCTTTTAAAAACGGAGGTGAAAATGGCAGACTTTAGTACTGAAGAACTTGCGTTATTAATAAGACTTGGAATACCAGTACCTAAACAACCTGAGCATAAATTTATTAGAATTAATTTTGTATGTAAGTTATGTAAAACAACTACATCACAACTTTTTAGAATGGTTAAAACAGCAAATAATACATGGGTTAAAGATAAAGAAATTGATTTTCTTTTTAAAGATATAAATAATACAACTATTGAAGAATCTAATTTAACTTTAAGTATTTGTCAAGCTTGTCGAGGAGTATTAATGCAGAAAGAAAAATCTGAATTAGTAAGTATGCTGTTAGATTTTTATTGCTTTGATGCACCAAATACAGATAGCAAAGAAATTCAAAATAAAGAATATAAAATGAGGTATAGAAATGAGCGAGATTGCACAAGTTTGGTTTGAGCAAGCTAAAAAATTAGAGGTTGGCCAAGCAATTTTTATTCGAGTTGCTAATAAAAAAGAACAAATTGCTTTATCAAATGATTTTGAAGATGAGCGTGAATTATACGCTAAAATTGATTCAGTACACGCAAGTCAGATTTTTATTAATAAAACTTTAAAAGATATGAAACAGTATGTAGTGCTGGAAAGGAAATATCGAGCACCATTTACTGCATTTTTTAGAGATATCGACGGTGATTTTTCAAAGGTTTCAATTGATCCAGAAAGAAAACGAATGATAAAACTGATGATAAAGGATAAACTGCCAAGAGTAGATATTGAAGAAGCTCTAAATGGATTAACTGAAGATGAAGTTAATGATTTTTATCCTGAAAAAGAATTTCATAAACTATTAAATAACGGTTGACATGGATGTGTTTTTGTGTTATGATGTTATCATATTAATACATTCAATACGGGGATATAATATGGAAACTGAAAAGAAAAAACATATCCAGACTAAAGTTAATAAAGAAGAATTTAAAAAAATTAAGAAAAAAGCTATAGACTTAGGGATTACAGTTGAAGAATTTTTACGCCAAAGTGCTCTTATAATAACTGATATTTCTGCTAAGGAAAAAGATGAATAAAACAGAAGAAAAATTTTACTAAAAGAAAGGAGGAACAGGAGGCTGAGAAAGTAGCATAACTTTAACCTATTAAACTAAAGAAAAGGAGAACAAAATGAGTAAAGAAGATGTAAAGACTGATACAACTATAGAAGCACCTAAGAAAAAGAAGAAGCTTGCAAAATCAATTGCTGGTAATGTATTGACTATTACTGAATCAATTACTGGTACAGTTATGACGTTCGACGCTGAAAAGCTTCCTGCTACAATTCAGGCTAATCTTATGCCCTATGGTATGAGTCAGAAGCTTGGTGATGCAGCAGCTGGAAAGAAAGGTCAGGTTGCGGTTGATGCAATTAACAAGGTTTGGGAAGGACTGATGAAGGGTGATTGGAGTGTTAGGGCTCCGGCAGCTGAGAAAATCAGTAAAAATGATATTCTGGCGACTTACAATGCTATGCCTGAAGGCAAGGAAAAGGTTGTCTTCAAGGGTCTGCTTGAGAAACTTGGAGTTAAGGTTGCGTAGAAGTATTTAAGTTAAATGATCAATTTTTGACTTTTCTGTAACAATGTGTAGGTAGAAAAGCGGAAGATTTCTACCTACACATTTTCTAAAGGAGGACATATGGAACCCTTAATTCTTGACAATACTAAACGAAGTACCTTTAGACAATGTAAAGCAAAATATTACCTTCAACACAAGAAGGGCTTACAACCAAATTATGGTAGTACAGCTTTACGTTATGGAACAACTTGGCACGGAATTCAAGAAGGCTATCATAAATATGTTATGGAGCATGGCTGGCCTGAATCACAGAATGATTTTATCTTAGCTTTATCTGCCGGGCTAGAATTCGGCAAAGAAAAATGGGATAAAGAAACTAGTAAAAAAGAATATATGGATGACTACAAAAATTTTAATACAGCTGTAGATGCTTTTAATGACTATTTAACTTTCTTTGCAGATGATAAAAATTTTGTAGAAGTTATTGCAACTGAAAAGAAATTTGAGTGTGAAATCTTACCCGAAAATGATCTTGAAGCTAAACTTCTTTCAAGACTCCCTCCTATTATATTTACAGGCAAAATAGATCTTGGTATCAGAATGGATAACATGAATTGGCTTCTTGATTTTAAAACTACTGGATGGATTTTAAATCAAGTAATTCTTAAAGCAAATCGTAGTCCACAATTACTTGGGTATTCTTATGCTGGTAAACACGTTTTAGATTTTGAGCCAGTTGGATGCCTTTGTTCATTTGCTTATCTTGGTTCAAGTAAATCTAAAGTAACTGGTAATTGGGGTAAAGTAAGATTTGATTTTAGAAGAGTTCCTCAATTATATACTGATGAAGATATTGTCGCTTGGAAACTTTCTTTTATTGATACTTGTTTAGATATAACACGAACTGAAGAAGATAATTTGTGGACTCAAAGTTTTGATAATTGCTATCAGTATGGAGCATGCCCTTATTTAAAACTTTGTCAGCAGCATGTTCCATTTGAAGATCTAAATCTTGAAGGATTTCATGAAGATCCTTGGGATGTTTTAGAGGAGGATTAATAATGAAAGAACAAGTTATAGAAGCATTAAGATCTACTGAGCGTGAAAACATAGAAGATTTAATTACTTTTTTAGAAAACTCAGATTTCTTTATTGCGCCTGCAAGTACAATACATCATCTTGCTTATCCAGGCGGATTAGTTGAGCATTCAATAAATGTTTTAACTTGTGCAAGAGCATTGAATCAGAAGTATGGAAGAATATTTCTTGACGCTAGTATAATTATAACTTCAATTACTCATGACCTTTGTAAGGTAAATTATTACAAGGAAGTAAATGAAGCACCAACTGATCCTCAAAGAAGATACTTAGCATCATTAATGAATAAGGCTGGATTAGAAATTCCTTCACAAATGAACAAAACTTATGCAGGAGTTCTTATTGAATTTATGCTAAAGCAATATAAAGGAAATGGAATAATTCCCCCTTATCAAAGAAATTATCAAGTTGAAGATTTACTTCCTCTTGGACATGGTGAAAAGTCTTTGCATATTGTAAATCAGTTTATTAAACTAACTTGGGAAGAAGCTCTTGCTGTCAGATGGCATATGGGCGCTTGGGATTTAAATCCTAATTCTCCGTATCAAAGGTATGCTTATAGAGACGCAACAAAGTTAACAAAACTTGTAACTATTTTAAAACTTGCTGATTCAGAAGCAACACATTTAATGGAGGAATAAATGAGTAGGCGTCGAGCAGAATTTATTGGTTTTTCAGGAGTAGTACAAGGACATATAGAAAATTACGCAGTTCCACAATATGGTGATGCTCCTAATGACCAAGTAGAAGCATGGACTGCTGCACAGTGTATGGATTCAGTTAAACGTTATTCTAATAGATTTGAATCTAATGCTCGTGGTAGACTTGAAACGTTAAGAGATATAGTAAAAATAGCTCATTATGCTTGTTTGATTTTTGGTAAATTAGATCCAACAGCAGATGAAATTAATAAGATTGTAGATGGAGTAATATAATGGCGAATGCTAAGGATGTATCTATAGATACTGAATGGTTAAAGATTATGTCAGTTGGAGAAAGTGGAGAAGGTAAGTCTATTTTTGCTTCAAGCTTTCCAACGCCAGGCTTTATCTTTGACTTTGGTGGAGAAATAATTTCGTATAAAGGTCTTGATTTTGATTATGAACAGTATGAAATTACTGCTAAAGGTTGGGGTGAATATGAGACTGACTTTAGTAAACTAAAGAAATGTTTAAAAGCTGGTACACGAATTGATGGTAATGAAGGAGAATATCAAACAGTTATTGTTGATAATCTTTCTGCTATGACTGATGTTTGTATGGAAAAAGCTATGCAGTTAGATCCCAGACGTAGTGCTACAGGAGGCCCAATTTGGAATGTTCACTATGGTATGGTAAAAAATCTAATGGAAGGAAGGCTTCGTCAATTAATTAATTTAGATTCTAACCTTGTTCTTATAGCTCATCTTAATACAATTAAAGATGAGGCTGGCGCTGTCATTGGTGTTGAGCCAAGTCTAACTGGTCAATTATCAGCTGATGTACCATCATACTTTCATGAAGTTTACTACCATACACATAAGAGAGAAAGTGGTATAACTAAATGGTATGTTCAAACTGTTCCTATTGGTAGAAATCATGGGCGATCAAGACTTTCAGGAAAAGCAAGACTTCTTCCTGACCTTATTGAAAATGATTACACTGAACTTATTGCTTATATAACAGGTAAGAAAAAGAAACAAAAGTAATTAAATAATTGAAAGGAGGGTAATAGTTTAGTAGCATTAAATTTAACTAATAAAGGAGATTTATTATGAGTAAAAAGAAAGCAATGGAAGCTGTAGAAGAATCTATTCCTCAGCCAAACGAAGTAGATACTTCAACATTATATGCTGATAGTGATGATGATGGAGCATCATTAGGTGATCTTGATTTTGATGTACAGGATGAATTTAAACCAGATCCTTTGATTCCTAAAGGAACTTATCATGGCGTTGCCGTAGAAATTAAATTTGAAGCAGCTAAGTACTGTATTACATGGAATTTTTGCCTTCATGATAATGGCGGAGTTATGTCTGATGGTGAAACACTTATTGATGGAGCTCATGTTTACTATAGGAACTGGTTACCAAAACCTGGTGATGAGAACGAACTGTCAAAAAATGGAAAAAATAAGCGGCAAACAAAAATTAATATGCTTATGGATTTTCAAAATGCGATTGAAGTTGATATGTCAACACCTATAAAAATTGCTGAAGCATTAGCTGACCAAATTTGGATTGGTACCGAAGCAGACCTTGATGTAGATATTGACGAGTATCAAGGTAGATTTAGAAATAGTGTTAATAGAGCTAATAAAAGTAAAATGTAATAAGTAAAGAGGCTAAGGTGCGGTATACTGACCACAACATAAAAGGGGACAAGCCGTAGTCCCCACTTACTTTATTGAAAATAAGGGGTAAAGTTATGAAAACTTTAAAAGCTAAGTATGATTGTATAATGGGTAAATGTAAACACTTTACAATAGGTAAGCTTGGCGATGAAATTTCAGGTGGAATTTATATTAAAAAAGGTATTGAAGCTCCTGATAAAATTGTTGTAATACTTAAAGAAATAGAAGAAAAGGAGGAAAATGAAATTAATTAAACCAAGTTTTGAAATTTTAGAAATAATGAGAACTGCTGAAGCTCTTCAATTAATTGAACAAGCTGGTAGAACTTGTTATAAATCAGAAGATAAAATAACTAATACATCTTGTATTTCTTTTGTGCAAAGATTACTTAAATTAGGACATGAATCTGTTCTTGAACATTCAGCAATTACAGTAAAGTTTATTGTTGATCGAGGAGTTACTCATGAGCTTGTTCGGCATAGACTTGTAGCATATAGTCAAGAATCTACTCGGTATTGTAATTATTCTGGTGGTATAACTTTTATTATTCCTCCTTGGATTGATATTGAAGAAGGTGAATATAAGCATGCAAGAAATACACATAAAAATTATGCTGATACTGAATGGATTCTTTGTATGTTAGATGCTGAAAGAAGATATAGAGATATTTTATCAGAAGGGTGGTTACCTCAACAAGCAAGATCAATTCTTCCTAATTCTCTTAAGACAGAAATTGTAGCAACGGCAAATTTTAGGGAATGGAGACATATTCTTAAATTAAGAACATCAAAAGCTGCGCACCCGCAAATGAGAGAAATTATGATTCCACTTCTTAAAGGATTAAAAGGGCAGTTGCCAATTATTTTTGATGATATTGAGGTAGAAGAATGAGACTAGAAAATTTATATCCTAACTTTGGAACTGCTTCACCAGAAGATCAAGCGGCTTATATGTCTGCTTATCGACTTCGTCGAGCTGAAGATATGGCAAAACCTTCAACATATCCTAAAAAACAATCTGCAGGAAAGGGGTCAAAAATTGACCTTTCTGACGAAGAAAAAAAGCTGATGAAAATGTTAGGCTTAAAACAAAAAGATATGTTACTACTTCGTGCTTCGATTACAACTGAAGTTGAAGAAGATGATGATACAGTATTACTTAAGGATAATACTTTTGAGGAGGAATGATGGAAATAAATAAACTGTTGACAGTTGAAGGAATTTACAGAGGAAATACTGATTTAGGTTATCAGTATTACCAAATATTTCTTACTGATCAAGATGGAAATAAGTATTTAGCATCAGTAGGAAGTCGAATAATTTATCAAAAAGCATGTGAAAAAGCGTTTAGTAGATTAATACTTATTCCTGCACCAAAAGCAGAAGATATTCCAAAAGTAGAAGAGGTTTTAGAAGAAGAAGTTAATGAAGAAACTGATAAAGGAGAAGTTAAGAATGAAAAAATCCATCTTGTCACAGATTGATGAAGGTAGTATTTTTGAGTTGAATCCAGCGAGTATAAAAGTTAATGAAGAACTTCCCCGGCATCGTAAGGAGCTTGGAAAAATTCAGGATATGGTTACATCTATTAAAGCCTTTGGTCAGTTTCAACCTATTGTTATTAATAGAAATAACGAACTTATAGTTGGAGGTCGTCGGCTTGCAGCATGTCTTCTTGGTGGATTTCAAGTTCGAGCTTGTTATAAAGATACTATTGATCCTTTACTAATGCGAGAGATGGAACTTGAAGAAAACATTCAAAGAAAATCTCTTACTCCTGCAGAAGAAAGTACAGCTGTTGCTGACCTTGTTGCAATAAAGCAAGAAAAATATGGTAAACCTGTACAAGGACAAACAGGTGGATTTACTCTTAATGATGCAGCAGCTATAATAGGCAAAACAAAAGGTTCTGTGATTGAAAGTTTACAACTTGCTGAAGCTGTAAGAATGTTTCCTAATTTAGCTGAATGTAAAACAAAATCAGACATTAAGAAAGCTGTTAAAAGTCTTGAACGCACACAACGAAATGTTGTAGCTTTAAAAGCTTATAATGAAACAATTAGGAAATCAGATGAAGCAATACTTGTGAATCGTACAGCAGAAGAATATATGCAGAACCTTCCTTCAGAATCTATTGATTTGTTTTTTACAGACCCTCCGTATGGAATAGATATTCATAATATAGCAATGACAGTAGGCGGTGAAACAGGAGGAAAAATTACTACTACAGGAACTAAATATGATGATAGTGAAGTAGAAGCAAAAAACTTATTGCTTTTCCTTACTAAAGAATCTTTTCGAGTTACTAAAGATACGGGACATGCTTATATATTTTGTGCTCCCAGTCACTTTTGGTGGCTACAAGAACAAATGCAAGAAGCAGGATGGCTTGTAGCTCCAAGACCTGTAGTTTGGATTAAGCGAGAATCTGGACAAAATAATCAACCGGATTATTGGTTTAGTTCTGCTTATGAATTTATTCTTTTTGCTCGAAAACCTAACTCAAGAATTATTATTCCGGGTAAACCTGATTGGATTCAGTGTGATCCTGTACTTACATCAGAACGTGTGCATCAAGCTGAGAAACCTGTCGTACTTTGCAAAGAATTAATTTCAAGAGTTTGTTTACCCGGAGGTTATATCTTAGATTGTTGTATGGGGAGTGGGGCAATTATTGAAGCCGCTTTAGACATGAAATGCTTAGCTTTAGGCTGCGAAAAAGATACTGAAATTTATGCTTCAGCTGTTGCAAGGATAACAAAATTAAAGGAGAAGAATAAGTAATGTCTGTTAAATACGATTATGTTAGAACTGTACAAGAAGCAATAAATATGGCTGTAGCAGAAGATCGAGTTGTTAGATTCTTATCAAGTAAAACTAACGCAGAACTTAAAAAAGAAATTCTTGATAAGAAAGGCTGCAAAATAGTAAAACCAGCGAAATTAGCTGATGATGTAGCTGTAATTCCACCATCAGTAACTAACTTTGACTTTAATAAAGTTGATATGTCATTGGGGAGTATATGGCTTCCGAGTAATGAATGAGGGAGAAGTTTATGAGAGTAGAAATTACTGGTCCAGCAGACGCTAAAATTATGTTTGTAGGAGAAGCTCCTGGTTGTTTTACCGAGAAAGTTGAAGTACTTACACAAGCAGGGTGGTATCCTATTGATCTATGTACTACAGAAATTAAAGTAGCTCAATATGATAAAGGAAATATAGAGTTTGTATATCCAACTAATATTATTAATAAAACCTTTTCAGGTAGTATAATTAATCTTGGTGGATTTATAGAAACTTCTGTAACTAGTAAGCACAGATTTTTGTTATTTAATAAGTACCATAAAAATTTTATTGTAGAAGAAGCTGATAAATTAAGACTTAAATACCCAGAGCAAGCATTCATAATATCTGGAAGTAAGTATGAAGGAATTGATGTTGATGATAACTTAATAAAACTCATTTGTGCAACACAAGCTGATGGAAGTTATGATAAAACTGGTATACGATTTGAGTTTACTAAACAACGTAAGATTATACGTTTATTAACTATTCTTGCTACTCTTGGAATATCTTACAGAGTAGGAGAAGAAAATAAAAGAGGTACTTTTCGTTTAACTATTCCAAACGATGAGCCAATGACACAAGTTATACAACAGATACTTCCAGATAAGATATTTACATGGGGACTATTAGCATTTAATGCTAGATCATTAAATGTATTACTAGAAGAATTAAAGTATTGGGATGGAAGTTCTAACCCACGAAATAGTACTTGGACATCATTTGAATATTCATCTTCTGTTAAACAAAATACAGATATAATTCAAGCTATTGCACATTTAACATGTCATAAAGCTATAGTATCTGAGCACAGTCGAGCATTACGAGTATCTATATCTAATAAGTATAAAACACAGGTTACTACTATAAGTAGTAATCAAAATATTTATTCTGGTCAAGTATATTGTATTACTGTTCCTTCAGGCTTCTTTGTCGTAAGATCAAGAGGAAAAGTATTTATTACTGGTAATAGTGAAGAGAACAAAACTGGAAAACCTTTTCAAGGTAACGCAGGTAAAACATTTGATAATTTACTTGCTCAGGCAAATATTGCCCGATATCAGTGTTTAATTACTAATGTTGCTAAAGAACAACCTCCAGCAAATAAGATTTTCTATTACTTTGAAGATAAAAAATGTACAATTCCTAAACCAAAAATGGTTGAATGGATTGCTGAACTTAAAAGGGATATAGAATTTTACCAACCTAATATTATTGTTGCTCTTGGTGTTACAGCTTTATGGGCATTGATCGGAGAAAAAAAGATTTCTGACTTTAGAGGATATATAATTCCTTGTACGCTTGTTCCAGGAAAAAAGGTATTAGCTACATACCATCCGCAAGCTATATCATATGAATGGAAGTTATATTTTCAAACAGTTCTTGATCTTCGAAAAGCTAAAAGACATTCTGAATCTTTAGAATTTCCTAAAACTACACAAACATTCTTATCTAATGTAGACGTAAAACAATTTATTACTTATATGGAAGAGTGTATAGCTCATCCTGAATGGGAAAAACTTTCAGTTGATGTTGAAACTGTTCAGCCAGGAAGTCATATAGAAGAACTTGGTCTTAGTCATGATCCTAAATTTGGTATCTCAATTTTCTTGTTAAAAGGTAGAGCTCCTGCTCTTCCTGAAAAAGATGAATTGAAACTTTGGCAAACATTTTATAAACTTGTTTCTTGTAAGAAAATTGTTATGCAAAATGGAGCTTATGATATTGGAGTTCTTTGGTATAATAATCATATTCTTGTAGAGAATCTCTGGATGGATACTTTAATTGCAGCTCATGTTTGTTGGCCAGAACTTGCACGTGACCTTGGGTTTCTTGGATCAATTTGTTTAGACGTTGAACCCTGGAAGAACAGCTCAAAATCTAATGTATACAATCCAGCTGATGCTGCTAATACATTAGGTATTGCAGAAGTTCTTGACAAAGAAATGGATAGACAAGGAGTACGACAAACTTTTGATTTTGAAATGAGTCTTATACCTGTAGCATTAATGATGCAACTTCAAGGAATAGAAGTTAATAAAGAAAAACAAAAAGAATTAATTGAGTTTTGGTCAGTAAAAAGAGCTGAACTAAAAACTCAACTTGATACTATTATTGGCAGAGAAATAAATTTTAATAGTTCTAAACAAATGCAGCAATTATTGTACTTTGATTTACGTCTTCCAGTACAATATAAACGCAGAAAGTCTGTTAAAGATGCACGAACGATGACAGTTGATGCAAATGCTTTAAGATTATTATCTCGTCTTGTACCAGATAATCCTGTATTTAATCTTATTCTTGAATATAAGAAAGCTAATACACTTGTAAATAATTTTCTTGAGGTTGAACTCTCACCAGAAAATAAAGTACATACAAGTTATAATATTACAGGTGCTGCAAGTGATGATGAGGAAGATACAAAGAAAACCAAACGAAGCTTCGGTAGATGGAGTTCAAGTAAATCTATTATTAAACCTTATGGTAGTGGCAATCTTCAGAATATTCC
>Ga0268285_1001239_pt1 | contig 12675 bp, 14 predicted proteins | sample saktaG_2_FD_190144 | JGI IMG/M metagenome (GOLD analysis project Ga0268285, IMG submission 190144) | Saline water microbial communities from Sakinaw Lake, British Columbia, Canada - sak_2013_06_06_120m | ecosystem: Environmental > Aquatic > Non-marine Saline and Alkaline > Saline ... | reverse complement strand
GTAACTTCAAATATGCGCGATGATTTTTCTAAAGAAATTATAAAATTTCCCAGGGATGCGTAATCTCCCAACACGTCAATAGAAAAAATAATATCTTTAATGCTGTTGTCTTTGTTTTGAGCGTTATTCGCAGAAGATTTAGACAAGAACAAATCCTTTACCATCATGCCGTTTCCTTTGGCGGTTTGCTGTAGAAAGTATATTGTTCTGCCGAGATCAGGATCTTTGGGCAAGGCGTCGTCAATCTTTTTAATATCGTCTGCATGGCTTTGCAAGTCATAATAACTTTGGGCTATCGCCGCATAATAATCGAACTCTGCGTTAAACTCCGCCCTTTTTTGGCCAAGTTCAGTTTGTAGTTTGCCAAACATCTTATATTCCGGCATCACTAAAAAGAATACCAACAACAAGATGATAAAAAGAATTATGGCTGTGGCGATGGGTCGGTCAATTTGCATTAATTAAATTTACTCTGGTTAAATTACTATTAAAAATTATGTTTTGAGACTTTCATTTTTTTCCAAACGAATATAAGTATTATTGCAGTTACCACCACAACAACGCCGGCTATCGCAAGAATAATTAATAAGCTGTTTCCGGACTGGCTGGTTTTTTTGCTAGGCGCCGGTGGGGGGCTAATAACAACTTTTACTTCATAGCTCTGAACCGAGCTGTCCTGGGCGGTCACTATATAGATAACTGGGTTTTCAAAATCCTGTGAAACATTGGAAGCCGGAAACACCGTAGCCTCGGGAGATATAACTATCGATGGAGCCAAATTTTTAACGTCCGTGCTATAAGGAACGTTCAATGTTATAGTATAATTCGCTTGGTCTACTAATCCTATAACTTCCGGATTTAAAAGCAGATGGAAAGAAGTTATTAATTTCTCGCTGCTTTTTGCCTGAGCCTGATCTTGAGGATTTTGTTGCGGAATAATAGCCGGCTGGTCTTCTAAAACGGCTGTGTCTTCGGGAGCAGCTGTATTTTCCGGAACAGTCTGTCCTTCTGGAGTTTGCCCTTGTTGCGCTGATGATTGATCCGGTAATGTAGTTGGCTCTAAAACTTGTGGGACAGAAATATAGCTAAATATGTCTTGGCTCAACACAAGATTTATACTAAACTGGGTTCTTGCCGAATCTCCCAATGAAGAGTTCAGGGAAGCTATGTTTGTAACATATTTATTTTTTTCAAAAACCGCAACCTGCCTGCTAAAAGCGTCCATACTGTCGGCTTCTCCGGATAACTGCACTCCCGCATTTTTTTCGTCTAAACTGAACTGCTTAAACCAAATACTCGGCATAGTCTGCGTTTGCATAAAAGCAAACACATTTGAAGCAAATTCGTGGTTATTCAACAGGTTAGTAAAATCTTTAATTTTCCCCTGATAATCAACAACTGTTTTCTCCTCTTCCTTTTGCTGGTCAGTGCCGACTGTCTGCAGGGCCGCGGTTTCTTTTTTTATATCTTCTCTTTGAAAACCATTCTTAAGCAAAAAAACAAGATAACAAAATATAGTGGCTACTAATAACGAGACGACAAAATAGAAGATGACGTCCATCCACCAAAATCTCTTTGTTCTCATTTGAAAAATCGCGTTAAAATTCATCTGCTATTTTATCAATTTTATTATTATATTATACACCAAATCACGCACCACACATCACGTTTCCAGACCACCTAACGCCACGCCCGTTGCTACTGAAAAGGTTGGCGCCAACTTTTCAAGGGTTTCCCCTAAAATGGGCGGATATAAAAGTTCGGAAAAACAATTAGAAATTTCCACTCTCTTTTTTAAAACCTCTGTAAAATATTCCTTAAGCCCGGGCAAAGCTGAGGTGCCTCCGGTCAGATAAATTACCTCCACCTCCTTGCCTTCCTGTATATAATAATCAGACAATATCTTTTTTACCTCCACTATCAATGGGTCGACAAGCAGATACAGCGTCTTAGAAATTTCTTCTTTCGAAGAGGTCAGTCCTTCTTTATTTTTTAATTCCTCCGCCTCTGCGTGCCCCAAACCCAAAGCGGAAGAAATACTGTATGTCAGTTGGCTACCGGCAAAATCAAAGCTATAACTTTTTTTCAAACTTTTTTTATCTACTATATTAATGGTTGTACTTTGAACGCCTATGTCCACCAGGCAAGCGCAGGCATTATCTCCTTTAACAAGGGACCTTGCCAGCCCGAGCGCCTCGGCCTCCACCGCATAAAGTTCGAGGCCGGCCAATTGGGCAACTTTTTGATAGTCTTCTATGGTTTGGTTTGGGATGGCCACTAAAAATATTTTAAGAGCTGATTGTTTATCTCCCGGCGTCCCGCTTATTAATTTCCAATCCAGCGTTGTTTCTGTTATTGGCAGCGGAATATACTGCGGAGCATTATAATAAACCGCGCTTTTCAGCTCGCCTACGCTCATCGGAGGCAATTCAAAAGATGTGCAAAATGTTGAAAAATCAGGAATTGAAAATATAACCGCTTTGGTTCTTATTCTTGCTTCATCTAAAATGGCTCTTATGGCTCGGGAAACAAAATAATTAGAAAGCAAATAGCTGCCTCTTTCAACGCTCCTAAATGGTTCCTTATAAAGAGAGGTTGACTTAATTTCTCCATAATTTTCCAGTGTTTTTCCCTGCCCCCATCTTGATAATTCAACAACTTTTATACCGGCCGTACCAACATCAATCCCAACCATTTTTTTAGGAAAAAACATCTTCAAAGGATTGGAGAAAATATTCAATTTATCTATATTAAAATTCGAAAGGAAATTTGCAGCCATAATTGTTTTTATTATACAATTAAATCAATAAAACAACACTGTGGATAAGTTTAAAGAATTGTCTCTAGATTTATTGTTCCCAAAATTCTGCTTGGGGTGCAAAAAAGAGGGCACATATTTATGCGACGACTGCCGGACGCTTTTAGATATTTCAGAATTTAGCTACTGTCTTTGCGACCAAAAGCCTCAACGCCTTCCGCCAGCACAACTTACCGGGAAGTGTTCTCGTTGTAACGATAAAAAACTCTCCGGACTTTATTTCGCGCTCCCCTACAAAGACCCTTCGGCGGGCTCAGGGCAAAAAACCAGTCTCACCAGAAAACTGATCCATCAGTTCAAATACAAGCCGTACTTAAAAGATTTAGCAAAAACTCTGGCAAGCATTTTAATCGAACATTTTGTGCTTTCAGGAAAAAACACCAACGAAATTTGGGAAAACTCGGTTTTAGTTCCAATCCCTTTAGATAAGAAAAAATTAAAAGAGCGCGGCTATAACCAGTCCGAGGAACTGGCAAAAGAATTATCAAAAATTCTGCAGGTTTCTGTAATTTCCGATTGTCTGATAAAAGTAAAACACACAAACCCGCAAATGGAATTAAAAAAAGAAGAAAGAGAAAAAAACCTAGAAAATGCTTTTCAAATAAAAAATCCCGCCGATTTAGCAGGAAAAAAAATATTTTTAGTTGACGACGTCTACACAACCGGTTCAACCATGAACGAATGCGCAAAAACCTTGAAATTAGCAGGTGCTAAAAACGTATGGGGGATTGTTATTGCAAGAGAAGAATAAAGTTTGGCTTTGTCCTCCGAAGCTTTAGCGAAGGAGGAGGAATTTGCATCGCCCGCGAGGAATAAAAATAAAGAATTAATCAACCGGTATAAATTGCGCAAACACAGCCATTGTGATACCCAGGCCCAATTTTTTGACCAGTAGAATCAACACAATACCTATAACCAGTTACATTATAATAAAAATACGCCCACCATTGTTCTCCAGAACAAGTCGTCGGATCAGTGAAGCCATCATGACACTCAAAAAAGAAATTACCCTGTTTTATCGCCTCTACGGCCGTATTAATTTTAGATCCATAGTTTGGGTGGCCACAAAAACTATACCCAGAACTAATGTCGCTAAATGATGAATAGTTGCTTCGCCATTGAGCCGAAAGCGTTATCAACTGATTTGCATCTACTTTTGCTGTAGCCACCTGCGAATCACGTATATACTTTGTTACGCTGCCCGTTACAATTGCGGCTAAGATTGCAATAATTGCAACAACCACGATTAATTCAATAATTGTAAACCCTTCGGCTCTGCTCGGGGCAGGCCTTCTTTTGTTTTTTACTTTCTTATTTTCCATAAATTGTTAAAGGATTTGAAAAACCACGAAGCAAGTAAAATTTTTGAACTCAAAAAATTTTGACAAAAACTTCTAACGAGGTAAAACCTTTTTTAAATTTTTACAATTTATTTATGTTGCTTACACTAACTATGAATATTTTTTTATTATACCACAGATAAAAAAACTCGGGAAGCAAGCGCAACCCGAGCATAATTTTGTTTATCCGAGAACGGACCCCTTTTCCTTTACCACTCGATAAAAATTCATGCCATAGTTTAAAAAAGAATATAGTGTAACCGCTACGGCCAACGAAACAATCGCCAGCTGGATATATTCAAGCTCGTCGCTATGGCCGAAAAAATGGTGAGTAAGGATTAGGGATATTTGGGCCACGCCCTGAAAAACTGCTTTTACTTTTCCGCTCATTTTTGCCGAAAGATCAGTCTTGTGACTGGCCAGACAAATTCTGATATTGGCGACAGCGATGTCTCTCACAAAAAACAAAATCACAAAAATCAGAGACACCCACCCGATTGCCAAAAAAGTCAACCAGATAACCATGTGGAAAATGGAATCGCACATCGGGTCGAATATCTTTCCCAAACTGGAAATCTGACAGGTTCTTCTGGCAATGAATCCGTCAAGCCAATCTGTGAATTCTCCAAGACCCCAAGTCAGGGCCGCCGAGATATAATAACCGCGCATCAGAAAAAAGCAAACCAGCGGAGTACAGATGAAAAGTCGCAAGCTTGTGACAAGATTTGGATTAATCCGCTTCATCTCTTATTTCCTTAATCAAGATGTGATGAATGTAAAAGGGCCAAAAAACTTATTGTGTTTGAATGTTAAAACAATTTATATATTTAGTCAATAAAAAATAATAAAAAAAGTTCGGCGCAACGTTGTGCCGAACCTATATCGAGATTCGTCCCATGCGGGACGATTTGTGTAAATAACCCAGGACAACCTAGGAAAGGAAGGACAGAAACCGGTTCGTCCTGGGTAAGCCAGGCAGTCTCGCTCGCTCTTGGCGGACGCAGGTGGAGGGAAACCTGCGCCATTGCCAGGCGGAATACCCAGCTTTTAATTTATTTTTATACCCTATCAAATAAGATGTCAACTCTTCACCCAAATTTTTGTGAAAACTTGGATGAAGAGTCAATGGTTTTTTAATTTTCTATATTTTTAAAAATGTCGCGCCTTCGCGGACCGAATGCGGAGGAGGTGTCCTGCTCTATATATTTTCTAATTGAGCTGGGGACGAGCACGATCCACGCTCGTTACGTTTTCTTTTTCTTAAAAAACATACCCGACTTTATCTAGTTTGCGGAGGAGGTGAGACTCGAGAGTTTCCCGAAGGCATTGCTCCCTCGCCTGCGGGCTCGGGACAATTCAGGGATGAGTTCTCGCCATGACCTCCATCCCGAATTGAAAATTGCAACGCAAAAATGCGTTTCAATTTTCAAGCGGAGGAGGTGAGACTCGAACTCACGAATCCCGTAAGGGATTACGGTTTTCAAGACCGTTGCAATAGCCGCTATGCGACTCCTCCAATGTATATTTTATATCACAAAATATCTTGAAAATCAATTGACTTAGGTGGTTTTAAAAGTTAGAATAAAAACCACGGAGAGGTCGCATAATGGTTATTGCAAGAGTTTGCTAAACTCTGACCCTTTATCGGGTCTTGTGGGTTCGAGTCCCACCCTCTCCGCCAACATTCCCAACAAGCATATTTGGGCGGTTCAGGAGGGCTTCAAAGCCCTCTTTTGCCTTGTAACTTTGCAACTTTCTGTTGTAAATGACAAGTTCAGAAAACACATTTGAGGCAAGTTCCTGCTTTTCCGAATCAAGCGCATGTTTGTAGTATGAATACGCGTTCTTTACCAGTTCGGAAAACGAAATCACATAATCCAATATTGCTTCCGCAGACTCGGCTTGGGCCCGTATTTTTATATCGATCTCGGAGAGCTTTGAGCTGATCCTGTTTTCCTCAGCCCTAATGGCATCTACGTCCATTGTGTTCGTTCGCAGTAGCGTCAGCTTGTTCGTTGTAAGATAATCCATATCGGCAAGCCATTTTTTCTGCTGAACGTGCAGGTCATCAAGTTCCTTGTTTCTGTTTACAGCAATTATGCCCAGCTCAGCTTTTGCTTCAACTTCGATTTCCTTTAATTCCTCGTCGGTAAAATACATTTTTGAGAACAGATCCAAAACTGCCTCATCAATATCGCTTTCCCGGATATTTTTATTCAGGTTCGGACATCCGGGCTTGCACTTGGTTAAATAATAGATGATTCCTTTTTGCTCGTATGGGCAGTATCCGCGTCCGCACGTGCAGTGAATCAGTTTTCGATAAGTGTAAAATGGCTTGTCGATGTAATACACACCCACTCTGCGTTCTTTTAACAGGTTCTGAACTTTGTTGTATAGTGCCACGTCGATTAGTGGCTGGTGGACTTTGCTGGTCATGTATCCATATTCTGTTTTTACTTTACCTATGTAAAACGGATTGTGCAGAATATGCTCAACTACTTTGCGATCAACGACACGGGTGCTCTTTGAAATTTTATCGGGCGAGATGTTGTTTGAAATCTCCTCTTTGGTTCTTTTCCTTCTCACCGGCTTTGTGGTAAGCCCTTGTTTTGCGGCCCATTTGCCGAGCTGGGCAAAACTCCAGTCGCCGGTTGAATAAAGCTCGAAAACTCTTTTGACAATCGGCGCTCGTTCCGGGTCCAACGGCTTGTTGTCTGACCCCTTATCAAGATAACCGATAGGAGTGAAATACAGACACCTGCCTTCGAGCTGGAGTTTATGTTGGGCGTTTTTCACTTTTTCACTTATCACGCGCGAGTAGTGCGCGGCAAACATCCCGTCGATATCCATGTGCAGTTCTCCTGAGCTTGTTTTGTCGTATGTTGCCTCGCTGAATCTGATATCACATCCAAGAGAAATAAGTTTTTTAATAATCACATCATCTTGCTTGTTTCTGCTCGATCTGTCCCAGCATAGAAATATACAGCCTTTGATTTCCTTGTCTTTAAGCATTTGGGCCAGCCGCAAGAACTTAGGCCTCAAAATATTGTACTGCACTGAGCCACCTTTATTGATAACAAAATCCTGGTCCTCTTTGAACCCGGAGTGGCTTTCGTTGACGATGCCAGCCTCGCAAAAGCCCGGAACAGTCAAACCTTCCGCTATCGGAAGGTTGTTTCTTTTTGCAAATTCTATGTTTCTTATCAACTGGTAAGACAGCGAATTTTTCTGGTTATCAGCATCGTCCGTGCTCTTGCGGTTGTATATCAAATATTGGCTGGCAAACGGCGTATTTTTCATAATAACTTAGGTTAATTTATGTGAGGACACATTACCGCTTTTCTGGGATTTATCCAGAGCGACCTTTGGTTTTTCGATCTTGCCGTCTTTTATAACGTAACCTTCGCTGATAAGCCGGATGTGGATTCTTTTTAGCACGTCCTGAAAACGAGAGATGTTTTTAATTCCCTCATCGGTGAAAATTCTTTTTTCAGATGTTGTATTTTCATTAGGTTTCAACTTTTTACGAGGACTCTATCATCCCTTTGTATCTCCTTTTTCTGTACTCAAGGTTCAGGCATTTCCGGCACCCGACTTTGCTGTTTAAGGGATGGATAAACAGCACTCCGGCCCGGCTTTGGCAGAGAGGACACTTAAACCAAAACCTTGTGCCGCCGTAACACGTTTTTGTGATTCCCAACTCGACGTTGATTCCCTGCAGTTCCAGTTCAGACTTTATCAGGTTTTCCTTACTTCGCATTCTGTACTTTCTCAGGAAATCTGAGATTTTTACCTTCGGACAGTTCTCAACCAGCAATCCTAAATCATTTTGGTTCATTGTTTTCAATGTTTTCATTTTTGTTTAAATTAAACTGCTGGTTTTGCGCAACAAAGGCATTGCCGGCGTTTATTTTCACATTCAGGCCCGGCTGTTTCATTTCTTTCAAAAGCAGAATGCTGGTGGTCATCTGTCTGCTGGCGGATTCCAAACTCTTGCCTAACTCTTTGATAATGTTTACCCTCAGCTGGCTAAAAGGATAATCATCGTTCCATTCAATGTAAGGGCAAAGCAAAGTTTCAATTCTCATCGCTCTCCAATAATTTGCTACAATCCTATCAACCAGCATAAGTTCAAGAGATGTCTTGCAGTTAAATTCTTTTACCAGACTGGCCCGGGTGGTGTAGATAAAGTTTCTGTACTTTTTGTAAGTGGCGGCGCCGGCCCATAGTCCGTTTTTTAGGCCATGGATCTCAGTGACTTCCTGTTGCAGTTCATTCAGCCTTTTTGTTTCCTGCTCGGTCAGCTTCTCTTTGTTTACCAGAGATAGTATTTCATCAATGCCAACTTCGTCTGCAGTCATGCTTTTATCAAAAACGCCGGTGATCCTGCTTATCTCGGATTTCCTGTCCTCTTTTTTGATTGGCTTTTGATTTTGTTTTTTCATGTTTTTTATAGCCACTCGATTTTTGATTCCTTATCTGCATATTCAAGCCACTCGCCGTATTTTGAAATCACAAACCATTTCCTTTTTTCTTCAACCCACCTCATACGATTTTCCTGATAAAATGGCCTGTACTTCCTATCTCCGTTTTTATATCCCGTCGCCACATTTTTAAAAAACTCCTCATTCTTATTATCTATCTTATTATCATTCTTACTTGTGTCCGTTTTACGTCCACTTTCGGGGATAATACTTCCACTTTCACGATTTATACTTCTACTTTCAGGGGTGGTGATTTGGCGTCCACTTTCGTAATTGTCCATATTCAGTTTCCATAAATCGATTATGATAAAAGTCCGAACCGAGCCACCACGAACCTTTGTTTTCTCTGCTTCCACTATCCATTTTCTCGCCAAAAGTTTGGTTATTGTTTTAGAGACGCTTTTTTTATCAACCCCCATTTTCCTTGCCAAAAAATTCATTGATGCAAAACATTGTCCGCCTTCGCCAGCCAGTCTTTTCATTATCAGATAAAGCGATTGCTCGTAGGCAGTTGAATGATTAACAATCATATTCGGAATCTGCGTGAAGTATTTTTTATCTCCGCTTTCGTTTTTGAAATTAAAACTTTTCATTATCATGTTTTTCAATTTGCGGACCATACACGGCCCGGTATAGCCTCAACAACCGCCTAGCCAAAACGCGGGCCGTCGCTTCGTCGATGTCCTCGTGAAACTCTTTTTTGTAGATTTTCCTAAATTGTTGTATTGATTCTTTTGATAATTTCATAAAAAAGCCTCAAGATGTTTTCTTGGGCTCATTGTAGCAACGATGAAATTATAGAAAGTTATAAAGTTGGGTATCCCAATTAAAAAGGCGGCTTTAATCTTTTCTTTTGCTGATGTCTGATTTGTTTTATCCTGTTTCCGGCCCTCAGCTCCTCTTTTTTACCAAAGGGAACATCGTCGTAAACTTTTAAGGCCTTATCAATATCAGTCATTTTTGTTTCGATTGGCTTTTTGGAAAGCGGGTCAAAATATGTTTCTGTTTTTTGTTTGTCCAGCTCTGCCACCTTTTCTGCGATTTCTTGATTCTTAACAGGATGGAATCTTTTGATGCCTTTTTCTATTCTTAACAACTTTTGAATTTTATCAATAATTTTCCAGTGTTTTCCAAAATCTTGCTTTAAGGTCGTATTGGGCAAAAATCTAACAGATAATTCATTTTCGCCGGTGGCGGGATTGGCCTCAACCTTAGGTATAAAGTTTAAGTCTTGCGGGGCGTGGATTATCTCATCTTTTGAGAGATAGCCGCTTAAACCTGCAGTTAAAAAGAAATCTGGCGGGTTTAATTGGTTTAAGACCACATAAGTTCGTATTTGCGGTAGCCAGATATCTATTGGCGACAGCGATTTGTATTTTTGGCAAACTGCGATAATGTCGTTGGTAAAGTCCCTGTTTGCCAAAGTGAGTAGGTATTTTTCCATCGGAGCAGCTAATTCTTTTTTCTCTTTATCAGTTAAATTGTTGGCTCGTTTTTCTAACTCGGCAAATACGGGATTCACATCTTCTGGCTTTTCTATTTTTGGCAAGGTTATTTTGTCTAATGTAAATTTAACCATTATTTCGTTCGCTTCGTCGTAATGGATTTTAGCTTTTCTTATTATACTGCTCCATTTATCTCGCAATTCAAAAACATCCTTTTGAAAAAACTCGTTAGACTCCAAAGACCGCAATGTTAGTTGGGTAGTTTTATGGCTCTTTTGCCTCAATATTTCCTCTGTAATTTTGCCAGCTTCCTCAATGTCCATAGCTTCTTTGATTTATTGTAATTTTCACCTTTTATGCTGGCATAAAACGGGATGCTTTACAACCATCCGGGCTCCAAAACGCCAGAAGACGAGCAAATGCCCGTCTTTTCTCTTGAAACTCTCACAAAGCCCCTAAAAATTGCTCATATACATCAAAAAAGGCCCGGGGAGTCCGGGCTTTTGTGGAGCTTTCGAGGCCGGGATGGGGATTTGTCAGTCTTTGAACGGATTCCAAAGCTGGATTACATTATCCTGCCTGGCAAAGTCTGTGTTAAGAAACTGCTTCTGGGGCACAATGCCAGCTCGCCACAAATCTAATCGATCGGCATCCCAGCAGGTTTGAACCGTAATGTCATCACTTTTTTCATTGGGTAAACAATGAAATGCGCAAGCAGTCATCAATTGCATCCATTGTCTGGTAGATAAGCCGCCCAAAACCCTTTTTTTATACAAGTCATCCATAAATACTGCCGCTCTCAATCCATGATATCGCTCATCGTTTTCGCTTTCTCTCTTTGAATCGTGCAAATAGGCGAAAAGGTTTACGACCGTAATGTCTGCTTTTGTCTGTTTGGCTAAGTATAAACCTACATCACGCACTTTTCTCCAATGGCTTATGCCGTGAACCGAATCCACATCTAACTTAAATTGGTTAACAATTAGATCAATAAGCTCACTATTGTTTTTTTCAAAGGAATTTGCGGGTTTATTTTTTGACATTAATCCTACTTTTGAAAGTTTAAAAATTTAAATGAAAAAATGTTAGTTACCCATGAAACAAAACGCTTGAACCAAGAAATTTTTGGTGCTTGGTTTGAATCATTCTTTTGGTTCTGATTTTCTGGTTCAATAATAACAGATTCTATTTGACCTTGTGTTTGCGTTTGATTTTGCGAGCTGAGTATAGCTTCATTTTTTTCAGATTTAGCTAAATTACCTTTTGCATCCGTATCTGGAATAAATAATTTTAAGGAACCAAGATTTTTAATATCAATATTTTCCAAAACAGACACTCTCGAATAATTATTATTGTTTGTATTGCCATATGTAATACTGGAGTTGCCAAGCCAAGAATTAACTATATTTACGGATAATAAATATCCCATCGAATTTAACTCACCCTTTTTTGCCGCCGAAGGGATGCCCACGAATGTCCCATCCTTCAAATATGCTCCTCCACCTGAATTTCCGTGCTCTAGAATTGCGGTGGTTTTCAAATAACTTCCTTCTGTGCCGCTAAAATCTCCGCTTGTATAGGTTATTTTTTTCCCGAAAGCGGCAGGATAACCATAAGTAGTAATTTTAGTACCCAAACGAAGATTACTGCTTCCTTTTGTTATATCAACGCTTGTTAATTTTGCGTTTTGAGGATTTCTAATTTTTAAAATAGCCACATCTTCGTTTGATGATATCTTTAAAATATCTGCTATTTGTTTTTCACCAAAATACGGCTCATCGTTAAAACCATCGATAAAACCAACTATGCAACCCAATGTCCCAGAAACAACATGTTTATTTGTTAAAATAATACCAACTGGATCAATTATGGTGCCAGAGCCCTGACTAGCCATCTGCGAATTAAAGGGACAAATGAGCTTAACGGTTGATTTGATAATAGAATCTTGGTTTAGGATTTCGTCGGAACCGCTTGGTGGATTTTGTATTACTGGTCTGTTCGGTGGTTCACAATATCGGTCAGACATTGGCGGTGCTGTTTGAGCATTGGGACAGTCAAAAGTTTTAACACAACTACGAGTTTGTATGCCGGAAAGAGAGCATTCGCCCCACGCCTCACAAGTCCATGTATCAGCATCGCACGGCGGAGTACACGATTGAGAAGTTTGTGGAGACGTGCCACCCTCACAATTAGACGGGTATCTTGATGTTATTGTTCTTGTTTGTTTTCCGTCTGAAGAACATGCCGACCAACTAGAATAATAAAAAGAAATACAGGTTGGAGTATAGGTACATGACTGAGTTAGGGCGACAGAAACGGCACCATCCTCGCAATTTATTTTTTTATCGCATGCCCTTGTTTGCTTACCAGTTGATGAACAAGCAGACCAATTAGTGCAGGAATAATCATTGATTGTGCAAAATGGCACATAGTCACAATTTCTGGTTAAAATACTATCGCCGCCAGAGCAACCGTCTGGAGAGGAACTTGTGATAGTTCTTGTTTGAGTTCCATTGGACTGACAATCAGACCAACCAGAATATGTCCAAGAGCTACAAGTAGGCGACACATAAGTACAGTTTTGTGAA
>Ga0268285_1001237_pt1 | contig 12689 bp, 12 predicted proteins | sample saktaG_2_FD_190144 | JGI IMG/M metagenome (GOLD analysis project Ga0268285, IMG submission 190144) | Saline water microbial communities from Sakinaw Lake, British Columbia, Canada - sak_2013_06_06_120m | ecosystem: Environmental > Aquatic > Non-marine Saline and Alkaline > Saline ... | reverse complement strand
GGCCCGGGTCCGCTTGTCGGCTACAAGTACAACGCGACGGCCGCTCGTGAGAGAGCCCAGCACTTCGGGCAGACGCAGCAGGGCATCGTCGGCATAAATGATGCTCCTGATGGGGACTTTGTGGCTTCGTCCGCATTCGCAATCGAAAGTAGTATCGAGCATTTTTTCAAGATTCATTGCTTCGCCTTACATAATTTTTTCCAGGACCACTTGCTGGCCTTCGGTAAAGTGTGCCGAGGCGGCGTCTTCCGGGCTGATCCGCACAATATTTTCATCTTTGGATTCGCTCGGCGTGCCGGCCTTGACATGAACTGAGCGCAGCCCGCCATACCACCAGCGGATATGGCTGGCATAGAGCAAGTCACCCGGGTCGGCGGCCATTTTATCGAGGGCGGATTGGGGGACGATTACCACGTTCTGCCCCGCAAGCTTCGGGTCGAATTTGGTTATCAGCCGTACTTTTTCGCCGGGGCGGCGGTTTGGAGTCCCGCCTTTGAACCGGCGCATAGCGTCCAGTTGGGTCCCGGCGACAAGCCCTTTAATTTTTTCCGCCGGCTTCGGTTTTGTGAACCATGTTACGGACACGCCCAGCGAGCCGGCCGCCAGCAGACCGAACAAGGCACGCATGAATTTGTAGCTGTCAGGCCCCATTCCAAAATCGAATGGTCCGACCAGCGCATCGGGCCAGATAAAAGACAGGCCAATCAGGACCGCTCCGCCGACAATAGTCACGAAGGCGGCGGCAGGCGTGTAACGCTTCCATGTAATCCCGAACAAAATCGCTACCAGTACCGGCGGCGTCACCGCGGCGGTAAACATGCTGTGCGCCCCGTAAATAGTGTCTTTCATAAATATGGGAACCAGGGCCAGCCCCAGGGCGGCCGCCCCCAGGCTTGTAATTCGCGCCACGCGGAGATAGTGCTTGTCGTCGCGGTTGGGCTTAATATAAGGTCTCCAGATGTCATTGACGAATATCGCACTGACAGCGTTTATCAGCGAGTCGGCGGTGCTCATTAGTGCCGCTGTCAAGGCGGCGAGAATGAAACCGAAAACTCCCGGCGCGCACAGAAAATGGGCGGCCTTTACGAAAGAATCGCCCGGTTCTGTGACCAGCTCGCCATTGTTGACCAGCGCCCTTGCAATCCATCCGCCGCAGCTCGTGGCGATGGCCGCTAAGGGCGCCAGCACGAGGATCCAGCAGACCACCATCCGGCGTGAATCCTTGACGCTCTTGAGCGAGAGGAAACGCATGATAAAACCCTGATGCATCAGCATGAGCGCCCCGGTGTTGGCCAGCCCGTCCTGAACGTAAATGCCGATGAAGCTGAACTTGGGCGGGGCGCTGAATTCCGAAAACGCAAACTTGTGCGACCGCGGCAGCAAGGCCCAGAAGTCGCCGAAACCGCCGAAGTGATAAATAGCGACTGCAAACAGTCCCAGCCCTGCGACGAGCAGAATGATTCCCTGGACAAGATCGGTCATAATGACGGCCGTTTGTCCTCCGATGTAAACGTATAACGCTACAGCGACGGCGGTGATTATAGCGCCGGTCATTACCTGCCAGCCCAGCAGTGTGTGCAGCGTCCGGCCGAGGGTGATGAGATTGATGCCGATGTAGCCGACGATGTAGAAAAGGATGATTGCCGTCGCGGCGATGCGAGTCTTTTTATCGAAACGGTATTCCATGTACTCGGGGACCGACGTGATTTTGTTGTAATATACAATGGGCAGCCAAACCAGTACCAGGATGGGCATCCAGAACCAGTCGTTGAGGTAGGACTGCGTGCTGGATATGCCGTACCTGAATCCGGCTGCGCTGTACTTGATGAAACTGTAGCTCCCGACGACCGTGGCGACGCACGAAAATGCGATGAGCCACCATGAAAACCTCTGCCCGCCGAAGAAGAAGTCTTTTGTCGTTTTCGTATATCGGCCGAAATACAGGCCGAATCCCAGCACGGCAACGAAATAGCCCAGCATAACCGCGTAGTCGAGATTTCCGCCGATAGCCTGTGCAATCATAGCGTTCCTCCGTTCGCCCAGTTGGGCGACAGGAACGTGAAGATGCACATAATGCCCAGCAGGAAAAAATAACCGCCGACGAGTATCAATAGAAGCCGGCGGTCTTCGGCGTTTTTCATATTAAGATATCCCCCGCGCAATCCGCACCAGATACCGACAATGCACAATATTGCACCGATGCCGAACTCACAAACAATCGGCCAGACTCGCAGCATATCCACTTGCCGTTTCTCCTGTTCTTAAAATTCCAATATTTACTTGCCGGCAATAGTCCGCCAGACAGGTATGTCGTTTTTAACCTGATCCCGAAGCCAGCCCGGACGATTGGTGGTAATTCCATCGACTCCGAGTCTGATCAGCCGGATTGCATCTTCCGGGTCGTCCACGGTCCAGACGTAGAGCTTCTGGCCGGAAGCTTTGACGGCATCGACAAACTCCTTATTGACGCCGGCATAATGAACGTCGAGTCCGTCAAGGCCCTTTTCCTTTACCGTTTGAGCAAGCTGCGGATCGTGAGGAATCCACTCCTCGGTCTCCTTGATCTTTTCAGTTCCCTTGAGCCAATATGTGGGAACGTCGATCATTTCTTTTGACATTGTCACCGTCTCCAGGTCGAATCCGATGATGACGATCCGGGACATTTTGCCGCTCTGGGCCAGAAGATCTCTAAGATAGGGCAAAATCTCCTGTCCGCATTTGATTTCGACGTAGAGTTTCTGTCCGGGGGGGATTGTTTTAACAATGTCGGCAAGAAAAGGGATTTGCTCGCCGGCGTATTCTTCGGACTTAAAACTGCCCACGTCGAGCTTGCGCAGCTCTTCTGAGGTCGACTCGGCGACATTCATATCCGCCCCGGCCGTACGCTCTGTGGTCTCGTCGTGGATGACGACGATGCGATTGTCCTTTGTCAGATAGACATCGACCTCCACGTCGGCACCTTTTTCCCAGGCGAGCTTAACCGACGCGAGGGTATTTTCCGGAGCTAAGTACGATGCCCCGCGGTGTCCGATGATTTCGACAGGCTTCGAACACCCTGATATGCCGGCAATCAATAAACAAAATAATCCGGGGATAATAAAAAGCTTCATTGCAATCCTCTCATTTAACAAAGTAATTTTCAACAATGGATATTCTCGAACCTTATTGCAATCCGTTGAATCCAATATCAGCCACGCAAGTATAATACACAATTTCATCCCTGTATGAAGAAAAAAAAGGCTGCCGGTTTAGTGAAAAATAGAACAGGAGATAATTAAATCTCGGATGCGATTGAGCGTGGCGGTCATATCAGAGATTTGAGACTTTTCAAAAACTCGGAGTATAATTAAATCCGGCACGTATGAAAAAAGCATCACACCGTAAATGAGAGAAACTCCCGGGCGAGCAATTTCGTGAACTTGCCAGGCTTGCCGTCTCCGATGGCCGCCTCGTCGAATTTTACTACCGGCACAATATCCCGTGTGGTTACAGCGATGAAAAGCTCGTCCGAATCCGCCGCCAGCCGGGGCGTCAGCGATTTTTCGACTACTTCCAATCCGATGTTTCTGCCGGCTTTGATGGCAAATTCGCGGGTAATGGACGGCAGAATATTTGCAGTAAGCGGGGCGGTCTGCAGCGATTGCCCTCGGACGGCGAAAAATGCCGAGCCGGCACCTTCGGTGATAAGGCCGTCCTCATCGACAAGAATCGCCTCGCCGCAGCCCTTCCTGGCGGCATCGTTGCTGGCCAGAACGTTCGCCAGTAGGTTGAGGGATTTGATATCGCACCGTTTCCATCGCCAGTCGGGATGTGTCGAGACTTTTATGCCCTGTGTCTTTTCCAGGGTATTGTCGGCCAGTTCCGAGACGGTCAGGAAGAAATTCGGCTTCAGAGCGGTGTTCCAGACGCGGTCTCTCGGCTCCGAACCCCGGGTAATGTGAAAATATATCTTGGCGTTGGCAAAGCCGGCGGCGTCAAAGGCCTTGAGAATCCGGGAACGAATAAGATCGATGTCCACGCCGGTTATCTCAATCGCCGACATACTGCCGGCGAATCTCTGCAAATGCTCATTAAGGGCGAAAATCCTGCCGTTATAGCTCCGCATTACCTCGTAAACCCCGTCGCCGAAGAACATCCCGCGGTCAAAATAGACCGGTTCAAGCTCCTTTGCCGGCACGATTTTGTCCTGTATCATCGCTATCTGCATCAAATCGCTCCTGAAAAATACCGTCTGCTAAAAATTCCAACTTCATTCTCGGCAATAGAATACAAAAATATCCAATAATTTGCTTTACAAAAAAGGCTGAATGTGTAAAATGCGCCCTCGATTTGAATTTTTGTAAGTTTAGAAACCTGGAGTTTTTTACAAATGTATGCAGTTATTGAACAAGGCTCAAAGCAATATAAGGTCGCCGAAGGCGATTGTTTGAATATTGATCTGACGGATATTTCGCCCGATGCCAAGACCATCGAGCTGGATAAGGTTTTGCTTATAAGCGACGGCGAAGAAGTCAAAGTCGGCACGCCGTTCCTCGAAGGTGCGAAGGTGATTGCCTCATTCAAAACCACCGCCGAAGAGGCCCTTGTAAAGGCCAAAAAGCTCTTTCCGATGCACTTTCGCAGGCGAAAAAACAGCAAAAGACGCATTGGCCACCGCCAGAAGTATCTCCAGGTGGTGATCGACAAGATAGAAGCCTAAAAAGCCATAGCCTCGCAAGTAGCAATCTAAACACGGGTATCCTTTTGCTTACTTTAACGCAAATGAAGAAGGAGAATGCAAATGCCGGCATATGTCATTGCTCGCGTTGAGGTCACCGATTGGGACAAATATAACGAGTACCTAAAGGTAGGGCCGGGGACGATCGCGCAATACGGCGGACGATTTATTGCCAGGGGCGGCGAAGTGGTAGCACTGGAGGGCCCCGAAGAAAGCCGGAGGCTGATCATTCTGGAATTCCCGTCCCTGGCAAAAGCAAAAGCCTGGTACAATTCAAAAGAATACCAAAACGCTAAGAAACTGCGTGCCGGCGCGTCCACGGGCTCGCTCATAGCAATTGACGGCGTTGAAGTCAATGCGTGATTGAGTGCCGGGCCAAAACTGTAAGGCATCCACAGGTGAGGCCCACTCCACAAACACTGTAATCAATTCGATATGACAGTGAAGTTATCGAATGAGGTTGCTGCGTCAGCTTTTGTCCATAAACCCACCCCGCCGTGTTGGGTTATATGTCCACCCGAATTAACCATCAGTTTCATTTCGCCGTCGAGAAATGCTTTGATCCTGTTGCCCTTGTGGCTTATCTTAAGTATGTGCCAGGTATCTTTGAGTTCTATTTTACCTGTGTAGCCAAGCATGACGCGTTTTCCGTCCTTGACGTAATAGATACTGACGTTTTCCTCGAGTGGATTGTAGCGGGCAATATAGTAGTTATTACGGTCCTGGACTCGCCAGATAGGCCCCCCTCCCCGATCGATATTGCCGGAATTTGCTTTGAGAAATACAGCGATTTCACCCTCAAAGAAAGAAACTTCGTTGGTCCAGCAGATATTGAACACACCGCGTTGTGTATGGTTTGTTTCGGTCAGGCTTAGGACGCCGGGGCCTAACGGGGCATGTGTGTCCCTGATGACTTGCCACTTAGCCGTTGCTTTGTCCTGGCCGGTCGCTTCAACTTTCCAACCAGCGGCAAGTGTGCCCTCGGGAACATTGTCAAAATTCCAGCTTTTTGTTACGTTACTAACACTACATAATGCTAATATACTCATAATTGCTATGCTGTATTTCATTTGAAAACTCCCGTTCTCGCTGCTGATAAGTGCAGCGCACTAAACTTACCCGGCTTTCTCGAACATTTCGAATAAAATATCAAACCTGTTTATAGAATTCAAGCTTTTTGTCGACTCTTGGGAGGTTTATCGGAAAACATCGAGTAGTGCTCACCCCACTATGATTGATCGGTGGGCCAATACCGCAAGGTATCCCCAAGGGAGGCCCACGCTACAAAAACTTTCCATTTCCCCTGGCAATGTGTTACAAATAGACTAACGTGTGTTATTCTAAAGCATACGGATGTCGAACGAATCAGTTTAATGCTTCTGTTGGGAGAGCCCGATGCGAGATACATAAGAACCTCAATGAAAGAGAAAGATAAATAAAGCGTCTCCAGATTTACGTGTCTACCGAGTGCATTGAGGACGTTTTGAAACAGCATGTATCGAGGTATTGTAATTATGAATGACATTTTTCTCTTTTTAATATGGCCGATAATACTATTAATGGTGTTTCTCACTCACCGCGTGAAGCGTCGATCTGTTCTGTGGATGTTTATCCTTACTCCGCCCTTGTCTTTGCTGAGTCTTTGGTGGATCCCACTGGCAAGGAATACAATGCATTTCATTTGGGGTCCAGCTTACATAGCCATGTGGATTTCGGTGCTTAGTTCGCTCGTTAGGATATGTATAATTGCTCTGAACTGGAACAAAAGAGCAAGTGAGATAGGACGACTTCGCTTGGTTAAGCTTATGCGCCCAATCATGGTGGTTATAATAATGGGTGGAATGATTGCCAGGGAAAAGCTTGCTATTAAGTTGTTTAGCACATATTCGACAGAGTTCGGACAGCGCATTCAAGAGATATGTGATCTTGAAGGCAAATGTCCAAAAAGAATAGAAGGGTGGGATGTCATTCAGGAAAACCCAACCTTATGCGTAAGTGGAAGTTTTGTTAATAAGATAGGGCGTAAAGCATCTGTACGATATAAGAATATAATTCGGGCCAATGAGTTTGAGATTATAGTAAATTATGGAAATTTGTCATATTATTATTTTCGAGGTGGAGTAGAAAGAAACCTGAAAGCTAAGGGGAATGGACAGAGCATTGATATCGGATCAGAAGAAGAATTTGATGAAGAAGAACAGAAATTGAAGAAGGAAGTACTGGATAAAATAAAAGAATATCAGGAGAGAAAAAATAAGCATTAGTTAGGGTGCGATGAATCGCACCAATAATGATATAGAATAGAATCATGCCTGACTATAGGCGATGGTTTCGTGCGGGCGGGACGTATTTCTTTACCATCGTGACATTTAACCGCCGGAAGATATTTTGAGGTTATTTCTCATGCGGCAGGAGAATGAATAGGAATAATTAAAGTGGTGCGATTCATCACACCCTACATTTTTCAATGTATAGCTCGTAGTCCTTTTGATTAATCAAAAGGACTACGAGCCTTGAGAAGACAGAATCTTATTAATCGCATCCGACTATGCATATCTGCTTTATGCTCTATACAATACGAACAACGAACGCCGTGTATCGGAGATTTATTTGGAATTTGCCCGCCCTTTTACGTTTAGATTCGTATAATACTAAACGAATTCGTATATCGTATTTCGTATATCGTATTTAGAATGAAAAATGGAGGTAGTTGGTGAAAAACCTCAACAATATGTCATTGCGAGGCCTGAAGGGCCGTGGCAATCTTCTCTGTTATGTACAGAAAAACCATCGCATGGTTTGAGATTGCTTCGCTTCGCTCGCAATGACAGACTAAAGCCTGATGCTCTCTAAAATTTGCAAAAACAAGCCCAAATAATGAAAAAAACAGGTCAAAAAGAGTAGAAAACGACGAAAATTCGTGATTAAGTTGAAAAAACAAAGCCAATTTGCGGTAGGGTGAAAATGGCGCAAAATCTTATATGAAAGGAGATTATGAAGAATTTCATGCTTTGAGACGGCGAAAAAACAAAGCCAATTCAAAGCCAATCAAAGCCAATTTACCTACCCCTAAAGGGGTAGAACGCAGAAGTATGATATAATCCTTATAGGCAAAAAGGGCGAACCTTGGATCGATTACAGGGCACATAATAGTATGAAAGAGAACACCGAACAAGATTGGGTAGAACGAGCCGGGCAGGGGGATCCGACGGCTATTGCCGAACTTTTTCGCCTTTATTGGCGTGCGGCACGGGCGGCGGCTTATGGCGTTACGGGGGATTTTGCCCTGGCTGAGGATGCGGCGTCTGAAGCTTTTTATGCTGCGATCGAGGGCCTGCCGGACCTTAGAGATACGCAGCGATTCGGCCCCTGGCTGCGCACGATCGTGGTTCGTATGGCACGGCGTCAAAAGGCGAAAACGGCGAAGGAAAACGGAGCCGATCTTCAAATCCGGCCCGATGCCAAGATCCCGCCGCCGGGTGCCGATCTGGAGCGGCAGGAACTTGTGGCCCTGATTCATGAAGCGGTGGGGCATCTTTCCGAGAACTTGCGCGAGGCCGTGATTTTGTTCTATTTCGAAGGTTACAGCCTCAAAGAAGCGGTACACTTTCTGGATATTCCGGAAGGCACGCTCAAGCGTCGTCTGCATGACGGCCGTAAGCGGCTTCGGGATGCTGCCGAGCAAATCCTCAAAGGAGCAAAGCCGATGAATATTAAACGCCAGCAAATTCTCCAGCAGCTACAAGACGCTTCGAAAGAGGGTATCAACTCCGAAGCATTTTTCCAGACGATGCGCCAGGCCCTGAGTCTGCGCCCTGCGCCCAACGACCTGCTGCGAAAGATCATGCAGAAACACTGGTCTAAAAAGCTGAAAAAATTACCTATGGAGCCTGAGAGAGAGCGCATGCTGCGGGGTGGGCTCGGCCGCATTTACTCCGCTTCCGAAAGGGCGCGGAACCCGAATCATCCGGTAGGGGCGGCTGCAAGCGCAATTCGGGCGGCGCTGCCTGAATTTCAACAATGGCAGATTGATATGTCCGAAATCGACATCTCCGGGATGGCACGGCACATGTTCGACGGCAAGGGAGATGCTTTCTCATTGATGAGGCCGCCCGGATTCAATACGGATGCTTTGATATCGTACATCTCTCCGATTCGTGCATGGCTGATATATGATGAGGATGGTTCGGTTCGCACTTTATATGAAATTATGCGGAGCAAGAGCACCCGAGACGCAATGCACTCACAAATGAATCAGGGTGGACGTTTGAGCGATACCCTCTCGCTGTTATTGAAAAGGGCCGAACCGATGGAACTGCGGGAGATTGAAGAACTGCTCCGGCGTTTATCGAACGCGATTGTTCCGAATACGCCGGTGTCCTTCCGCTGCTATGATGAGCCTCGCTATCGGGCGGGCCTGCGTATGCAGTTTGGAGACAACCCTGTCCCGGCCGCCATAGGAGGCGTGCACAATCCCTGGCCGGGGCTGCCTGACGGAATCAGTGTTGCTTCCGTTCATATTTACCTCGAACCATGGGCGGCGGCACAAAGCGGGCGGGCCGTGGAATTAGCCGACTTCTCACCGTTAGATTTTATGAAAAAGGAAGGACAATAGCGACATGACATGGGGGGCACTTTTATTGCCGGGCGGATTGCAGATTATCGATCATTTCGGCTGCGAAGGTTTGCCATTGAGCCGAACCGTTCTCGGCGAAGTATTCGAAGGATTCGTCATCGGCCAACCGCCCCAGCACGGTTTTTCGGTCGGCAGGGTCGGTGACGTTTTCAATAATCTGTTTTCGGAGCTTTTCCAGCTCGGCGAGAAATTGGCCGTGCTGCTCGGTGAAAATTGCCTCAAGCTTCTTTCTTGTGTGGCCGGCATAAGCGGGGCATTGGCCTTCCGTGCCGATAGCTATCTGAAGGTTGCCTCGCTTAACCACGGCCGGCACGAAAAAGTCGCAAAGCTCCGGCACATCGACGACGTTGCAAAGGACCTCCAGTTCCTGGCAATCCTTGTATATCTGCTTGTTGAGCTGGTGGTTGTTCGTTGCCGCTATGGCCAGCAGCGCCCCGGCAAGATAGTTCTTGGAATATTTGGACTTTATCAGCTCGGCGTCCGTGCCCCGGCACAGGGCCGTCATCATGTCGTCGATGCGTTCGGCGACCACGACCACCCGTGCCCCGGCGTTCAGCAGGGCCTGGATCTTTCGCACGGCCACGGCTCCGCCGCCGATCACGACCGTACGTCGAGAGCCCAATTCCAGAAATATCGGATATTTCGCCATGGCAGAATTATACCACACAACCACCGGCGGCAATATTAATTTAAAAAAAGAAATGAACCGTGAAAACCATGAAATCGCAGTAAAAACCATTAATGGCGGCTTTTTTTTATGATGCCCTGCTACAGAAATAAACATGCACAAAATGGCCACATCGAATTAAAGCCTGGGGGCCGGTGCATATATTATTTGCCAATGCAGTACAGGTACTTGCGGCCGCGAAGAAAGATCTTGCCCGCCGATACGGCCGGTGAAGCGCAGAATACCTCGTCGAGCTTGTTGACGGCGAGTATCTCGAACTCCGGGCCAGGCTTGACGACGTAACACTCGCCGTCCTCGGTCTGCATGTAGATCCTGCCGTCAGCGGCCACCGGTGAGGCCGTGATTGTGTTTCTGGCGCCGAGCTTTTGCTTTTCGTATACGGCCTTTCCCGTCATGGCCTCGTAGCAGGTCAGGGATCCCTTGTCCAGCGGCACGTAGAGATATTCGCCGATCGCGATAGGTGAGGTCACGTACGGACCGCCCGAGTGATGCGACCATGCGACGCCATCACTCTGGGACTGACCTCTGGCCGGCGTGATGTCACCCGAGGCTTCCGGGCGTACAGCAACGATCGGCTGGGGCTTAAGGAAGCCTACGCTGTGCCCGGACGAGAAAAACACCAGCCCCTGGGCGGCAACAGGTGAAGGAACCGATATCATCGACCCGCCCGCGCATTCCCACTGGAGCTTGCCCGTGGCGGCATCGTAGCCTCTCATGCGGCGTGTGGCGTTTGTTACGACGGTTGTGCGGCCGCCGGCCTCGAACAAAAAGGGTGTCCCCCACGATGCGCCTTCATTCCGCTCCGTGCGCCAGACTGTTTTGCCGGTTGATTTGTCGAACGCGGCGATGCAGGAGTCGTCATCACTATCGCAGTTGACAATGACAGTGTCCCGGAACAGGATCGGCGAGGAGCTTGTACCCCAACCGGCTCGCCTGCGCATGAGTCCCAGGTCGCGCTGCCAGATCACTTTGCCCTCGAAATCGACGCAATACAGGCCTGCCGAACCGAACGAGGCGAAGACGTACTTGCCGTCCGTGACAGGCGTTTCGGAGGCATAGGTGTTCTTCGTGTGGCGGCGCGTCTTCGGGCTTTGCCTCGCGACGGCCTTCGACCACAGTACATTTCCCTGATCGACATCGAGGCAGATTACGCGATAGGCGTACTCCGATTCATCGGGCTTGTTACGATTGCCTCCCATATACACGCCGCCTCGAAACGTTTCGACGTTGGGATCTTCGGCGGCGGCAGTAGTGACAAATACGCGGTTTTCCCAGACAATAGGGGATGAGTGTCCGGCGCCGGGGATTGGCGTTTTCCACTTGATGCCCTCGTCCTCACTCCATTTCAGGGGCAGGTTCTTCTCGGTTGAGATTCCCCGGCCGTCACCTCGCCAGCCGGGCCAATCCTGCGCGAAAATCCGGCCTGCGCTAATAAGAGTCACACACAACATCATCGAGGCTATTGATAAATTCGTCTTTTTCATGGTAACCTCCTGTTCGATTCTCACTGAGAAGCCCTTAGCGTGCTGTACCACGGCAACATCACACCGCCGTGGGCCCGTCCATTACACTCCGATCCGGGGTAGTGTGTCAATCATTTATTCGATATTTTGCATACCAAACCCTTGCCCACGCGACCAAGTCTCCCTCAAAATCGACTGGTTTGAGCCCAACAGATTTTTGAATCTTTTTAACTCGTAAAATCGGTGGTATATTGTAAACTCACGTAGTTCGTAGTTGAGTGTTCATAGTTTGTAGGAAGATATGAGCGAAATAAGGAAATTGCAGGCCCCTTTGAACGAGGCAGATGTGCGATCGTTAAAAGCGGGCGATGAGGTTCTTATCTCCGGCGTTGTTTATACCGCCCGGGACATGGCTCATAAGAGGCTGTGCGAGGCGATCCAGGCGGGGCGGGAGCTGCCGTTCGAGCTTGCCGGGGCGATTATTTATTTCGTTGGACCGACACCTGCCGCGCCGGGCAGGGTCATCGGCGCCGCCGGGCCTACTACCTCATCGAGAATGGACCCTTTCAGCCCGACGCTGATTGCCAATGGCCTCAAGGCAATGATCGGAAAGGGTTATCGGGGCGAGAAAGTCCGAGAGGTTCTGAAAAAATATAACGCGGTCCATCTTGCGACTCTCGGTGGCGCCGGGGCGCTGCTGAGCAAGCACATTGTTGCTTCGGAAGTTATCGCCTACGAAGACCTGGGCACCGAAGCGGTCAGGAAACTTCAGGTTGTTGATTTTCCCGCCGTAGTTGCGTATGACTGTTGTGGAAATAGTGTATATAAACAGGAGAACGCATTAAAATGAAAGTAGCACTGATTGGCCTGCTTGGGTCGGGCAAGAGTACGATTTTGGCGAGCCTGAGCGGCAAGGCGATTCCTGCGCTCGGGTCGGCATCGATCGAAGAAGCTGTCATACCAGTTCCGGATGACAGGTTCGAATGGCTGGCCGATTACTGCAAGCCCAAGAAAACTGTTCACGCCACAATAGACTGCCTGGATCTGCCGGGCTTTAACTTTACCGATGATCATGGCAGGGCTGCCGCCAGACGAATAATTAATCAGATAAGAACGGTTGAACTGCTCGTTCTGGTCGTTCGGGCGTTTGATGATCCGGCCGTACCGCCTTATCGAAACACGGTC
>Ga0268285_1001234_pt1 | contig 12723 bp, 13 predicted proteins | sample saktaG_2_FD_190144 | JGI IMG/M metagenome (GOLD analysis project Ga0268285, IMG submission 190144) | Saline water microbial communities from Sakinaw Lake, British Columbia, Canada - sak_2013_06_06_120m | ecosystem: Environmental > Aquatic > Non-marine Saline and Alkaline > Saline ... | reverse complement strand
TTTATTTTGTTAGTTTATTTTAATTAAAAGATTCAATAATATTTGTTAGTTTATTTTAATTAAAAGATTCGATAATATTTGTTAGTTTATTTTGTTAGTTTATTTTAATTAAAAGATTCAATAATATTTGTTAGTTTATTTTAATTAAAAGATTCGATAATATTTGTTAGTTTATTTTGTTAGTTTATTTTAATTAAAAGATTCAATAATATTTGTTAGTTTATTTTAATTAAAAGATTCAATAATATTTGTTAGTTTATTTTAATTAAAAGATTCAATAATATTTGTTAGTTTATTTTGATTAAAAGATTCAATAATATTTGTTAGTTTATTTAATTAAAAGATTCAATAATATTTGTTAGTTTATTTTGATTAAAAGATTCAATAATATTTGTTAGTTTATTTTGTTAGTTTATTTATTTATTTGTTATATGTTATTCTATTATTTAAAAAATATTCGTATAAATAAAATATGGGAAATACACAATCAATGAAAAAAATAAATTATGAAGATATGCAAACAATTATGAAAAATCCTGAAGTATATTTCATAATTAATACATTGCCAGTATCTGAACAACAATGTCTTATTGTAAATACTACACTAGCAAATGACGAGGAAATAATAATAAATAAATTTATGAAGGAAAATAAAAGTATTCGTATTATTATTTATGGAAAAAATTGCAATGATGAAAATGTTAATAAAAAATATCAACAATTGTTATCATTAGGATTTTATAATATTTTTGTGTATTTTGGAGGCATGTTTGAATGGTTATTATTACAAGATATTTATGGCAAGGACTTATTTCCAACAACAAAAAAGGAATTAGATTTATTAAAATACAAGTCAAATCAGTTATTAAATATAGGGTTATTAGAATACTAATTTTCTAAATATAATCACAAATAACGGCAATAAATTGGTCATCATTATTTGTAGAGTGTTGATTTGATATTATTTTAAATGGTTTACTACATCCAAGTATCAACCCATTTTGAACATAAAAATCACACAATTCTTTTGATGCGTGAGGATTAATTTGGGTTCCATTTATTTTAAATACTCCATGACGAAAAATGCGACAATTAAGTTCTTCAATTAAAATAGGATATTTACAATGTGGGCATTGTACAACTAAATTAGTAGGTTTATTTGTATCCATTTAATAGTTATAAATAAAAAAGATATTAAATTAATACGTTTAATTATGAATAAATGTATGAATTTGGTTTAACCATTCCTCTAGTATTTTTTTATTTTCATAAATATCTACATTACCATTTAATATTAATTTTATTGATTTAATTCCTGTATTATCGTCTAAAAACTCTTCATGATAATTATGACAATCCGTTAAATAGGTTAATGGAATAACTTCTTCTCCATCTCTTGCTCTTTTATGGATTCTTTGGTAACATTTGTCTGAATTAGTATTGACATACACAAAATAACTGATAGGAAAATCATTAATAAATTCTGTGAACAAATTTAAATAAATTTGATAACACACGTCTTCTATTTTACCTTGGTCATATAACATTTTTGCAAAAACATGCTTGTCTGTATATAAACTTCTTTCAGTAATAATAATATATTGGAATTCGTTATTATTTATAATATCTTTTATGGTTTGTCTTAAAATTTTTAATCTGGAAATGTACGCCATTATTTGAAATGCGAATGAATATTTTTCTTGATTAGCGTAAAATTTTTTTAACATAGTATTTCCTTCATTATCTTTAATTTTTTCCCAATCATCAACAGGTTCTGGTAGAAATATAATATGTCTATGATCAGCATATTGTTTTCTTAAATTCTCAAGTAAAGTTGATTTACCAGAACCAATATTTCCTTCAATTGATACAATCTTATAGTTGGTTGACATTGTTATATTATACAATTTTTGGTACATTCTTATTTCATTTCAATTTTATTTCAAGTTAAAAATAAAATTGAATTAGTAAAACAACTTAAAGAGGTTAGCATATAATTATATATACAGAACCCTTAAAATGGATCTTAAACAAATAAAGTTATCTAAGTCTGAATGGGATGGGATTGAAATACCTGTTTCTAATTCTGAATCAGATATTTTGCGATTAATTACTGGCGGATTTTTAAATGTAAATATTAAAGTTAATAAAACGAATTCTATCTTTACGCATTTAAAGATAGAATATAATCCTCAAATTGAAGAATTTCTCTACGTTAAATTCTTTGCAGATAAAATTAAATTAATGGTTGAAAAGTATAATATTTTATTCATTCGTTTTGGTGCCGATCCAACCACAAAAAAAAATAAAAATAATTCGGTTGAATTGGAAAATAACATTTATTATATTAATGTTGCATCAATTGTAAGACTTAAAAGTAGCGATCAAATCCGATTATCACGTTTAAATTCTTTAAATGATGATACAAATATGTATGAAGTTGTATTATATAATCACTTAGAACAAATGGTTGAACATAAATATTCTAATAAAAAAACATGGATATACTTTTATTACACAATTACAAAACTCATTCAAAATAATGTTGAAAAAGTAAATAAACATTTAAAAGAAATTATACAAACATTTATTAAAAATTACGAGTCTGATGTTGATTTATTGTATATTGTTCAACACTCTTTGGAATATATTGAGAAAAATCCCAATATTTTAAAGTATAACGATTTATCATTATATGAACATCAAAAAGAAATTTATAATGCTATTAAAAATCCTAACCCCAAATTAATTTTATATATTGCTCCTACTGGAACGGGAAAAACATTAACTCCTCTTGGATTATCAGAAAAATATAAAGTTATCTTTGTTTGTGCTGCTAGACATGTTGGACTTGCACTTGCTAGATCAGCAATTTCTATTCATAAACGCATAGCATTTGCGTTTGGATGTTCTGCTGCTGAAGATGTGCGTTTACATTATTTTGCGGCAAAGGAATATACTAAAGATAGACGAAGCGGAAAAATTAGAAAAGTAGATAACACTATTGGCGACAAAGTTGAAATTATTATTTGTGACATTAGGTCATATCTTCCTGCTATGTTTTATATGACATCATTTAATAATATTCACGACATTGTTACCTATTGGGACGAACCAACCATTACAATGGATTATCAAAATCACGATTTACATAATATTATTAAAAAGAACTGGAAGCAAAATATTATTCCAAATTTTGTGTTATCTTCAGCAACTTTACCAAAAATACACGAATTAACACAAACAATTGCCGATTTTAAATATAAATTTCCAGATGCCGATATTATTAATATTGTTAGTCATGATTGTCGTAAAACAATTCCGCTTATAAATAATAATGGTTATGTAGTAATGCCGCACTATTTACACGCTGATTATACAGATATTTTAGAAGTAGTGGCACATTGCGAAGATAATCTTACTTTATTAAGATATTTTGATTTGAAAGAAGCGTCTGAATTTATTTACTATGTTGAAAGTAATAATTATAATAAAACTTCCGCTAAATTTGACAGAAATTTTGCTTCTGTTAATGATATTGATATGAAAAGTATTAAATTATATTATCTTAAAATATTAAAAAATATTATCCCATCATTTTGGAATCAAATATATAATAATTTTATACTTGTAAGAACTAGGCGCGTTAATTTTAATCATACTAATGCTGAAAAGCCTGGAGAACCTATTTCTATAAATAATGGCAGTTGTGGAATATATGTTACTACAAAGGATTCTTATACATTAACAGATGGTCCAACTATTTTCCTTGCAAATGATTTACAAAAGATTTCAAAATTTTGTATTCAACAAGCAAATATTCCTGCTGTTGTTATGAAAGATATTACTGACAAAATTGAATATAATAATAAAATAAATGAAAGAATTGTTCAATTTGAAAAAGAACTCGAGTTTGAAGAAACTAGGGTAGCTTCTAAATTAGCAGGTAGTTCGAATGACACATCAAAAGAAGCAAATAAACTTTCAAGTAAAAAAGACAAAAAAGGAAAATCTAAAATTGCTGGTAAAATGCTTGATAAAACTGGAGATAGAAAAATTGCTAAAATGAGAGATGATATAGAAACACTTAAGACTATGGTTAAAAATGCAACACTTGATGATATGTTTATTCCAAACAAACTTACCCATTTAAAAAAATGGGCAAAAGACCTTAATACTTCTGCGGCATTTACAAGCAATATTGATGATAGTATTATTGTTTCTATTATGTTGCTTACAGACGTTGATGATAGTTGGAAGATTTTGTTACTACTTGGAATAGGTGTATTTACTCAACATAGAAGTAGTGATTATACTGAAATTATGAAAAAATTAGCGGACCAACAAAAATTATATTTAATTATTGCTGATAGTGATTATATTTACGGAACAAATTATCAGTTTTGTCATGGTTATTTAAGCAAGGATCTTGAACTTACCCAAGAAAAAATTATTCAAGCATTGGGGCGAATTGGGCGTAATAATATTCAACAAGAATATAGCGCTCGTTTTAGAGATGATGTGCACATAAAAACATTATTTACTAAATTTGAATCAGAAAATAAACCTGAAGTTATTAATATGAATAAATTGTTTAACTCTAAAAATGTTAAATGGAATGGTGTTGAATATGAAGAATTGCCAGAAGAAGAAATAAATATCACATTTGATGATGCCGATGAGGATTCCGAAGAAGAAGACGAGGAAGAAGACGAGGAAGAAGAAAAATAAACTATAACATTTTATTATAATATTTTATATATTTTTTACATAATATATAAAATTTAAATACTTTTTATTTCATTTGTTCAATTAAATCATCTAACCCCTTATAAAAATCAGTATTAATTGACCATCCCAAATTTTTCACTTTTTGATTACTTATGTAATATCGTTTGTCATTAAATGGGCGATCTTCAATATAAGTAATCCATTTATCGTAATTTTTTGTATTTTTTATTTTTTCAATCAATATGTGCGCTACTTGTGTAATAGTATATTCGTGATGGTCATCACTTCCAATATTATATATTTCTCCTATTTGGCCTTTTTCTAAAACTAATTTTAATGCAGAACATACATCATTTACGTGTAAAAATGCTCTAACATTTGAACCATCGCCTTGAATTGTAACAGGGTTATCTTCAAAAAGTTGTTGAATAAATCTTGGGATTATTTTTTCAGGATATTGATTTGATCCATATACATTATTTCCACGTGTTATTATTATAGGCATTTTAAATGAATGATAATATGATTTTGCAATTAACTCTGCTGCTGCTTTTGTTGCTGCATATGGATTTGTTGGACATAATATAGAACCTTCGTGTTTTTTTTCCTCATTTTCTGTTATCATTGATTCTCCGTAAACTTCATCAGTTGAAATATGAATAAATCTCTCTATTTTTCCATATTTACGACAAGCTTCTAATAAAGTATGTGTTCCTACTACATTATCGTTTGTATATTGTAACGCATTATCAAATGAATTTTGAACATGTGATTGTGCCGCAAAATGAATTACATTATTTATCTTGTAAATTTCTAAAATATTTGATATCAAATCAAATGAACATAAATTCCCCTTAACTAAATGATAACGTTCTGAATTACGTATTTCTTCATTTATATTATTTTCCGAGGCGCAATAGTACATCGCGTCTAAATTTATTATCTTTACTTCACGATTTTCATTGAAATAAAAATTTACAAAATTTGAACCAATAAATCCACAACATCCGGTAACTAAAAGATTCATTTATTTTATATTATGAAATAAAATAACAGAAATAACGCATATTATGTATAAACTATACATAGTTGATTTGTTTTGTAAAATTTATAAATTTACTTCCATCTGTATTTCCTTCGCAATGATAACCATTTATTTTAATATATTCATAAGTATATTTTTTACATCTTTTTCTTCATTTGTATCAAAATATCTCTCACTGATTCTTTAATAGGCTTTACATTAGGTTCAAGACTTTCTAAAATCTTTGTTTCCAAGAAGTTGTTTGATCTTTTTGATTCCAAGATTTGGTTCTGCTCTTCTAATGTGAAATTATTCCAAGTGAAGGTCGGGTCAACGAACTCTCTATACATTTCTAAAATCTCATTATGAGAGATCAGACCTGGATTCGTCAAATTCACTGAGCCGCATATATTTTTTTGTGCAAGTCTCGCAATAATTGGTATCATATCATTGAGTACTGTCATTGAATTGGGGATTGAACATATCTTTTGATAGGTCGTGATTTTCGTAATGAAGTTTCTCTCATTGACTTCATCTGTTATCGGCATTCTAATACGCAAGTTGAGAACTGTATCTTCAAAAGTTTTATTATTCATTAGTTGATCTGTGAATCCCTTAACGATTGAATAACCTGAACCGAAAAAATTGGGTTTACTTTGCTCAGTGAATCCATTAACTTCTTGACCAAATGGATGCTCTTCATCGTATTCAAAAATACATCCTGTCCCTAAATAAGTGAAATGAAGTCCACGTTCTTTGCATAAGAGTGCCAAATTCAATGGGGAATACAAATTATCATTGAGATTGTCTACAAGTTTTCCTTGCTTTTCCAAATAATCTATGGTGGTTATTTTTTGCCCTTCATAAGTGCCGTGTGTGCGACCAATGAAACTCATAATATGTGTGATTTGTGGGTTGGAATTGAGTTCTTGGATAATGGATTCATTATCTTGAGCTCTTGCTCTTGCCTTTATAAATGGAATTCCTTGGATAGAGAGATAATTTATGAATTGATTACCGATCCAGCCATTTGCGCCAAAAATGAGAAAAGTATTTGATGTTGACATATGAAGTATAATCTAATTTTATCTTTAAATTAAATTATACAAAATTAGATTTATTTAATTCGTTTTCGTATGAAATGTATATATAAAAATGAATAAACCTTACACAACCCGCTCAGTTGGAATATTCCAACCCATTGCGTCTAAATTTATTATCTCTACTTTACGATTTTCATTGAAATAAAAATTTGAACCAATAAACCCACAACATCCTGTAACTAACAACTTCATAATAAATAATTAATATACATTATTTTACTATTTATAACGCTATAATATTAAAATTGAAACAATATAAATACACGAGTATATATTACAATATACAACGAATAATGGAAATTATAGAAGATAACAACAAGCAATTAAATAGATTTAAACATAATAACCCGCATCCATCTTATATTGCTGGATTTATAGATGGTGATGGATGTATTTTTATAAGAAAAATTCTTGATGGATATCAATCCGGATTTTCAATAACACAATGTAGAACAAATATTTTACAAATAATTCGTTATCATTTTGGAGGAAGAATTACAACTTCTTCTAATAGAAATAATAAAATTATAAATTTAATGGATACAGAAAAAGATGATTGTTACCATAAACATAATATTAGAAATCAATATAATTTAATAATTCAAAGTAATGAATATCAAATATTATTAGAATATTTACAAAATAGTTTTATAATTAAAGAAAATCAATACCAAAATCTAAATGAATTTAATAAATTGGTTAATTTAATAGATAAAAAAGAAGAAAAAGAGGAATTATATTTAAAATGCTCTAGTTTAAATAAAATTTGTAATTTAAATGAAATATATTTAACAAGATTAAATATTGAATATATTTCTGGATTATTTGATGCAGAAGGTTGCATTTATATTGATAACAAAAAATATACTAAGTTTTACATATCAATAACACAAAAAAATCATACACAAATATTGTACGATATTGTAAAATTTTTAGGATTTGGCACTATTGATTGTGAAATAAAATTTAAAATATACAACAAAACAAATTGTTTAAAATTCATACACTTAGTTAAAAATTACTTAATTGTTAAATATAATCAAGCTGTAGCATTTGAAACATTTTTAGAAACAAATGATATCAAGATAAAAGAACAAATGTACTTAATTTGTAATAGAGAAAAACATGAAATAGAAGTATTTACAGATTTAAATCAAAATGATAATGGTAAAGAAGGATATTTGGAAACACTAAAACTAAAAAGTTTAAAAGAACAAATTTGTAAAGAAATTTGTAAAAAACAAGTTTATAAAGAAAAATCAGAAAAAATGAAAGGAGAAGGAAATCATAATTATGGCAAAACTTTTTCAGAAGAAACTAAGAAAAAAATGTCTGTTTCTATTAGAGAATCTAAAGGAGGCGTAAGTGATGAAATTATTATACAAGTTAGAAAAATGATAAACGATGGATATAAAAATGTAGACATCCAAAATTTAATGTCTTTACCAAGACATACTATAACTAGAATTAAGAATTTTCAAATTATTTGTAGAACTGAAGAAAAAAAAGAAAAACAGGCATTAACACAAGAACAAGTTAATTTATCTAAAAGAAAAATTGATGCTGATGATATTATAATTGTTATAGAAAAATTTATAGAAAAATGGAAACCAATACAAATTTTAAATTATTTTATAAAAGAAAATAAAACAAATATTAATATTGATATAATTAAAAATATTAAAAGAAATTTAACAAATAATAAAAAAATAATTTATGAATCAGAATTATCACAAACTAGGTATGAATATTATACTACTTTAATAAAACAATTTACAGAAACACTAGTATAAATCTATATTTTTTTATATTTATATTTATAAAATGGAAAATACATGCAAAACACAATTTATAAATATGAAAAAAGAGAGAAGAGAATTAAAACGAACAAACAAACGTTCTGTAACAGGAGATGAGGTTATTTTTATTTTTGAAAAAATTTTAGAAGGTTGGAAAACAATTAAAATTTTTAATACTATTATTCAAACAAATCCTAGTTCTTTAATTAATAAAAAACAAATAGAGATTATATCTACTGGCAATTGTAAAGTTTATCCATCAGAATTATCAACTGAAAAATATAGTTATTATTTAAGTTTAAGAGAAAAAATTTATGAATTTCATAAATTAACAATTATAAAATAAATGCATAATAATTAAATTTAAAATGTAACAAAAGTTTAACAAAAACTATCTAATAATTAAACACATTTTGGTATTTGTTTTTCATTCTTCTCGGGATAAATATTATTTTTTAAGTCTTCAATAACTTTATTTGCTTGTTTTAGTTTATCTTGAATTGACACTTTTTCGGATTTTGTTGTGACCCAAGGTTTATCTAATTGTGGATGTTTTTCAATCTTAAAAAATTCTCTTTTTTTTGTATGTTCTTTATCTAACCATTCATGATAGTAAACAACATATTTTTTCATCATTTCTTGTGTAATTCCTTCTGGCAAATCCTTAGCGCTTTTCTTCCTTTCTCTCTTTGTTCCTTCTTTAATTCCTTTTGAATTTTGTTCTTGTTCTTCTCTTGTAGCAATTCTTAAATTATCCCAAGTGTTATTTAATGGGTTTTGGTCTATATGATCAACGCTAACATTTTTTGTTCCTTTTCCATTTCCATAACATCCTGTAATTATTTGATGAATGTATAAATTATTACTTCCCATAATATAACCATTTTGTAATTTAAACCAACTAATTTTTTTTCTATCATTAATATTATTTTCATAATCTAATATATGTTGATAAGATGTTTTACATAATTTACAAATAGTGTCTTTTTCACAATACATCAATAAATAATCCTTACCATTTTCATTAATTTTCCAGAAAGGGTTTTTCATAACATAAGCGTCTTTTCCCATTAAACTATAATGTCCATCTATATATTGAATTACATTATATTCATTACGAATAATACTATCATATATATGATAGTAAACAACATTGTTCCTTCTAATATCAAAATGATTGTTGTTTTTAAAAGTATATGTAATGTTTGAATTATCAAATTTATAAATAAAATCTAAAAATGATATCTTTTGATTGTGTCTTAAATAATAAGGATACGCCTTGTTTTCATCATAATATATAAAATTTTTTTGAAAATTAATTATTTCAAATAAATCTTCAAAATCTAATAAAAGGGGGTGTTCATTAAATTTAATAATTCCACATCCCAAATGCTTATCATAGTTATAGTTAAGATTGTAATTCATATTAATATTATAATTTAATTAGTATGAATGTTTTTAAATCAATTTTTTAATTATATTTATGTGAAATATTATATTTCACTTACTTTAATTGGAATAAGCTAAGCCGCCCCAGGCCTAATCTCAAATATTTCTATTCGAGCTTGGACTATCCCTTAAGTTATCATTGAAAGTTGCTAACTTTCTCAAACCCATTCCATTATAGTCTCTGAACCTTCTCCATATGCTTGCATTAGCGCACGTAGGAGCTTGGCTGCAGATTATCCAATCTTTTTCGTTATTACTATGCCCTAGGTCATTACCCTGGGTATTCAAAATGTTTTCACATAGTGAAGTAGTAGAAAAAGCTATAAGGATATTCCCGCAATTTAGAAATGTTGCCTTCATTTGATTAAATAGTCAAACAAAGACTAGCTGGTTATATAATACATTCTGTTGTTGTTGAATGTATATTTGCTTTACACTGTTTATCCACATTAGGAAGCAAATATCTAATGTGGCAGCCAACTGTTGGGCACAGGAAAGTATGCCCGACATAATTCTTAGAACGTTGTAATTGGTTGCGTATACGCGAACCTTTGCCGTCTTGGTTCCTTCAACGGTAGCATTAGACAAGACCAATTGAAGAGTTGCGTTATCAATTCTTGAGAAATTGCACGTGCCTGAGGGCTGGTGCTCTTCTGGCCTCAAAGCAAAGGAATAAACATTAATGCCTTCATCAGGGTTGCGAGTGTGTGATTGATAAGGTTGAACCAAAGAAAAGTAAGTTCCTTCACGTTCAGAGAAGCGGTCTTGTCCGTTCAACTGAAGCTTAGCAGTAACAACTGGGTTTTGTCCCCAGCAATGCAAGTCCAAAGAGGTTTCAGTGAGAACAAATGTTCCGGCATCAGAGACGGTTGAGTTCTCGTTATGACTTCGCTGAAGACCAGAAATTGCCTTAACAAGAGAAGGGTCGACTAAGTTTTGCGATTGACCTCCAAAATTTGGTTCGTTATAAGGATTATCTGGTCCGTGCCAGTATCCAGTGAACCCAGCAGGAATATCATAATCTAATGCTCCAGCATCATCAAAAAGTCCTTGGGCATCAATGTATGACTGAGAATCGGCGGCAATAGCACCTGGTCCACCAAATGCGTGAATTGCGTTTGGAAGAGCATCAATTGCATCAGTGTAGTTAAATGGTTGAGCGCCAAGAACCTTAAATAAAAGGGCATCACACACGAGAGATGAGCAGTAATCAACGTTTTGATCAGGTTGAACAACCCAAACCAATTCCTTAACCGGATGGTTGAAATTGAGCTTAATCTTGTTGGAAGAAGAACCAACAGACTCATCACCAGTGAATTGAAGCTGAGTAATCAAATATTCGTGAGGATTTTGGGCACATCTGCGGCGCTCATCAGTGTCAAGGAAAACGTAGTCAACATACAAAGAAGCAGCAACCAAAGATTGGTTGTAAGCAATAGCAGCTGGAACTGGACGACCAGGAGTATATTGGTTACCAACATATTTTTGTTGACCTGCAAGATCATTTCCCAACGGAGCAGCTCCACTATTGCAACTTAAAGTTGTGACAGCCCACAAGCACTCATCAATTGGACGAATATCAAGGTTAATTTTAACTTCGTGATATTGAAGGGCAATCAAAGGAAGAGCAAGTCCAGGATTGGTACAGAACCAAAATTGAAGAGGAACATATAAAGTTGTTTCAGGAAGGGCATTACGAGGAGCACAAACTTGACGAGGAGCCAAGGAGTCGCAAGGGCCGTCAACTTCAGCGAAAGAAGGATCTGTAATAAAGGTAAGTTGAGTGGTATTACCAATCATCTTGAAGTAACCACGCTCTTGCTCAGAAGTGAGGGTAAGTTGGTTCCAAATGTGCATCCAGTCTCCATATTGACGATCAATTCGTTGACCACCAATTTCAACTTCAACCTGTGCGATCAATTGCTCTCCAGGAAAATCTAACCAACGGGCATAAACGCCAGAACCAACCCCAGCGGCAAATGAGGCAATGCCCATAAGTTGATTAATTTCAGGCAATGTTACCTGCAAATAAGTTCTGTAAGCAAGATCACCATTTCGACTAATAGTACATTGTACACGACGTCCAAAATCTGCCTGCCCATTAAAAGTTTGTTCAATTGATTCAATTGCAAAGTTAGTATATCTGCGATATGTCACTTTCCAAAAAGTAATTTGAGGGTTACCTGTAAGGTATACGTCTTGGGCTCCGTAAGCCACGAGTTGCATTAATCCACCTCCCATTTTATACATTCCTAAAAGAAAAAAAAATTATAAAAATTAATTAATTAATTAAATTTAAATGTAATTTATTTTGAGTTTACTTTCATAATGACGAAAGTAATTTATTTATATCTGCGTTATCTTTCATAAATATGGACAAATATGTTTCATTTAATACTTCTTTTTTTCCTTCGTGATTTTTTTTAAATATATACGAATTTTGTTTTTTTTTAATCGACCAACCATTATCTAAAGCGTTATATAAAAATACCATTTTTTGAAATTTTACTTTATCTATTTCTAAACTTTTTTCATTTTCCAAATTTATTTTTATATCCATTTTTACAATTACATGTTAGTATTTATTTTATTTTTTAACTAAATTTTTATTTTATAA
>Ga0268285_1001222_pt1 | contig 12796 bp, 3 predicted proteins | sample saktaG_2_FD_190144 | JGI IMG/M metagenome (GOLD analysis project Ga0268285, IMG submission 190144) | Saline water microbial communities from Sakinaw Lake, British Columbia, Canada - sak_2013_06_06_120m | ecosystem: Environmental > Aquatic > Non-marine Saline and Alkaline > Saline ... | reverse complement strand
TCGTCGTACCAATGCCGACATCAGCATCTAAAATATTTAAATAATCACCGTCATCATCAAAAACTAATCTGCCTTTGTCTTCTCCGAGACCAAGCCATTTATCATCTGACATCTGAATGTTGCCAGCAAAAGTAGTGGTGGCAGCTGATTGGGTGAAGGTTACATTTCCTGCTCCATCAATTTGGAAGTTAATGTTGTTGTCAGTGCCAATGACTCGGAACTTATCTGCTAAGATAGTGCCGTGAGCCTGGGTGCCACGGAGATAATGAGCCCGAATCTCATCCGCCGACAACGCCCGATTGTAAATGCGGACTTCGTCAATGGGACCGTTGAAACCTCTATCTAAAGTAGAGATATTACCTATATATAACTTGGTTCCACTGTGGCTATCAATTGGCCCCGCTGTAGCACTTCCAATAAATTTAACTCCATCTACATAAAGTAGAACATTTACCCCATCAAAAACTCCAACTATGTGGTGCCAATTATTATAGCTTACAGCAGAACCAGTGGATACAGCTGTTTTACTAACCGTAGCAACTTTTATTGCAAATTTAATATCCTGAACTCCTGCACCATTTATATATATATAAAGATTAACTCCTTTATCTGTAATCCTTCCATACCCACCACCACCTGAATCTGTCGGTTTCACCCACGCTTCAATCGTAATCGCATCAGTAATGTCTAAACTACTATCACTCCCGCAATCAACATAATCATCTACGCCGTCAAAGCTCAAACAAGTTCCTACCTTACAGGTAGTAGTTGACCAAGGAGAAGGAGTGGTAGTAGCCATCCAGGTTAGGATTCCGTCGTTCCCATAAGGACTGCGGTCGTAAGCAGTAGTGGCAGTAGAGGAGGTTTGACCTTCTGAAAAAGGAAGATATAAGACTAAACCATCATCCGAACCATAGATATCCTGATACATTGTGCTGGCTAGATAAACACCTCCCGAGCTATCAATAGTTAAGATATCTGCATCAGAGGAAGTGGCAATTCTGAATTGATTAGCATAGGCAAGATTGATGTCAGCTGAAGAGGTAGCATAAAAACCAGGAGAGTCAATGTTGAAGATTCCAGTAAAGGTGGAAGAGGCCTGAGAGATTAAACCGCCAGCAAAGGTTGAGACACCGCTTGTAATGGTGGTAGTAGCTGAACCGTCGGTGCTAACAGCTATGTTTCCGCCAAACACTGTCAGTTTGCTTGAAGGGCCTGTTGTGCCAATGCCGACGTTGCCAGCGTCTATAATTACATCTCTATCAAGCTGCATTGTCATGATGGTGCCATTTTGATTAGAGAATGTAACAACTCCTCCCGTGGTTCCTGTAATCGTCAGTCCAGTTGCACCACTACCACTCATTAAACTTAAAGTTGTATCTCCTACTGTCTCGATTTCTAATGTTGTAGCTGGCCCCGCCGTCCCAATACCAACCCTACTATTACCAGAGTCAACATAGAGAACTGGTGTAGCAGTAACTGTTGTCGTTCCCAGAGCCACATCTCCCCAGACGTCTAATAATTGTCTTGGCGTTGAAGTGCCAATACCAACGTTACCAGTACTCAAAATTCTCATCCTCTCTGTATCATTGGTAGCAAAATAGATGTCTTGAGAGGAAGTAGCTGAGATGTCGCCGGTTGAGGCAATCAATCTGACATCAGTTCCAGTAGCTATAAGATGAGCAGCTTCTGAGGTGATGGTTAGATTACCTACTGTTGTTCGCCAGGTGGAAGCAGCTCCAGTTGTAATATTGCCTATGTCAGAGAAAGTAATTGCTGTACCGGTAGTTGTAGCTGTACCCCCTACTGCCAAAGAAGTTGAGAACTTGCCAGTGCCAGAAACATCTAAGGTGTACATGGGCACTGCGGTGCCAATGCCTACCCTGTCATCGTAAGAGTCGACGAATAAGGTATCTGTATCAACTGCTAAACTGCTTTTGATGGTAGAGGTAGCAACTCCGTAAAGAACAATGTTGCCAGAGCCTATGATGTTGCCCATGACTGACAATTTTTCGCTGGGAGTTGAACTGGCAATGCCAACCTTACCATTGTAGGAATCAACATATAAAACTGGGACATTGTAATCAGTGGTGGTACCAAAGCCAACATTACCCCAGACATCGAGCTTGTACCTCGGGCTGGTGGTGGCAATGCCGACGTTACCCAAAGAATCAACATATATTCCTTCGCTATCTCCATCTCCAGAAATCCAGTTGCCGTTAAGGGTTAGAGCACTACCAAGTGTTAGATTAGATACTGCTCTAGAGTAGAAATCCATCGTAGGATTAACCCCATTGGCTCCCAACCGAATAACTGTTACAAAAGCATCCCCCGCCGAATCTAAAGTTTGGAAGTAAATATCACGCTCGGTTGCATCTGTTACTGTTCTGTTTCCTATAATAGTAAGATTGTGCAATCCACTCCCCTTATGCGAACTGGCAATAAGGCTATTAGCCCCTGCTGATATATCACCATACACTTCCAATAGTGCATCTGGGTCATTTACCCCAATACCCACTCTTCCTGATGAATCTATTAAAAATACACTGTCATCAGTTGAAGTTCCTACTTCCATTAGATTTATGCTAGCAGTATCGGTCCAGAGTTCTAATAAAGCACTTGGCGTTGTCGTGCCAATACCAACATTGCCTGTTGATAGAATCCTCATTCTCTCTGTATCATTGGTGGCAAAATAGATGTCTTTAGAGGAAGTAGCTGAGATATCGCCGGTTGTGGCAACTAACCTGATGTCAGTTGCTGTAGCTATTAAATCCCCTGTTTCTGAGGTAATGGTGAGGTTGCCAGCTGTTGTTCTCCAGGTGGAAGCAGCAGCAGTTGTAATGTTGCCTATGTCAGAGAAAGTGATAGCTGTGCCAGTAGTTGTAGCTGTTCCTGCTACTGCCAAGGAAGTTGAGAACTTGCCTGTGCCAGAAACATCTAAGGTATACATCGGCACTGCTGTGCCAATGCCAACCCTGTCATCGTAAGAGTCGACGAATAAGGTGTCTGTATCAACTGCCAAGCTGCTCTTGATGGTAGAGGTAGCTGTTCCGTAAAGAACTATATTGCCAGAGCCTATGATATTGCCAACTACAGCTAACTTAGCTGAAGGAGAAGAAGTGGCGATGCCAACTTGGCCGGCTGGGTCAACTACGAAGACGGTGTTTTCGTCTTGGTTAACATCGCTAATAATGCGGAAGAGGCCTTCTGAAGGAGTGGTTGTTGACATTGATTCACTATTGATTGTTAGAGGAACAGTGGTTGAAGCTGCTGTAATAATGAAGTTCTGAGAAGTAGTGGTCAGTTCAACAATAATATCTCCTGTTCCTCGAGTAGTTAAAACAAGGTTCTCTGCATGGTTGGGATCACCAGCTGCAATTCTCAGAGGCCCTTCTGAGGTAATACGAGATAGGCCAGTGTTAGCTAAATGAATATCATAGTCAAAGCCAACATCACCTCCGACGTTAACAGATAAAGGTTGGTTGAGTTCTATGACAGCTGCATCTATCTTAATGCCAGGTAAGTTGCTGGAACCATCAGCTCTGACCAGCTCTATTGAATCACGGCCCATGATGACTAAGGAACCATCTGCATCAACGAACATCTCACCAGTACGTTCGTCTGAATCATACAGCCTTATCTGGTCTATGTAGAAATTAATAGCTCCTGTATTGTTGATATCTATTCTGAAGAGTAGCTCATCTACTGAGGTGGTGTTTTGAATACCATCTATATTCCATTCTTCATATTGCCATCTGTCCTCAGCTTGGATTGAGATGTTATGAGTAGAATAGATGCCATTGCCAGCATCATAGAGCTGGATAGATATTAGTTGAGTGGTGGTGGCAGTTGAAGTAGCTATTCTGTCAGCGTAAATCCAGAAACCCAGTCTTTCATATGAGGACCAGTCTTCGTCGGAAAAGGTTTGCTTAACTGTGTCATCTTCTGAAGAACCTGAAGCTGTAATCTTAAGAGATTGAGTGCCTGTCTTAACAGTGGTTTTTTCTGTTGAGGTAGTAATATTGGCAGCGTCAGACGAAAGCCAGGTTAAAGGATCACTCTCCATATCATCTTTGACCTGGGCATTGAAGTTACCTATGGCAAAGTCACTGCTGGAAGCAATGGTCAGTTTGCTTCCCGGTGCTGTTATGCCAATGCCAACATTACCAGTACTTAGAATTCTCATCCTCTCTGTTCCTGCCGTAGCAAAATAGATGTCTTGAGAAGAAGTGGCTGAGATGTCGCCAGCTGTAGCAGCTAGTCTGATATCGGTTCCTGTAGCTATCAGATGAGCAGCTTCTGAAGTGATGGTTAGGTTTCCTGCTGTTGTTCTCCATGTGGAGGCAGCTCCTGTGGTAATGTTGCCTGCTTCTGCAAAGGTTAATGATGTGCCAGTAGTGGTGGCTGTACCCGCTACTGCCAAAGAAGTTGAGAACTTGCCAGTGCCAGAAACGTCTAAGGTATACATCGGCACTGCTGTGCCAATGCCAACCCTGTCATCGTAAGAGTCGACGAATAAGGTATCTGTATCAACTGCCAAGCTGCTAACAATTGTTGAGGTAGCAGCTCCGTAAAGAACAATATTGCCAGAGCCTATGATATTGCCCGCAACTGCCAGCTTAGCTGAAGGAGTAGAAGAAGAAATGCCAACTCTGTCTAAGGGCGCATGGACAAATAGAGTATCACCATCTACGACTAAGTAAGTATCTAAGGTGGTAGTGGCTGTAACGGAAAGCTCTCCCCCAACTGAAACAATGCTTCCATCATCTTGAATAATTGAATCACCGATAAGGTAGGTGTCAGTAAACTTTGGAACATAGCCTGAGCTTCCAGAACCACCGATATATTCTCCAGTTGCTGATTGGCAGTTACCAGAAGAATCACAAACAACATGAGTTGCTCCTCCTCTGACTACTTCAACTAAATCATTAGACACTCCTAGTCTCAATTGCTCTGAGTTAGTTCCAGTAATTAAACCAGTGGTTACACTTAAGTTTCCAGTGATAGTGTTGGTTGTGCCAAGAGTGATTCTAGTGTTGCCACCAGAATCTTTTATATTATTTTCATTAATCTGTAAATTATCATCAATAATTAAGGTGTCTTGCGTAATGTCGTAAATATAGTTTTCAACCCCGAAAGACGCCTGGACTGTCGTATCTCCTTCAGCATCTATCCTGAACCTTTCAGCGTCATTAACAGCTACAGCAAAGAGAGTGTAATCTTGAGCTCCAGAAGAAGTAGGATTTATGTAAAGAGATCCTTCGCCAAGACCTAAACCTTCAGGTATGCCGCTAAACTCTGTTAGGCCGGCAAAAGTAGAGGTAGCTGTACCGTCAACCATCAGCTCGCCCACTAATCTGACAGTAAAATCATTGAATTCAAACCTATCATTAGCTGAATCCCATTTTAAAATAGCATTGGGAATTTCAGTTCCTCTTTCAAACTCTAACTGAGAATTTTCTGCATCAGCTGTTACATTATCAGTATTAATAATAAAAGTACTGGAAGCTGTGCCGCCAGCAATTAAAGTATCAATGGTAGCGGTAGCTGCATAGAAATTAGACCATCTTAAGTCTGAAGATCCTAAATTATAAAAATCATCAGATGAAGGTATGAGACTTGAAGAAAAGCGGCCAGTAGCTGTAATAGTGTCTGAAGCTTCATCATCACCTAAAATAGTATTACCTTTAACAGTTAAATTACCTGTCAATTGAGAAGTTCCAGCACCACTAATCGTTAAAATGCCAAGTGTTTCCAAATCGCCTTCTGCATCAAATCTTAATTTCTGAACATCATTCACGGCAATACCTAATAATGTATTGTTAGTACCAGCAGTTGAGGGATTAATATAAACAGCTCCTTCGCCAACCGCAGTGCCTGCTGGAGTAGCTAAAAATTGGGCAAGACCTGTAGCAATAAGAGTACTTAAATTTGTATTGCCTTCAACTTCAAAAGCTCCGGTAGCGGTAGCGTTGCCAGTAATTAAAACATCACCTGTAATGTCAGCTCCACCTGCTGTTACGTACAAAGTATCAGAGGTAGTAGCTTGGCCGGTGATGACAATGCCAGTGGAAGTAGCAGTTAAAACCTGGATTCCTCCAGAGACAAGGTAAATATTGCCATCTGAAGTAATTGTAACTGTATCTGCTGTTTCAGCATCAATAGTTTCACCTGTAGCTAGAGTTAGCTTGCCTCCGTCTATCTGAATATCACCTTCTACTTGAAGGTCAGCTACTGCTCTGCCATCTTCATTGGTAATTAAAACTGTGGTAGCTCCAGAGGAAGTAGCGTTGATGGTAATACTGCCTGTGTACTGCAAGGTATCTGTATCTACTCTGCCAAACAGTATAAGGTTGCCATTTTCATCAATGTAATTAGAAGCAGATTGTAAGTAGAGGTCTCCTGTGGGATTAATAGTCAAGGTTCCTGAGCCTTCAATAGTTTGGTTATCAATAAAGGCTAAGTCACCGTCAACCATGACATTTCCTGTAACAGCTAACTTGGCTGAAGGAGTGGAAGTGGCGATACCAACACGACTAATACCAGAATCAACATACAATACTGGCGTATTTGTATCACTCGTAGTGCCCAAAGCCACATCTCCCCAGACATCAAGCGTGTGCCTTGGACTAGTGGTGGCAATGCCAAGTCTTGCATCTTGAATAGTTAAATAATCAGGACTTTGATCGTCAAAAACCAAACGACCGGCTGCTGCCCCCAAGCCAATCCATTTATCATCTGACATAGTAATATTTCCAGTTAAAGTTGTGCCAGTAGCATGAACAGTATCAACATAAAGATCTGACCAGGGATAAGTAGGAGAACCTAAATTATAGAAAGAGGCGGTCTCAGGTAAAATGCTTCTTGAAATAGTAGTTCCTAAAACATTTAAACCACTGTAAAAGGTGCCTGTGCCACCTGTAGTGTTGCTAGTGGGAACAGTTGAGCTAGCACCAGCAGTACCAGTATCAGTTAAGAAAGTAGCAGTTGTTTGCCAGTATTGATCCTGAGTTCCTTCTGTTCGGCCATAAACCCGGTAGCCCGAAGCTCCAGTAACCGCAGACCAGGAAACTTTTACTGCAGTACTTGTCGCTCCATCTACCGTAGCTGAAACCTCAGTAGAACTTGTTGTCTCGCCATTACCATTGATGCTAGTGACTACATAATAGTAAGTATCTGCAGCCAAAGAGCCAGAAGTGGTAGCTTGAGCCGAAACTCCCGAGGGAGCTGAAAGTTGATTAACAGTTAAGTCGCCTGCGTTCAAAATAAGATTGGATGGAGAAGCCAAAACAACATTACCCTGAAAAGTCGCTGTTCCTCCAAAAGTCGCTGTTCCTCCAAAGGTGGCTGCTCCAGAAAGAGTACTGGCCCCAGTAACACTTAAAGCACCTCTAGAAGTAAGACTGGCTCCGCTAATGCCTCCAGCAGTAATACCGCCACCAGTTGTTATGCTACCAGTAGGACTGATGTCCCAATACCTTGTTTCAACCATACCGACTTCTTTTTCCTCTCCCAAACGGAAGTATCCGTAAGCTGCTAAATATCCGTTAACATTCAACCCACCGACTGAAACCCTGTTAAAGGTATTGGCTCCTTGAGAAGTAACAAACTCTAAATTAAAATCGCTGGCATGCATTGAATCGAGCATGTCAGCATTTAAGTTTGGGATTAAATTTCGGTTAGTAGTAATAATTGTTCCCGAGCCAAGGTCAAGATCAGCTCCCTGAGTTTCAATGCCGCCCAGCGCCTTTGCTAATCCCTTGATTTCTAAATCTCCAAAAACTCCTAGGTTTCCGTAGACAAAGAGCTGGTCTAAAAGTTTGACAGCCCCTTTTACTAAAAGAGTCTCCCCTATTTCAACTTTCCCTTCTAATCTAACATCTTCGTAAGTAATATTTCCATTTTGGGTAACAAAAGCTAAAGTAAAATCCTGACTAGAAATATTATCAAGATAGTCAGCGCTTAAATTCTCAACTGTGGTAGTTGACTGAACCACAATTGGCGCTACTCCTTGCTGAACCCAAGACCTAAGCTGGCCCTTAGTTTCAACATGGCCATAAATAGAAATATTGCCATTTTTGTCTAAAAGCAAAACTTCATTAGCATGGGTACCGGGCCTGCTGCCCTGAACGGTTTGCGCATCTTTAAAGAATTGGTAAATAGCTGTTGTTGCCTTGTCTAAATTGCCAAAGCTTACTCCGCCAACTAAAAGCAAAAGAACAATAATGGCAACAATAGAAACAAGAATGGCTTTTGGCGTAGAGCGGAAATATTGATTTGCCCTGCCATTCAATTCAGCAACCTTGGCTGTAATGCCTCTTGGAGGAAATCTAGATTCTATAACTTGAAGTAATCGTTCTAAAATCTTCTCTTCTATTGGTTTTTCCCTTGGTATTTCTTTGGGTGCTTCTTCCGGCATTTCTCCTTTTTCTAGTATTAATGGTGCTGCTGGGATTTCTTTTTTCTCCATAACTGGAACCTCTTTCTTTTCTGGAATTATAACCTTCTCTGGGACCCTAACTTCTTCTTTTTTCTCGACTGGCATCTTTTTCATTTCTCCCCCTAAAGCTTCTATGTCTTTTTGCATAGTTCTAATCAGAGCTGGCCCTAAAACTTTCTCTTCTTTTTTTTCTTTTATTTCTTCTCTTTCAGGTAACTTTTCTAGAGACGAGGAAGGTGGTTCTGCTTTCTTCTCTAGCCCTTCTTCCAATGCTTTAGAAAGATCGATTGGCTCTTGAGCTAAAATAGCTTTTGGCACCCTCTCAAAACCCATTGCTTCTGTTGGAAAAAAGTTCAAGGCCTTAGTAATTTTACCTTTATATGAGGTGTTAAAAAGATGTTTTGGTAAAACAATTTTAATTCCTTGGTTGGTTAGATAATCATCAAGAGCTGCCCTGGTAATATACCAATTCCTACCAAATTTTTTTGCCTGCAACTTTCTTTGTCTGGCTAGTAAACTTAAATACTCCTGAGAGTAAGGAGAATCTTTTGCTATCTCAGCCAAAGTAATATAACCTGGTTCAATTTCGAACAGTTTATTTTTTCTTTTTCTTCGGTTTTTTCTCTTTTTAGAACTCATATTTTTACCCTTGACAGTTGCTTGAATTTAAGTAAAATATAAATGAGAGCCCCAAATTAAAATCGCGTTTAAGTTCACAGCTTGGACCGATAAATATTTGAGGGTTCTCTTTTTATCGTAAATGAATTCGATTTTCCCCTCTACCCGATATCACATCGGATAGATTAAGTTATTATCGGTTCTTCAAATAACAATGTCAAGACTAAAACTGTGGAAAACTTAATACAACAATAATCTCGTATATTGTATATATCTTTTTAGTTTAAATAGGGCTGGACCCCGTTAGAAATCTGCCTCTAAATTACTTCACGAAGTGCGCACACCGAATAGATGCCTCCTTTGTTGGGCGAAGCGCTGCGCCCTGAAATAAAATGTGGCTATTTACCACTCGTACCTCACGATTATCTCATAGTAGATTTCTAACGGGGTTGACAGGGTAGCTTGATAAGTTAAAATAGAATAAGAAGTCAAACATTATAAAACATTGATAAACATATTAATAAACATTAATAAAATCTCATAAGAAAATATATCGTATGACAAAAAAATATCTAACAGTGAAAGAAGTATCTAATGTCTTAGGGGTAACTCCTCTTACATTACGCAATTGGGATAAGGCTGGGAAATTAAAAGCCTATCGCAACCCTATAAATAACTATCGAGTTTACAAGCCAGAAGAAATTGAGCTTTTTTTAAGAAAACTTGAATCAAGTAGAAAGCTTATCTTTGGTTAATCCTATTTATCTTTTTTGAAATAAACAAAAATCGGCTAATAAATAGCCGGTTTTTATTTTAGATGTCTCAGATATTATATAATATCTTCAATCTTTATTTCTAATATTTGATCTTTAATCCATTGACCGTATTCTTCAAAAACATTAGATAAAAACATTGAAGTATCTTGATAATTGACGGCTGCTAGATAAAAATCATCAGAAAAACTTTCTATGTCTCGAAGGGTTTCCAAAACGCTCTGACTAGCGTCTGCAATTATAAGATCTCCAGCTTTGCCAATTTCTTCTATATAAGGCGAAACATTATTGTAGCTTTTAATAAAGGTTTCTCTCTCAGAAATTCCTCCAACTATAATCAAAAGAATAACTAAGGCTGCAACCAAGGTTGGTCTTATGTCTTTTAGGCTGAATCTAATCTCGATTAATTTTTTAATCGGGAGGTTTCTGGGTGGAGCAGGTTGAGTTTTTCCTTCAACAGATTTCTTTTTAAATTTTGCTTTCTTTATCTGAGCATCATAATCTTCAACTCTCTGAAAGTATTCTTGAAGCCATTCTTTTTTTGTTACCCAATTTCTGCCAAATTTCAGGGCTTTCAATTTTCCCTGTCGAGCGCGCAAACTTAAATACTCCTGAGAATAATGGCAGAGTTCTGTTGCCTCGCTTAAAGATAAATAATCTTGATTGTGATTATCTTTATTATAATCCTTCATTTTTTGATGGATAATTAAATAAATAGTATATCCGATATATCTAAACTAACACATTACTCTATTTTCTCGCAATCAAAAACTCCCGTCAAGGGGAAACTGTGGAATAACCGATATACTTCCGATATGTCTTTAGTACGAACTTTTAATATTCTGTAAAATACCTATTGCAATAAAGCAAATAATTAAGCCTGAACCACCATAACTAATAAAAGGTAAAGAAATACCAATAATTGGTAAAATACCAAGGTTCATGCCAATGTTAATAAATATCTGTAAAAATAATAAAACAGCCAAGCCAGAGGCAAAAATTCGAGGAAAATTTGACTGAGAATTGAGAGCAATTCTAATAATCCGCCAGATAAGGATTGAAAATAGCACAAACATAACTAATACGCCCATTAAGCCAAATTCTTCGGCAATAGCTGAAAAGATAAAATCGGTCTGTGGTTCAGGCAAAAAGCCGTACTGAGATTGCGATCCTTGTTTGAAGCCCTGGCCAAAAACCCCTCCAGAACCAATGGCAATCTCCGATTGGGCTCTAGTCCAACCAGCACCTAAAGGATCTGTCTGTATGACAAAGCTTGAGATTCTTCCCCTTTGATAATCCTTAAGCAAGAAAGACCAACCCAGGCTCAAAACTAAAAGACCACAGAGAATAATAAGTAAAAAAGCCCGCACTCTTATACCAGAAACAATAAGAATGGTTAACCATAAGGCAAGAAGAATAAGAACTGAGCCTAGATCAGGCTGAAAAAAGATCAAAACACAGGGTAAAAGAACATAAAACCCGGAAAACAGGATGTGTCTTATTCGATATAGTTCAACATGGCGCATGGAAAAGTACTTAGCTAAGAGCATAATCAAGATAAGCTTGGTAAATTCAATGGGGTCAATGGAAACAGACCCTAGTTTATACCAGCCCTTGACTCCCCTTATCTCTGGAGCAAAGAAGAAAAGACCAGCCAATCCTAAAAGACATACTAGATAAAGGATTAAAATTAAATAAGGGTCACCTCTTAAAATTCGGTAGTCAAAAAGCGAAAAAACAATCATTAAAACCAGGCCTATACCCAAAAAAATAGCCTGTTTATAGAAATTGGAAAAATCAGCCCTGCCAAAGGAAGTGCTGTAAAGAGATAAAAGCCCGATACCTGTCAAAAGTAAAGCTGTAACAATTAAAACCCAATCGAGCCTATTTAACCATATTGAGAAATTCCTTTTCATGGATGATTTTAACGTCTAGTTTCTTAGCTTTGCCCAGTTTGGAGCTGGGATTTTCTCCAACTACCAAATAATCGGTCTTTTGAGAAACAGAAGCTGAGGGATGACCACCTAATAATCTAATCTTTTTATGGGCTTCATTCCTGGTTATTGATTCTAAAGCACCGGTCAAAACAAAGGTTTTACCTTGCAACTTCTTACTAAACGTCTTGGGAGGTAAAATATGAATTCCAGCTTTAAATAGATCCTCAATCAGCTTAAGGTTTCTTTTGTTTTTGAACCAATCATAGATGCTTTCAGCTACTTTATCACCTATATCGGATAAATGTTCCAAAGTTTCCTTAGAAGCTCTCTTTAGTTTATTAATACTGCGGAAGTACTGAGCCAAGCTAATAGCTGTTTCTTCCCCCGCATGACGAATTCCTAAAGCATAAATGAAACGAGCCAAAGGAATTTTGACACTGTGTTGGATGGCTGTAATTAGATTAAAAGCAGACTTCTCAGCAAATCTCTCTAAAGGAATTAAATCACCTTGTTTTAGTTCAAAAAGGTCAGTAGCAGTAGAGATTAAATTCTCATCTAAAAGCTGGTCAATAATCTTAGGCCCCAAACCATCTATATCAAAGGCTTTTTTGGAAGCAAAGTGATAAAGAGATTTTTTTCTTCTTGCTCGACAATTTAAGTTAGGACAACGCCAAAGCGCCTCTCCCTTAGGCCTAATTAAAGTACGAGAGCAAATAGGGCATGTTTTGGGAAATCTAAACTCCTTTTCTTTGCCACTCCTTAGATCTTTAAGCACTTTGGCTACAGCCGGGATAACGTCTCCAGCCCTTTCTACAATAACTGTATCTCCTATTTTAACTCCTAGTCTTTTAATTTCGTCTTCGTTATGCAAGGTTGCCCTGGAAATAGTCACCCCAGCAACCTTAACTGGTTCTAAAATAGCCACTGGAGTTATAGCACCTGTTCTGCCTATTTGTACCTTAATATCCCTAACCCTAGTGGTTGCTTGCTTGGGTGAGAACTTAAAAGCACGAATACCCCGTGGGCTC
>Ga0268285_1001221_pt1 | contig 12801 bp, 24 predicted proteins | sample saktaG_2_FD_190144 | JGI IMG/M metagenome (GOLD analysis project Ga0268285, IMG submission 190144) | Saline water microbial communities from Sakinaw Lake, British Columbia, Canada - sak_2013_06_06_120m | ecosystem: Environmental > Aquatic > Non-marine Saline and Alkaline > Saline ... | reverse complement strand
AACGGGTAGCGCAGTATTCATTACTTCGCTAACTGAAAATCTAATACTTAGCAACATGGAAATCAAATTAAGAGAATTACGGCTTTTGAATTTTAAGGGAATCAAGAATCTTAAGATTCAATTTTACCTGGACTCGCCCAATTTCATTTCGGGCGATAATGCAACAGGGAAAACAACGATTATGGATGCTTTTTTATGGCTGATCTTTGGAAAAGACTCTTTCAACCGGACAGACTTCAGCTTAAAGACTTTGGATTTAGATGGAAACCCGATTTCAAGGTTACCTCATGAGGTCGAAGGATTGCTCCAGATTGACGGTGAATATACACGACTGCGCCGGACCCTGAATGAAAAATGGCAGAAGAAACGGGGATCTGAGATTGAAGAATTCACAGGCCACGAAACCGGATATTTCGTCAATGATGTTCCCCGATCCCAGAAGGAGTATCAGGAGATCGTAAGTGACCTCTGCCCCGAGCAGTTATTTAAGCTGATCACCAACCCGTTGTACTTCCCATCCCAGAAAAAGGAATTTCAGCGGGAGGTGCTGCTCAAAATGGCCGGCAACATATCCGACGAGCAGATCGCCGGGGATAACAAGGGGTTCAACGCCCTGCTTGGCCAGTTAAGCGGCAAGACACTCGAGGAATACAAGCGGGAGATCGGGGCAAAGAAAAAGATCATCCGTGATCAGATCTCAGACATCCCGCCCCGCATCGATGAACTCAAGCGCAATATGCCCACAACTGAGGATTGGGATTTCGTTGAAAAACGGATCCAGCAGAATGAAGCAGAGATCGCCAGTTGCGACGAGCAGATCGCAGACGTCAGCAAGCAGACTCAGGCACTGTCACAACAGTACGACGAGAACCTGCACAAGATATCCGAACTGAAACGCCGGCGATATTCAATGGCATGGGAGATCATCGAAGGGATGAATCAAAAATACAAACAAGCTATGACCGAGATCGGAGAGATGAAGGATTTGATGGCGGTGAAATGGACGGAATCGGACCGACATACGCGGAGTATAGATAATTATGCTATCGACATCCGACAGGCAGAAAAAGAACTGGCACAATATCGCGCTGAATGGCAAAAACAGTTTGACAAACATCTGTCATTTGATGAAAAAGAATTTATATGTCCTACCTGCCAGCGTGCCTTTGAAGAGGCGGATGTTGAGGAAAAGAAGCAATCGCTCTCAGAGCATTTCAATACCGAAAAAGAAACACGTTTGAAAGAAATCACCGAAAAAGGGCGCTCTTTAAAAAAGCAAGTAAATGAGGTAAGGGAGAAAAATCAGTCTTTAGAAAAAGCCTTGTCGCTGATTCGATCAGAAATTGAGATCACGGAAAAGGAGATTCAGGCGGCCGAGAATTCTCTGCCGACAAAGATTGCTTATGATATTGAAACAATCTCTTTACCAGAGCTTTCAGACATTGATGCTGAAATCGAAAATCTTGAAAAACAGATCCAGCAACCAGCACAAAAACCGGAACAATCCCTGCTTATCCGTGAACTGAATGATCGGAAAGCCAATTATCAAATGCAGAATCATGATCTATATCATGAATTATCGCAAAAGGAAAGAATTGAGGAAAGCCAGGAGCGGATCATCACGCTTGAGGCGCAACTGATTCAAATGAATCAACAGCTTGCCGAACTTGAAAAAATAGAATTTGTCATGACTGAATTTTCAAAGGCAAAGATCATAGAGGTTGAAAAGCGCATCAATGGTCTATTCAACCTGGTGCGCTTCAAGATGTTTGAGATCCAGATCAACGGCGGGGAGGTCGAAACCTGTGAGGCAACTGTTGGCGGGGTGCCCTACTCTGATCTAAATACAGGAAGTCGTATAAACGCAGGGCTGGACATTATCAACGCCATATCAAAATATCATCAATATTACGCACCGATCTGGATAGATAACAGGGAGACAGTTACTAACCTGATCGACACCGATTCGCAGTTGATCAACCTGCTAAAAGTTGAAGGTTCTAAATTAATCATAACCAATTAAAAACTTACAACATGGAATCAAAAGACAATCAAAAACAGGAACCGGCAGCCCAGGCCAAGGCCGTCGTAAAATTCGAGAACATTTCGGATTCGGTTCTTTCAAAGATCAAGGAATTCGAGGCAAATGGCACAATGAAACTTCCGCCAAATTACATTGTCGAGAACCAGATCAAATCTGCCTGGCTTCTGATGCAGGAGGCAAAAGATAAGAACGGCAACGCAGTCCTTCAGGCGTGCACCAGGGAATCGATTGCCCGCTGCCTGCTGGACATGGTCCTGCAGGGATTGGCCCCGGTCAAAAAGCAGGTCTATTTCATCGCCTACGGCGATAAGCTGACCTGCGTCCGATCGTATTTCGGGACGGTGGCACTTGCAAAACGATCAGGTGGAATAACGGCGGACCCGATGGCAAATGTCATTTATGAAGGTGACGAATTCACTTATGAAATCGATCCCGCAACAGGGATAATTAAGATTGTCATGCATGATCAGAAGCTGGAGAACATTGACATTAACAAGATCAAGGGAGCCTATTGTATCCTTCAAAAAGGGGATAAAACTATGGCAACGGTCATGACCATTGCACAGATTCGGCGGTCATGGGAGCAGGGAGCTACAAAGGGGGCTTCACCCGCACATAAGAATTTCACCGATGAAATGTGCAAGAAGACGGTTATCGGCCGTGCTTGCAAAATGGCCATCAATGCCTCGGACGATGCCTGGATGTATGAAGGGATGAAGGATGATGAATCAACGGACATCCCGGCAGAACAACGGAACGAGGCCATCAGGCGTGCACCGGAGCCGGTTAACACGGAGGACGTTGAGTTTGAAGAGGTGAAGACGGCCCGGGAAACACCGGCGGCAAAACAGCCAAAGCAGCAGTCAAAAGCTAAAGCTGAACCAGACGGCAAAATCCAGGGTCCTGGATTTTAATCTATCATGGTGATGAATTTAAAGATACTAGGCAGCAATAGTTTAGGAAACAGTTACATCCTGGAAAATGATAACGAGGCTTTGATCATTGAGGCGGGGATAAAACTGAAGGAAGTAAAGAAGACCCTGAATTTCGATTTAAGAAAGGTCGCTGCCTGTATCGTTACCCATTCTCATAATGATCATTCGGGCTATATAGTTGATTATATTAATGCTAGTATCACGGTCTTGGCCCTGGAAGAAACTTTCCGGGCGCATAATATAAGCGAGACAGCTTCATTCAGAAAAGTAATAAACCCAGGGCGCGGATACAAGGCTGGGAATTTCAAAATCCTTGCCTTCACGGTTGCTCATGACGTGCCGTGCCTTGGTTTTGTCATCGAGCATTTAGATTCAGGAAAGATATTATTTCTGACCGATACGATGACTTGCGGTTATAGCTTTTCCGGGCTTAACCATTTGATGATCGAAGCAAATTATTCAGATGATCAACTTACAAAGAATATTCAATCAGAAACAGTCCCCTTGTCATTAAGAGCCAGGTTGCTAGCTTCGCACATGGAATTTGAAACCACAAAACAGATCATTAAAAATCAAGATTTAAGCCAAGTGCGAAATATCGTACTGATCCATCTTTCAGACAGGAACTCGGATGAAAAACGGTTTGTATCAGAAATCAAGTCTATGACAGGGAAATCGGTACATGCTGCACAGAAAGGGATAGAGATAGAATTTAACAAGGAACCATTTTAAAAATATTGAAAACATCCATGAAAAAACTTACAATCCTTGAGCGGGTCCTGAAAATTATCCGGATTCCCAGAACAGAATATAATCCAGAGATCGAAAAACTGGATCAGATCATTGCTGAATGGGATGGCCAATACCTTCAGCATCTTATCGATGCAATCTTTGATGGCTTTGAGATTGATCTGTCTAACCGGAAGAAATTGAATGCGAACATTATGCGCTGGATCGATCAGGATATGTACGATTATCTCCGAATAAAAGTTGGTCAAAGTTACATCAATGAGTTTGGCGACACACTGACCAAAGAGAAGGGTTTTTCGGTGAATATAAGGGCTGAGATTCGAAATATCGACGCGCCGGGATCGGTCAATACTTGCCTGTTTGAGGAGCTTCGTGACGCAAAAGCCTGGATTGATCATCGGAGGATAGACCATAATCGGATTACATCACCAACGACCTGGAAGTTGAAATCGAAGGAATAGATCCTTAAAATCAAATAGCTATGTTTTTTAAATACATCATTCACAACTGGTACATTCTTCTAATACTTTGGATTGGATTCACCTGGTTAATATTCAAATTCCTGCAGGGGAGCAAGGCAAAATTGAGAAAATGACAAAATCAGAAAAATGGCAGATACGTATTATCCTGATCTGTGGGCTGTATTTCATCATCCGGTGCTTTACGGGCTGCTCAACGACCTGCCTGACCAGTGAGGCTAAGTACCACCAACCAGGGTCAGGGTATGTGGTGGGTGCGGATAAAGATTGGCTTTTTAAATGTGAGTTTTCCGATATTCAAATACAAACTGAAAGCTGCAAGAAAAATAAAGGGAGATGTATTTTGGAATGAGCTTCAGAATGATTGGTTTGATTGGTTAGAAGAAGAATTATTTGGTGAGGAATAACAGCCATGAAATATTATTTCAGTGAGTTTGATGAGGAATATTGCTATTTATATGGTTATCTTATTGAATACATGAAGGATGAAGGCATAGATGAAATGGAAATTTATAAGGCAAAACGTGAAACTGGAACTGATACTTTTTTTTGCAAGTTTCATAAAGAGGTTGGAATAGTAGGTGAAAATTGCGGGATACAATGTAAAGAATATATGCCACGAAACGGTAAAAATGGACGCTGTAAATATTCAGGACACACTTATTGTAAAACAGGAAAAGTCATAATAATAAAACGACAGAAGGAGGGAAAATGAATATTGAAAAAGCAACAAAAGAAAACGGCAATTTGCCTATATATAGTGTTATAGCCCGTTTTATTAAACGCTCAACTTTTAATCGCACCATACTGGAATTGAAACACAAATACGATACAACGAATGATTTCAGATCAGGATATAAAAATCATGCAGGCGCGTTATGACAAACTTCGCCGTTTGCGCAATAAGATAAACCTTGAATTGATCTGGCTTTCCGATAAGATCAATCATTCTCATATAGATCTGATCTTTGCTGACTTTGTCATGCGATCCGCTGCGGCATATTTTGATTTAGACATAGAGCTATTAAAAAAGGGGAAAAGGGATCGTCCTATTGTTGATGCCAGACATATTGCTATGAAAATTATCAGAGAAAATACTGGCTTATCGCTAAATCAAATCGGAGTGTTGTTTCACGTCCATCATGCTACAGTTTTAAATGCTTGTCACAAAGTAGATAATCTATATCAATCTGATAAAAAATTCAGAGCACAATATGAGGCATTAGTGATGGAGGTGGAATGTTAGAATTGAAATAGAATTGCCAATTTTTTTTTAACATTTTTTTTTAATGTTAATAACCTTTTTTGCTTTCGTTCATTATATTTTGTATTTTTATAGAAGCTAATCATAAGCCTATGAAATTCAATGAAAAATTCACAGTCAGGTACAGAGCAAGCGCAAGCCCTCTATCTTCCTTCATTTCAACGGATGATTAGCCGTGCCTGACTTTTTTTATTTTTTTAAATGGTTATGAGTAAAAGACTGACAGACACTGAAATTTGGAAAAAACCTTGGTTTTTTGATCTGGATGAAAAAACAAAGCTATTTTGGTTCTATATGCTTTCAGATTGTGATGCAGCAGGGATTTGGACAGCAAACTGGAAAATCGTTGAAGCCTATCTCGGAAAACTTGACAGACAAAAAATCATTGAAAATTTAAAAGAGCAAATAACCATCCTGGATGAAGGAAATTATTGGCTAATTAATGATTTTATACGCTTTCAATATGGGTTTCCGTTAAAAGAATCAGCTCCTATGTTTAAAAAAATCAATACTCTATTGAAACAAAGAAAAATAAATATTAATACTCTATATGATACAGTATGTGATACAGTATGTGATACTGTTAAAGATGAAGAAGAAGATAAGGATAAGGATATTAAGGGGGGTGCAGGGGGGAATTTTGCTAATCGAATGATTTTACCTTTTAATGAACTCAAAACCGAAATTATGGGGTCTGAATCCTGGATAGAACAGACGACTATGCACTTTCATATCACGAAGGCGAAATGTACGGAATGGCTAAGGCAATTTCTTGAGGAGTTAAAATTAACAGAAGATGCTGCTAAACCCTTACAAGAAGTGAAAAGTCATTTTATTCACTGGTATAAAAAGCAGCCGAAAGAGTCAATAGCTGTCTATACTGCACCCATCAAAAAGAAGCCCGTCCTCTTTCCAGATCACTGGGATGAGGATTTTTCTTTCACTCTTACCATAGAACAAGAGCAGCAATATATCGAACACCTGGCTCTTTTGGGATACAAACCGAAATTTAATCCAGCGGAAAAAAAGCTTGAATTCATAAAACCATAAAAACATGTATACTTATAAGCAACATTTTTGGGAACTTGACGAGAACGGAAAGCTGGTTCCATTATGTCGTTGTAGGGTGGGCTTTCATTTATCCAACACACCCTGTAAAAAGTGCCTAACCCTTAAAAAACAAACTACCGATAAAGTCTAAGGGCTATATAGGCATATTTATTAATGGGGAAATAACTTTTATTAAAAAAGAATTGGAGGAACAGCCATGACGCCACAGAAATTTGTTGCAAAATGGGGGTTTCTCAGGGAAGATAAATTAGGATCAGAAAAAGATAATGAACCAAGGATGATCAAGATTCTCAAGAGATTAAACAAAGAGATGTTGAAAGATTTGGAGGAAATAATTAAAACTAACATGACAAAAAAAGTAATTATTTGGGAACATACGACATTTAAGGATATCCCAGAACAGGATAATCTATTACATGATCCAAAAAAAATAGCTATGATAAAATTACAAATACATCCTGACGGAGTATGGTGGACAAGCGAGTATGAATATAAGGGAAGGAAAATACTTATTAAAGCAAAAAATGGACATGGGGTAAAGGCTCATGTTTTTTATCCTAATTCGGAAAAAGTACAATTTACATTGCGATATAATTTTATGATTCCAAGTGATTTATTAAAAAAGGTACAAGTAAAAATAGATTTAAAGGAGGTAAAAAACAATGAAATTCATTAATCAATTCGATGATGTTATTGAGGTTACCGATAAAATTACAGCTCACCTAAATGATTGTAAAGATGAATACAATTATGAGTACTTCCTGTCTCTGAGAGATGCAAAATTTTGGGTTCGGAAAAAAAGGAAAGTAAAATGTGAATGGAAGGAAGAGAAATGGTATTCATTTTTTTCTGATTAAAAAAGAAGCGGAGGAGTTTTGAAAACAGGCGAAATGACAGCACTAATTATTTATCTGATCGTGGCCATAATTCTTTTTTATGCAGGTTATTCTCTGGCGAAATTCGAGCAGAAAACAGACGACATATATAAGAATTTATTAAAACGGAAAAAATGAATGACCAAAAATTCACAAAAAGAATGTTCAAAATCTGGTCAAAGCTATTCGAAAATGGCAGGACTCTTTGCGTTCTTAAATGGGGCATAACGCTTTGCAGCTATGAGCAGTACAGCCTTGCAGTATTTTTCAAGTTTGCACGTAAGTATCTGGCTGTATTGCTTATAGGTGCGGTTATGCCCCGTTTTTCTTTGCGTTCTTATTTAGAATAAAATTAAATTACAAAATAAGTGAAAATAATTGTAGAAATATTTGGCGATTACAAAATAACGTTGTATATTTGTAGTGTAATAATTAATTAAATGTTTCACAAATAAAATTTACGACAATGAAAACTTTAGAAATTTACAAAACAAGAAAAGACGAATTAGTAGAAAAAACTATCGAATTAATGCCAACTGCTTTAAGCGGTGACCGCGCAAACAGAACATTCTTCTTTAAAGTTGATGAAGAAACAAACGAATTGACAGTTGATTACTTGTACTACTTAGGTCAGCAATCATTAAGCGAAAATTGTTTTTACACTATTAAAGACCACGAAACACCAGACCCAGCAGATTTTGGTTACGAAAGTATTGATGAAATGGATTTTGACGCTTGTGGATTTACTGAGCAGATTGAAAATGCAATTGAAGAAAAAATAATGTTAATTGAACAATAATGTTCTGGTTTTTAAACAAGCAAACAAACACTCCTGAAATTTTGGGGAGTGTTTCCGCTATCTGTGCGAAAACAGAATTAAAAGAAGATGCTCTATACTATCATTTTTCACGCCTCAAAAGAACTGAATTTGAGAATGAAAAATACAGGATAGTAAAATGCAAGGTTGTTCGTGCTTTGCGTTCTTAAATGGGGCATAACGGTTCGTATATGAAAAGTACCGGATTTAAAACACAAATTTTTAAACTTAAAATATAATTTGATATGAAAACAAATTTTAGATTACCAGTAAAAGCAAGGTATTTTTTATATACTTTGTTAACGTGCGTTTTTTGCGCATCGGCTTACTCGCAAGATTGCGGAACGTGGATAAAAGATACTACGTATTGCGAAAGTTGGATTAGTATTGATACGATTAATTACAACCAGAATGCTGATACCACATGGACTTATACAGAATGGCAGTTTGCCATGAATCCCGCACTAACTTATTTAGTTTATTGTCCATGTGGTTGTGGGTACGATAATTGGGAAATTCGCAAAAGAGTAAGTGCGGTGGGAGTAATACAGCAACAAAAAAGAGTTACAACTTATAAATACGTAGAAAGTGAATTTGAAAAACGTTTACGCTCATTAAAAAATGCACGTTAACGTATATGTATATACAGTTAAGATAAAATTATGATTGAACATTTCAGAAAGAAAGTCCCTAACGGGATGTGGTGGATGCGGATCCGGATAGGCAATCTTGAAATTACGTTCCCGATATTCAAATACAAACTGAAAAATGAAAACAAATAAGAAATCTCATGCCTGGAAAATATTATGGCTGCTCTGGGGTCGCAAGAAAGCTGAAAGCGTTGATGATGACATGGATTTATGTCTGAATATTATTGATAAATATTTAAGTAAATATGATCTGATTCAAAAGAAAAGGAAATGATAAATGTAAATAAAAAACAATGAAAACACAAAATATTGGGCTAATTTTACTTTGCATAATGTTTTGTGTTCAAACCTGTAAGGGTCAGGAGATTGGCAGCACCTTCGGATATAACGGGAATATCTACACTACCATTGAGGTTGGCTACCAGGTTAAGCATATCCAAACAACTGCTTATCTGGCCATTCCATTTTGGCAGTCAGGTAATATAACGCACGTTGATAAATTGTGGCATTATCGATCGCTTGGATATTTTACCGGACTACGAGCAAAATATCTATGGAGGCGATTTGCCATTGGTGCGGCCCTGCAATATGAAAAATACTGTTATGATCTGACTTTGCTTGTCACCCATCCACCTGGGGAAAAGGCGAAAATGCGAGACTGGAGAATTACTCCGGTGGCTTGCTTCGATTATAAATTACATCAGAATATCAGCATTGGCATCAATGCTGGGCAAATTCCGGATTTACATTTGAGATTTAACGTTAAATTAAACAATCATGGGAAAAACAGCAATGAGTAAAATTAATAATTATAAAGCAAGTTGGATTTGCGTAATAGGTTCAATCCCTAAAAACAAATTACCATTTGATTGTGACAAATCGATGCAACTTGCCGTTAAAAAAGCCTATTATCAGACAACCAATAATAATGATTATACTCATTATTATTCTGGATGGTGGTTCAATGATAAAACAGCTAATTTGATTATTGATATCATGGCACTTGGTAATGATGATTCAAAAATAAAAGAAATTAAGAAAATAGTTTATAGTAAGGAGAAAGCTTATATATACAAATCTCCACAATCCCGATTACCGGGTGAAACCGTAAAGGCATTTGCCTTTAGGATAGCATTAAAAAAAATATCTGGAAAACCTTAATAAAAAAAATTATGAAAATCACAAGAATTGACATTATGGCCAGTATTTTGGTATAGCCGTAGGGCTATTCATAGCATTCCTTATATGGCATAAGCCTAAAGAATCTCCACTCCTTAGATGGCTAAGGTTTATAAAAGATAATTAAATGGAAGAGTTAGTTGAGATTGTTTGTCTTGAGTGTGGGCATAAGTTTGAGGTTAAATCAAATGGTCATTCTCTGGCTATGTATGATCAGGATCGGTCTATACATTGTGCATTTGATGGTGAAAAACTGAAATGCCCTGAATGTGGACAGGAACAATTAATATTCAAAGGTTATGAAAAAGCTAAAAAGATTTAATTGGGAGGATGATCGTCTTGAATATAAGGGCTGGAAGGCGGTTATTACAAATGATAACTTTTACGAGATTACATCCCCGGAAGGTGAGCGGATAATCGGTAGTGAGGTAAATCAGAAAGAAGCCAGAAAGATGATCGAGAACTTTTTATTTCTGAGAGCGAAATAATCCGGAAGTTATTAACCGACAATATTATTTATTGATTTTAGTAATATATTTGTATCCTATGTGGACACAGTTTATGTACCGTCTTTGTGGTTTTGAACTGAAAAAGGGCGGAGATTCAATATGTAAATGGGAGGCTTATGCGGAGGTGAAGGATGATCCTGATGCAATGGAATCCCTGCTTTGCGGTATGCATCCTGTCATAAGACGTATCAAAAAGGATAATACTGTTATGGAAGAAATCTGGAAAAAAAACAGAAAAAGAATATAAACAAATGAGATTCTGCAAAATTATAAAGTTCTTTTTGAATAAATGAATATAATTTATGAACCAAGGGGCAAGGCCAGAGAATATAGCGAGCTTGCAATAAATCTTTATACTGGTTGCCTACATGCTTGTAAGTATTGCTATTGTCCTAAAATACAATTTAAAACGCTTGAAGATTGGTCAGCGAATCCGCAAGCCAGAAAAGACATCCTAAAACATCTTGAAAAAGATGCCCAAAATCATCGGGGCGAAAAGAGAGAGGTTTTATTGTGTTTCATGTCTGATCCTTATCAATCTGATAAGGCGGCAGAAGTAACCCATCAAGCACTTTTGATACTTGAAAGAAATGAATTTAAGAAAGTTACCATTTTGACAAAAGCCGGATTCAGGGCAATGAATGATTTCGATATTTTGAAGCGGAATAACTGGAGATTTGGAAGCACAATTATTTTCGATAATGAAAAAAGCCGGCAGGAATGGGAACCCTCGGCACCATCTATAAAAAGCAGGATCGATGCCTTGAAATATGCTCATACACAAGATATATTTACATGGGTGTCAATAGAACCGGTGATTTATCAAAAGGAAAGCCTCAATCTGATAAGGAACCTACTTCCATTTGTTAATTATTGGAAAATAGGGAAGTTGAATAATTTTCCATCCATCGAAAAGAAAATCGACTGGAAAGCTTTTTATAATGAAGCGAAAAAATTGATTCCTGATGAAAATGTTTATTATAAAATTGATTTGCTTAATGCAATAAAATAATACTTGACAATCGTTCAAAAAAAAACTAATTTTGCTGCTCTGACAGGGCAGCTTTTTTTATGAAATATGATATAGAACATACTAGTAAGATTATTGAAGCATTGAACAATGGTGAAGGCAGGGTTAGGGCGTGTAAAATTGTTGATATTCATTATTCAACTTTTATTGAATGGATGGATAAACCCGAATTCTCCGAACAGGTTAAAAAAGCTGAATCAACGGGTGATGATAAGATTAAGGACTTGCAAAAGCGGAAGATCATCGAGGACAAATCCTGGACATCGGGGGCCTGGTGGCTGGAACGTAATTATCCTGATCAATACCGGCAACGTATTGAGCAGACCGGAGATCCTATCATTCCAAATTTGGGACTTTCATATGAAGAACTTTGCAAGTTGAAATATGGAAAAGCGGGGGATTGACAAAATTATTGACGTGAACCTGGCCCGGGTGAATTTCTGGGAATTCTGCAAACTAACAGCTCCGGATTTCTATAAGGACGACCGGTCTCATCTGCGGGAGTTATGTGACGCGCTGGAAAAACTTTACCGTGGTGAGTTGATGTTAAACGGCAAGGTATGCAGGAAGCTTATGATCAATTATCCGCCACAGCATGGCAAGAGCCGCACGCTGGTTAATTTCTGCAAATGGGTATTGGGATTGAACACTAATGAGAAATTTATTATTGGCAGTTATAACGATATTACCGCCACGGATTTCTCAAAATATACACGTGATGGTATCAGTGAAACACGGCAGGGCAAGGATCAGTTGATTTATCATGATATTTTCCCGTTCACGAAGATCAAACAGGGTGATGCTACTATGCAACGATGGGCATTAGAGGGGCAACATTTTTCCTATCTGGGAGCAGGTATAGGTGGTACTCTGACATCCAAGGGTGGTACAATTTTGATCATCGATGATCCGGTGAAAGGCGCTGAGGAGGCATTGAATGATACGCATCTTGAAAAATTGTGGTTATGGTATACCGGTACATTTATCAGTCGTGTCAGTGCCGAGTTTGGACAGCCCCTGGAAATATTCAATGCTACGCGGTGGTCAAAGAAAGATCCGGCCGGCAGGCTGCTGGAATCAGACGAAGGTAATGAATGGTATATACTTTCTAAAGAGGTTTATAAGGATGGTAAGATGTTATGCGATGATCTGTTGAATTTTGATGCATATACACATCGTAAAAATTTGATGTTACATG
>Ga0268285_1001220_pt1 | contig 12801 bp, 17 predicted proteins | sample saktaG_2_FD_190144 | JGI IMG/M metagenome (GOLD analysis project Ga0268285, IMG submission 190144) | Saline water microbial communities from Sakinaw Lake, British Columbia, Canada - sak_2013_06_06_120m | ecosystem: Environmental > Aquatic > Non-marine Saline and Alkaline > Saline ... | reverse complement strand
GGGAAAGTTTGAGGCCTCCACCACCGAGATAGGGGTGATCAAGCTCGACGAGAAGCTATTCAAGAAGCTTGAAGAGGAGGACGTAGCGGCTCGGGTGGAGGAGATGAAGTCTCAGATCGGCGGTGAAGGTGAAGGAGAGGCTTGAGGATGGTCACCCTGGAGGAGGCGGTGACGGCCAGGCTCAAGACCCACGGCGTGGTCTTCGAGGTTCTGGTGGACCCTGAGGGCGCTCTGTCCTTTCGTCAGGGTGACGAGGTGGACGTAGAGAAGATCCTGGCCGCAGATGACGTCTTCGAGAACGCCAGCCGTGGCGACAGAAGCTCCGAGGAGGATCTGACTAAGGTCTTCGAGACGACCGACGTTGTGACGATAGCTGCGAAGATCATCAAAAAGGGCGAGATCCAGCTCACGGCAGAGCAGAGAAAGAGGATCATAGAGAACAAGAGAAGGCAGGTCGTCAGCTTCATCGCGATGAACGCCATCAACCCCCAGACCGGGACCCCCCACCCCCCTATCAGGATCGAGCGCGCCATGGAAGAGGCCCGCGTCAACATCGATCCCACAAAGTCCGTCGAAGAGATGGTCAACGTCACCATGAAGGCCATAAGGCCGATAATACCGATAAGGTTCGAAGAGGTGGACGTGGCCGTGAAGATACCGCCGGCGTATGCCCCCAAGGCCTACGGCGAGATCGCCACTTTCGCAAAGTTACAAAAAGAGCAGTGGCAGAACGACGGGTCGTGGGTCGGTGTGATTCGGCTTCCGGCCGGGCTTCAGGACGAATTTTACAGCCTGGTCAACCGACTCTCCAAAGGCGATGCCGAGACGAAGCTATTGAAACGATGACGATTTGATCGAGGATTTTGGAATGGATCGTATGGACCGTAACGTGGTTGTGCCAGGTGACCTCCTCTCGGATGACCCTAAAAAGGCGGGAGAAGGCACTTACGTAAAGGACGGGAAAGTCTGCTCGCTCCTCTACGGAATGGCCAGCAGCTACAAGGATAAGGTGCGAGTGATACCCCTGGCCGGAAAGTATGTGCCCTCCCCGGGAGATGCGGTGATAGGCACCGTGCAAGACATCGTCTTTTCAAACTGGATTGTCAACATAAACTCGCCTTACGAGGGCCTCCTCCACATATCCGAGCTGCCGAGAAAGATAGAGATGAACGAGATGTCCAAGTATCTGCGGATAGGTAGCTCCGTGATGATCCGTGTCAAGGACGTCGACTCCACCATGAAGGTCGAGCTCACCTTGAACGATAGGAGGCTTGGCATCCTGACGAGAGGAAGGGTGGCGGAGATAAGCCCTACCAGGGTTCCAAGGCTGATCGGGAAGGGCGGCTCCATGATAAACATGCTGAAAAAGGAGCTGAACTGCAACATATTCGTGGGGCAGAACGGCAGGATCTGGGTCGACGGAAACGACGACGACATGGATCTGGCCCTGAAGACGATATTAATCATAGAGAAAGAGGCTCACACCACGGGGCTCACCGACAGGATACTGGAATTCTTGAGGGCGGAGAAAGAGGCCAGAAGTTGATCGGCATGGATGATAAGTTATCATTTTTCAAAAATGGAGTTAGGCTCGACGGGAGGCGGCCCGATGAGCTTCGGCCCATCAAGATAGAGGTGGGCGTGCTCGAGAGAGCCGACGGTTCGTGCTACATGGAGATGGGCGGCAACAAGGTGATAGCGGCCGTCTACGGGCCCAGGGAGGTACACCCACGCCACCTCCAGGAGGCCACCCGGGCGATAGTTCGGTACCGGTACAACATGGCCTCCTTCTCGGTGGAGGAGAGAAAACGACCAGGTCCCGACCGGCGGAGCAACGAGGTTTCCAAGGTCAGCAGAGAGGCGCTGGAGCCCGTCATACTGACGTCTTACTTCCCAAAGTCGGTGGTGGACATCTTCGTCGAGGTGCTTCAGGCGGACGCCGGCACCAGGACAGTTGGGATTAACGCCGCCTCGGTGGCTCTTGCAGACGCAGGAATCCCGATGAAAAGCCTGATATCCTCCTGCGCCGCCGGCAAGGTCGATGGCGAGGTCGTCCTCGACCCCATGAAGCTCGAGGACAACTTCGGGGAGGCGGACGTTCCGATAGCCATGACCCCGAACGGGGATATCACCCTCCTCCAGATGGACGGGCGGCTGACCACAGAGGAGTTCCGAAAAGCCCTAGAGACGGCGAAGGTCGGGTGCGAGCAGATATACGAGATCCAGAGGAAGGCTTTGGTCGATCGGTACAGCCACATGGAAGAGCCGGAGAGTTGCAACGAGGCCGTGGCGGAGGGAGAAATATGAGTGACGAGGTCATGTCGGAGATCCGGAAGGACTACCTCTACCACCTGGTTCTGAAGGGAGAAAGGGCTGACGGCAGGGCTTTCGACGAGTATCGAGAGATCGTTCTCGAGACGGGACCGATAAGAAAGGCAGACGGGAGCGCCCTTGTAAAGCTTGGAAAGACCCAGGTGATGGTGGGCGTAAAGATCCAGCCGGGAGCACCCTTTTCGGATACTCCCAACAAGGGTGTCATAATTACCAACGCTGAGCTTGTGCCCCTAGCCTCGCCCAACTTCGAGCCGGGACCACCCAACGCGATGGGGATCGAGCTTGCCAGGGTCGTCGACAGAGGCGTCAGAGAGTCAGGCGCCATCGACCTTGAATCCCTCTGCATCACGCCTGGGGAGAATGTCTGGATAGTATTCATAGACGTTCACGTCCTCGACGACTGCGGAAATCTCATGGACGCCTCGAGCCTTGGGGCGATCGCGGCTTTGATGACAGCAAAGGTTCCGGCCGAGCAGTACGGCCTAGGCGAGGACTATCCTCTGCCAGTGAAGGACTTGCCAGTGGCCACGACGGCCGTCGAGTTCGGTGATGCCATCATGTTCGATCCCGACACCGACGAGGAGTCGGTGGCGGACACGAAGCTCACGGTTATAACGACCGCCGATGGGTCGGTGTGCGGAATGCAGAAGAGCGGCACCGGATTTACAAGCCAGGATCACATCTACCGCATCGTTGATATAGCATGTGAGAGGGCTAAGGAGATCCGGGAGAAGTTTCTGGAAGTATAAATCATGGTCAAGAAGTTCAAGAAGGGCAGGAAGACCAGGTCCGCTGGAAGGTTTGGGCCGAGGTACGGGAGAAAGATCCGAAAGCTGGTCGCAGATATCGAGGAGAGGAGCAAGAAGAGATACGACTGTCCTGTCTGCGGGCGGATGCAGGTGAAGAGGGAGGGAACCGGCATCTGGAGGTGCACCAAGTGCGGTCACACCTTCGCCGGAGGAACCTACATACCCGTAACTAGCGTCGGACAGTCCGTGGCCAGGTCCGTCAAGAGGGCTGTGGAGGCTGAGTAAAGTGGCCTACAGGTGCACCAGATGCAAGAAGACCGTGGAGGTTGACTACGAGTACAGCGGCATCAGGTGTCCCTACTGCGGCCATCGGATCCTCATGAAGGAGAGGCCCACCACCGTCAAGAGGATGAAAGCGGTCTGATGCGGTTCACCACCTCGAGAAGGCCCTCGCCGGGAACGAGAAGGCTCGCCAGAATTTTGGCTGGCTTTCTTGGCGCTGGCTACATGACCCGAGGCAAGTCCGGCCTCGACGACGAGGAGGTCTGGATGGTGGTCGTCGAGGGACACGGAAACCCCATGGGCCTTGCTCGAAGGCATTGTGGCGAGGAGAAGGTCCTTCGTTTTGCGCTCTCCGTCGAAGGCGAATCGAAGAGGCTGAGGATGAACAGGTCCGTTGTGGTGGGCACCGGGAAGGCCGCCCGCGATCTGGCGGAGTTCTTCGGTCTCGACTGGGCGTCCGAGGGCGCGGCCGAAAGGGTGATCCGGGTCGGAGACGGTCGGATCGATTTCGTCGACGGCGAAGACTTGATACTCAGGCTGAATATATGAAAGGCCGCGCAGATCTCGTATTCGAGGTGGATGACCCGGAGAGGGTCTATGAGGCCCTCGCTCCCGAGGCCGAGGACCAGGTCCAGAGGAGCGAGATCCGGCTTGAAACCTGCGAGGAGGGGATCCGTCTATGCATCGAGAGCGAGGACGTGGTATCCCTCAGAGCCGCCCTGAACACGTGGATCAGATTGGTCAAGATAGCAATGGAAATGGTGTTGGTATGAGCGGCGAATTGCCACCCCAGGTACAGAACCAGATAGCACAGCTCCAGCAGCTCCAGCAGCAGGCTCAGGCGCTGTTGGGCCAGAAAAGCCAGATAGAGATGATCCTCCGGGAGACGGAGTCCGCGGTCAAGGAGCTGGAAGCGAGCTCCGAGGATGCGGTTATTTATAAGAGCGTGGGTGAGGTACTCTTCAAGGCCGATCGGGCCAAGCTGATCGAAGAGTTCAAGGACAAGAAGGAAGTCCTCGACCTGCGGCTGAAGACCCTCGCAAAGCAGGAAGAGCGGATTCAGAAGCGGTTCACTCAGCTCCAAGAGCAGCTTCAGCAGTCCCTGGGCCAGAAGGTTCCAGAGGCAGCCTGAAATTCGATTTCGGTCATGTAGCGGGCCCGTGGCTTAGCCAGGATATAGCACCGGGCTTCTAACCCGGGGGTCGTGGGTTCGAATCCCACCGGGTCCGCCTGCTACTTAAATTTTCGAGATAACCGGGATTTTTCGAGGCGACTAAAATGTGCGAGCTATCCGTTTACATGAAGGACAGCAAAGAGATCCTGATGGAGGGCGTCGTCGTCCTCGTCACAAAAGGCGACAAGGTCCAGATGGAGGACATATTGGGCAGGACGAAAGAGGCCTCCGGCAGGATCGTCGAGGTGAACATCTCCAGCCAGAAGGCGTTCTTGGAGCCAACTTAGAGGGCACGTAGGCCGGAATGACAATCTCTCCGGTTTTTGACCTCCGACGATGTGGGTTTTGGAAAATATGGGGATAGGGCGTCCCTAGACCGCACTACTGTTGGTAATACACCTATTTTATCGGGCTGAACTTGATCACCCTGTCGTAAAGGATCTCGTCGTAGCTCGAACTCACCGTCATATTTTGCTCCAAATACCCCCTGAACCCCACATATGCCGGCTGATCAAGCTCAATCCCATAGGCTTTGACGCCCGACGGTATCTCCAGACAGTCCGGATCTCCGCCGCAGCTGCGAGCCACCTTCCAAACGTAGAGGAGCTCTGCGTCGGGATTCTCCGGCAGATATTCTTCCGCAGTGCCCGAAAGGTCCTGGCTGTTGACACAGCCCACTCCGTTCAGGATATCTGCACCGTAGAGGGCAAAGTTCGAATAGGTGGCCTTTCCCGTCGCCGCGTGGTTGACGCCGTAAACTATCAGGAATTCGTTGGGATCGTCGCCCAGGGTGAAGGGCGTGGTGTTGAGATAGAACGTGTCTCGATTGGAGCCGAAGACGTTAACCCCTCTCTGGATGCCGTCGTATCCCTGTGCAGGGGTGTAAAGCCAGACATGGGTCTCCAGCTCGGTCGACCCCAAATCGCCGTATCTGTCGAGGATTGCCCGTCTCAGCTCGTTTAGGTCTGGCATCAGGTCCAGCTCGCTGGCGTTCCCGGTGCCACGGACCCTCAGATCGGGCACTTTGTAGGGATCGAGCGTTGCTGGCTCTGCGGGAGTTATTCGAAGGACGGTGCCCAGAGGATCGCTTACATAAGCCTCGCCTGCAAGCTCGTCTTTGAAGAAGTTCACGCGGATGACGAAGGCGAAGGTGTCTGAGCTGTTGTCAAGGCCCATATTCAATATGGATGAGGGGATCACGTCGGTGTTCATGATGGGTGGGGGATACCCTGCCGACCCAGCCGCGTTTCGTACGCGTTCATCGATGCCCTTGTCGGCGGTGGAGATGATTAGCGTGGTCTGGTTGAACGGATCGCCATCGCCGCCATCCGGCGTTCCTTCCGTCTTTACCGTCTTCAGGTTCAGCGCATCTCCCAGATCTCCGAAGATCCGCTTATATATGCCTTCGTTGGGATAGAATTTGTCAAATACGTAGCTTCGATAGCTGAAGTAGCTGCACTCGGGGGGAGTTTTGCCGATGTAAACCACCGCTTCATCCGGCCCGAGGTGCCAATCCACCGCCAATCCTCTGGGAGTTTCGAGGAGGCTCCTTCCCGTCTGTCCTGGCCCCGGCGGCAACCAGAAAGCGACGTAAGGCGTGGCAGGGTTATTGCCGAAGCAGCTTCGTATAAAGCCTTTATTATATAAGCTGATGATGTCGAAATAGCTCAAATTTCCTTCTTGTACAGTCAAACTGGCGGCGGCGGGCCCGTCCTTCCGATCGGCTTTCCCGCCTGGCTGGGCCTGGCCTGCTCCAGTCGACGCGCCTCCCGGCGCCGTCGTCGTCACCCGTCCTGAGATCTCGCACGCCATCGAAGTTCCCGGAGAAGGGAGGGAGATCACCTCATCTCCCGCAGGGATTCGAGCGCCCGGTCGACCCGCCCTCGCATCTCTTCGACGAGCCGCTCGTTCTCCTCTATTTTCTTAAGCCGGTCGCCGGCCAGGACCACCGACGTCTCCACCTGCCGGTCGGGGATCCGCCAGCGGCGCTTGAGGAGGCAGTTCTTCTCGGCGGGCGTCACCAGACGGAAACCGTGCCGCTCGTAGAACCTGGCCGCCTCGTCGGCGCTGGCTAAAGGGCCGACCAGGATCGGCCGCTCGGGGTCCGCAAGGGCGATGAGCCGAGCGAGAAGCTCGCCGCCGATCCCGCGCCCCTGAAACGCCGTCTGGGCGCGGGCGTGCCGGATCAGGGTCACGTCCCCGACGTCCTGAATCCCCATCACGCCGATGAGGTCCCCGGAATCGTCCTCGATAGCCCAGAACCGGACGCCGTCCTCTATCTCCTCTCGCGGCATGGAGGGCTCCTTCCACCGATCCAGGGGAATGACGCCTCGGAAGGCGATGGCGGCGTCGTTCACGATCTCGTAAAACCGGCTCAAAATCGGTGGGGGTGCATTTGGAATTAGCTACTTGATCAGCTAAGTTGTGGACGGTTTTAAAAATCTTGTTAGTTTCATTCATTCGTAATCTCTGCGACTACGCTGCAGGAGTGTCTCAACGATTTGGCGACAACCATTTTCCTACTGGAGAAATTCATACCCGATCAAATTTTCTTTTCCTTAACGAGTCGCCAATATTGATGGCCTAGCGCAGTTAATTTGCATGATTTCGAGTTCATGGCCGCGAAATACATATGCTCCTCACCAACTGGCACAACAAGACCTACTCCGACAAATTTCTGAAGGTTTTTGAATATCTCCACGTTCTCCTTAATTGCAACATCTTCTTCAGTAAATTCGTAGGATGGATCTAATGGATATTCCATATCAGGTGATGTGAAGTAGGCAGTTATTTTTCTGAGGGTTGCAGACTCAACGGGCGGTTGGACTGTTCTTAGGGAGGTAAAACGTGAGACATTGGTTTTGAAAATTGGACGCTGATCCCATGGACCCAATGCCTGATCAATATAAGAATATAAGCTTCCTGGGGTGATATGGCCTCTCAGATCTGCCGCACCACCTTTAAGTGCTTCAATAGCTAATGAAGTAAATACTCCAGAGCCATTTATTTCTATTGCAGATTCTGAATCTCTACTTGCTGTCAAAACAGATAACCCTTCTAATAAGTAAGCTGCATTGGTTCCAAAAGTAGCAGGAGTTCCAAAGGCACCAGAGTGACAGCAATCTAAAATAATAATCTTATCTCTAACATCTGACTGGTTAGCCAGAGAGAGAATCTCATCCATAGAAATTCCTTCGTCATATTGCTTAAAATCAGTAGTAACGATATAGCCACCAGTGCTTTTTATTAATCCATGACCCGAGAAGTAGAACAGGGCCATATCACAATAACCATCGAATAGATGTGTAATAGCTTCTCTTAAACTGGATTTATCGACGGTGTTGGTTGGTGATGTTATTAGCTTTATACTGAAATTGGGTGAACCGTCTCCGTTTGTCTCTAATACGTTAGCCATGGCGTTGGCATCATTGACACATCCCGTAAGTGAAGCACCGGAGTAGTTGTCAATCCCAACAATAAGTGCTTTTTTCATATAAACCAATGTCACTTATTTTTGCCTTCCGTCATCGCGTGATCTATTTCATCTGCTATTTTTTCCCAGTCCCACCCTACTGTCCTATTACGTTGTAATCCTTTAGGTAAATTGCTTAAGGAATTTGCCCCATCAACGTACACGCCAAAAACAGGTACGTTTTGGTCACGAGCCACTGAGATCTCTTTTGCCACCCCTGTTGCACTAGCCATAGTTTTTCCAACTAGGACAATCACCATATCGCATCGATTAATTTTGTCTTTAACAATATCTTCCCATTCAGATTGAGGCAATGATGATTTTACTGACCAATCTTGAATCGAAAATGGTGTTCTAGAGTTCTTTATCTGCCCAGCAAATAGTCTCCTATGAGTTTCATTATGATCAGCGTCAAAGCTAATAAATGCCCTCGGATCTGCCATTAATATCACACCCTAGTCTATAAGACTAACTAACCTTAAAATAACGATCAAGTATTTAGTATTATTGGATGCTCTGTGTATATTTTATAGCCATAATTATCTAATGGTTATCAAATTACATACTTAATTTACATCCCCATCACCCGCTCCGCCGCCTCCATGAGGTCGTGGACGACGTCGGGCCCCGACTCCATCCGGTCCCGGTCGAGGTAGAGGGCGAATAGTCCCGCCTCCTTTGGGACCTCGTAGTCGAAGTAGCGGTGGTCGCCGATGTGCATCACCTCTTCGGGCTCGGCATTGAGGTATTTGCACAGGTCAAAGAAGGTCTCGGGAAAGTCCTTCACCTTGCCGAACTTGGAGGTGACGGATAAGATTTCTCTGAAATGGTGCCTGTGGCTGCCAAGCTCGAACTCGACGAACTCGGTGGCGCCGTTGGAGGCGACGACCAGGTCGAACTTCTTCGAGAGGAGGGCGAGGACCTCCTCGGTCTCGGGGTAGAACTCGACATCGTTTCTGTACATCTCCAAAAGGTCCTGGTGGGCGATGTCGAGGTCGAAGAATTCGAGCCAGTGCGAAAGGTCGTACCAGCGCAGGTCCCGCGTCCCGACGGACATGTACTCGTCGTAGACGAGCTTTTGGGCCTCCTCAAGGCCGATTTTGTGCCGCTCGGCGTAGAGGGTGGGAACCCCCTCCAGCCAGACCTTCTCCACGTAGTTGGAGGTGACGAGGGTCCCGTCCATGTCGAAGGAAATGATCTTGATCATCTTGAAACACCAGTCTTCTCTCTTATTGGATTGAGGGCCTTGTTAAGCTTTTGCCGCTTTTGTCGCTTTCGCGTCACCGCCTCCCCCCGGCCCGCGAAGCTATTTAACTGATGCAAAACCTTTGGAGACCGAGATTTGAGATGGTCGAAAACCTCGTCCCCGCCCTGCTCCTCACATTTCTCGCGGGCCTCGCCACGGGGCTTGGGAGCCTCGTCTCCTACTTCATCCCGAAGCCCGACATGAGGTACCTCTCCGTCAGCCTCGGCTTTGCGACGGGGGTCATGATCTTCGTCGCCTTCGTCGACCTATTCTGCAGCTCAAAAGAGGCGATAGGCCTGGCCCGCGCCGACGTCTTTTTCCTCATCGGGATGCTCACCGTCTACTTCCTCGACAAGATCGTCCCCCACTGCCACATGGACGGCCAGGCGGACCCCCACTGCGACCGGCTCTACCGGGGTGGGATCATGATGACCCTGGGAATCGCAATCCATAATTTGCCCGAAGGGCTCGCCGTGGCCCTCGTCGCCCTCGCCGACTTGAAGCTTGGGATACCGATCGCCATCGCCATCGCGATTCACAACATCCCCGAGGGGGTCGCCTGCTCAGTCCCCCTCTACTGCGCCACCGGCGACCGTAGAAAGTCGTGCCTCTACTCCTTTCTTGCCGGGATGGCCGAGCCCCTCGGCGCTGTGATCGCGATCCTCGTCCTCCTCCCCTTCCTCAACGACTTCGTCCTCGCAGCCTCCATCGCCTTCGTCTCGGGGATCATGGTCTTCATCTGCTTTGACGAGCTGATACCCATCGCCAACTCCTACGGCGACGAGCACCTGACCAACATCGGCCTCATCGCCGGGATGTTCGTGATGATGATAGCCCTTGCAGCCTTCCAGTGATCTTCTCCGGCCGTGGGCTGGCGGTCGGGCGCCGATGCGTGGGACGTGGAGCGTGGGGCGTGGGATCCGGAAACGTCGAATCTGCCCGTTTGATGGATGCCTTCTCGTCTTGCTGCGGCCTTCGTCGGGACCTGGCCGGGTTAGATGGAAACTTTCTCCCGCCCGTCTGCTCGGCGAGCTTTGGCATAATCATCTATTTGTAAATAACAACTAATAACACGTGACAACCTTTATTAATCAGAAATCCCACTGACGACGAACAGACGACAATGACCTATCGGGAGATGTTGGCTTTTCGGCCCAGGGCGATTTTTGACCAATTCGAGATCATCGGAGGGGATGGGGTGATCCGGTGATCCCGGACTGGATGAAAGAGACGGATGGCGGCTCCTTTGAGGCCCCGCCCGCCTCCGCCGAAGGCGGAAGCGGAAAGAAGAAAAAGGCCAAGGCGAGCTTCGTCAAAAAGACGATTGACGGCGTCTTCTCCTTCTTCCAGGAGGCCCTCGTCACCGAGACCTTCACCAAAAGAGACGGCCTCCTCCAGAGCCTCGACCCCAGGGTGAAGCTGATATCGATCCTCACCATCGTCTTCGCCGTCAGCGTGACAAAGGACCTTCGTCTCCTCGCCCTCGTCTACCTTCTCACCCTCCTCTTCGCCCAGCTGAGCAAGATCGAGGTCGGCTTCTTCATAAAGAGGGTCTGGCTCTTCGTCCCCTTCTTTGCAGGGGTCATCGTCATCCCCGTGATCTTCAACGTCTTCCTCCCCGGAGACCCCCTCATCCACATAATGGACCTGCCGCCCGGAGCCCACCTCGGGCCGTTCGCCCTGCCCGCCTCGATCTACATCACAAAACAGGGGGTCGGAGCCGCTGTCACCTTCACCCTCAGGGTGGCAACGGCAGTCTCGGCAGTCGTCCTCCTCTTCCTCTCCACGCCCCAGCAGCTCCTATTCAAGTCGCTTCGGTCCCTCAAAGTCCCCAAGGTCTACGTCCTCACCATGGCCATGGCCTACCGGTACATATTCCTCTTCATGGAGATGATAAGAGACCTGCACATAGCCAAGAAGAGCAGGACGATCAAGAACATGAGCCTTAGGGACGAGCAGAGGTGGGTCGGGGGCAGGATAGGCTACATGCTGATAAAGTCCCTGGACATGAGCGAGAAGGTCCACATGGCCATGGTCTCCAGGGGCTTTTCCGGCGACGTACAGATCATGCACGACTATCACATTCGAGGGCGCGACTACATAGCGGCCGGCTCCGCCCTAGCGTTGAGCCTGGCTCTGGTGCTCGTCTCCCTCAACGTCGTCCAATTATGAGGTTTCATGAGGTTTCGATGATGCCGATCATATTCGATCTCAAAGACGTTTCATACTCATACCTCGGAAAGTTCGAGGCCCTGAAGGGAATCGACCTCCAGATATCCCAGGGCGAGCAGGTCTCATTAATAGGCACCAACGGCTCAGGAAAGTCAACCCTCCTCTCCATCATAGACGCCCTCCTATTCCCGACCTTTGGCGAGTTTCGTGCCTTCGGAAAACCGGTCGAGGAGGCGGTCTTCGACTCCCTCGCCGAGAGCGAGTTTCGAACCTTCTTCAGAAAAAAGGTCGCCTTCGTCTTCCAGAACTCCGACGTCCAGCTCTTCAGCTCGACGGTCTTCGACGAGATCGCCTTCGGTCCCCTCCAGCTGGGGATGACCCAGGATGAGGTGAAAGAGAGGGTCGAGGACGTGATGGATCTCGTCGAGATCTCAAAGCTCAGGGACCGGGCTCCCCACACCCTCAGCGGCGGCGAGAAGAAGAAAGTCTGCATAGCCTCGGCCCTGGCAACAAACCCCGACGTCCTCCTCCTGGACGAGCCGACGGCGGGCCTCGACCCGAGAACCCAGCTGTGGCTGATCGAGCTATTTCAGGAGCTGGGCAGGGCGGGAAAGACGATCGTCATTGCGACCCACGACCTCGACACCGTCGAGCACATCAGCAAAAGAGCGGTTGTGATGGGCGAGGACCACACCATCAAGGCCGACAGAAGCGCCTGCGACGTCATCGGCGACCTGGACCTCCTCCTGGCCGCAAACCTCATCCACAAGCACATGCACCGCCACGGCTCGGTCTATCAAGAGCATTATCACCCTCAGTATCAGGGCCACAAAAGGGTGAAGGGGTGAGAAGAGGGGCGGGGCAGAGCGCTCCACCCTCTTGGGAGTGGATTAAAAGCAGGAGACCTCTCGCCTGGGTGCTTGAGATCCGGAACGAAGATCGAGACGTTCGACTCTGATCATTGTTTTTAATTTATTTATATTTTTCTATGCTTACCAAGCCACTCCCAATTGAGGGAATACTAGTATTTAGATTCCAAATTATTACAACAACAATCTAGGGAGAGATGCCTCCTGGCATCTAATCCATTTTATATTCCCATGTGAAAATCGTTGGAGTTTTATTTAAATAATCGAAATATTCGTCTATCCTATTTTTGAGTTCATCTTTCGAAGCTGTGCGGATTCCACGCAGCATGCTTCTCGCCATTTTACTGAAAAGGCTTTCAATAATATTCAGCCATGATGGGTGGTGACCGTTTATCCGGTTGATGTTATATAATATGGGTGTGTAAGTAGTTCACGCAGAGTCCAATTATGATCAATCAATCCCTGCTCCTTCGCAGGAGAATTCTTCTTGCAGCACCCGTTTT